>Ga0114996_10004007_pt1 | contig 17901 bp, 11 predicted proteins | sample ArcticOcean_MG_C_4_FD_87039 | JGI IMG/M metagenome (GOLD analysis project Ga0114996, IMG submission 87039) | Marine microbial communities from western Arctic Ocean - ArcticOcean_MG_CB4_134 | ecosystem: Environmental > Aquatic > Marine > Oceanic | place: Arctic Ocean: Canada Basin | collected...
GACTGGATCTTCCCGGCTCTGCGCGAGGGCGCCGCCGCGATGATGCGCGGCCTTTCCCTCGATCTCGCGATCGCGCAGCTGATCGGCAACGACATGGACCGCTGCAAGGGTCGCCAGATGCCGTGCCACTACACCTATCGCGAAGGCAACTACTACGGCATGTCATCCGTGATCGGCACGCAGATCAGCCACGCCGCCGGAGCTGCCATCGCCGCGAAGATCAAGGGCGATGACGTGGTCGTGCTCGGCTACATGGGCGACGGCGCGACGAGCGCGAACGACTTCCACGCCGGGATGAACTTCGCCGCGGTCGCCAAGGCACCGTGCGTGATGTTCTGCCAGAACAACCAGTGGGCGATCTCCGTCCCGGTGAGCGCGCAGATGATCTGCGAGACGATCGCCGTGAAGGCCGAAGCCTACGGAATGCCGGGCGTGCGCGTCGACGGCAACGACGTACTGGCAGTCTACGTCGCGACGAAGGCGGCGGTCGAGCGCGCCCGCAAGGGCGAGGGACCAACCTTCATCGAGGCCGTGACCTACCGTCGGCTCGGCCACTCGTCATCCGACGATCCTTCGCGCTATCGCGACGAGTCCGAGGTCAAGACGTGGGAGAAGCGCGACCCCGTCGATCGCTTCCGTCGCTACCTCGAAAACCGCGGCCTGTGGGACGAAGACAAGGAAGCCGCGTTCATCGAGGACATCGCCAACCGCGTCAACGCGGCGATCAAGACCGCCGAAGCTGCGACCCACCCACCAGCCGAGAGCTTGATCACCGACGTGTTCGCAGACGTCCCTGAGAATCTGCAACGTCACTACGACGAAGCGATCATCGACTCGGGTGTCGTCGACACCGACGGCCACTTCCCCCTCTGAGTCCCCCGTCACCCCACTCACACTGTCATGACCTACGACGTCCTCGTCATCGGCGCCGGTCCCGCCGGCTACGTCTGCGCTATCCGCTGCGCCCAACTCGGTCTTTCGACCGCCATCGTCGAGAAGGACGAACTCGGCGGCGTCTGCCTCAATGTCGGGTGCATCCCGAGCAAGGCGATGATCGCCGCCGCCGGCCTGATCAAGAAGATCAAGAAGGCCGACGTGATGGGCATCACCGTCAAGGGCGTCGACCTCGATGTGAAGAAGCTCGTCGAGTGGAAGAACGGCATCGTCGGCAAGCTGACCGGCGGCGTCGGCAACCTGTTGAAGAACCACAAGGTCGACGTCCACAAGGGTGACGCGAAGCTCACGACCAAGACCAAGGTCGAAGTGACGTCCGCTGATGGGAAGAAGACGACGGTCGAGGCGAAGAACATCGTCATCGCGACCGGTTCGACTCCGATCGAGATCGAGGGCTTCGAGTTCGACGGCAAGAACGTGTGGAGTTCAACGGAGGCGTTGGTCCCCAAGGAGGTCCCCAAGCGCCTGCTCGTCATCGGCGGCGGCGTGATCGGCCTCGAGCTCGGGCTCGCCTACTACAACATGGGCACCGAGGTCCGCGTCGTCGAGTTCATGGACCGCGTGCTGTCGGGCATGGACGCCGAGATCTCGAAGGAGATGGGGCGTTCGCTCAAGAAGAAGAAGATCAAGACGCACTTGAAGGCCAAGGCAAAGGGCTACAAGAAGACCAAGGCTGGTCTCGCCGTCACTGTTGAGCTCACGAACCCCAAGGGCGAAACGAAGGACGAGGTGTTCGAGTGTGACGCGATCCTCTCGTCGGTCGGTCGTTCCCCGAACGGCAAGGGCCTCGGCCTCGAGAAGGTCGGAGTGAACGTCGACGACCGTGGGTTCATCGCGGTCGACGCCCAGCGCCAGACCAATGTTGCGGGCATCTACGCGATCGGCGACGTCGCCGGCCAACCGATGCTGGCGCACAAGGGCAGCCACGAGGGGTTGTGCGCCGCCGCCGCGATCGCGGGGCAGAAGGGCGCGGCCTACGATCCGGCGTGCGTACCGAACGTCGTGTTCACCGATCCTGAGGTTGCGAGCGTCGGGTTGTCCGCCGAAGAGGCCAAAGCCGCAGGCTTCGACCCCGTCGAAGGCAAGTTCCCATTCGCTGCTTCGGGCCGCGCGATGTCGTTGAACGAAACCGAGGGTTGGGTGAAGGTCGTCGGCGACAGGAAGACCGACAAGCTCCTCGGCGTGCACATGATCGGTCCGGAGGTGACGGAGTTGATCGCGGAGGCAGGCCTCGCGATCGAGCTCGGCGCGACGGTCGAGGACATGGCGTCGACGATCCACGCGCACCCCACGCTTCCCGAGGCCGTGATGGAAGCCGCGGAAGCCGTGCACAACATGGCCGTGCACATCTTCCAGAAGCCGACGAAGTAGCGCCGCGGTGAATCGCGGTTCACCCCGCTCCATGGGAACCGTGCGCTACTCTCACACGTCCCGATTCCCGGAGCCGAGGTCACCCCGACCCGCTTTCTCGATCAGGAATCTGGAGTCGAACCACTTACGCTCCCTACATCGGAACGCAACTGGTGTCTGACACCCTTGCGTTAACGAAAGCATCACCACGGTAGAACCCCGTTGTGCGTCTCATGGGAGCGTTTGGGGCAAGCGATGTTCGAACTGGTTCCGAGGCTGACCGACACTCTAACCCAAAGATCGATTGGCCACTGGAGATCAGGCGCAACGCTTACGCCGAACGAGTCAACACGTCCTCGTGCGCCACCGCGGCGTGGGTGTTCGACCCGTGCGGAAAGTGCGCGAGTAGCTACCGTCGGCGTAGCTGCAAGGAGACGGGGTTGTTGGCCGTGAACGACCACTTGCCCTCCCCTGCGAACCCGCTCGGCGGCGGGATTCTCGTGGCGAGTGGATTGCGTTCGCGATCCGTTTCCTAGCCTGGCTCAGGCTGCCGGGCTGGGGAATCCCCGGTGAGTCGCTTCCCCCGTGGCGGCCCGGGAGTACCGTAGCCCCATGCAACGAAGATCATTCCTCGCTGGGGCTGCTGCGGCAGGTCTCGGCGCGTCGACTCTGGGCAGGGCCCAATCCTCTGTCTCCCCTCAATCCGCACTCGGCGAGTCCGGGTCATCCCAGAACAAACCGTTCAAGCTGAAGTACGCGCCGCACTTCGGCATGTTCAAGAAGCACGCCCCGGGTGGCCCGATCGATGAGTTGAAGTTCATGCACGACCAGGGCTTTCGGGCCGTGGAGGACAACTGGATGGGCCGGCGCAAGCCCGAGCTGCAAACCAAACTCGCCAAGGAGATGGAACGCCTGGACATCCAGATGGGTGTGTTCGTGGCCCACTACAGCTCAAAGGTGACGTACACATCCAACGACAAGGCGATGTCCCAGCGACTGGTCGACGAGATGAAGAAAGCAGTCGAGGTCGCCAAGCGTGTCGGTGCGAAGTGGTGCACCGTGGTCCCGGGTAAGCTCCACCAGCGAATCGAGCCGTCCTATCAGACCGCATACCTGATCGACAACTTGCGCCGTTGCGCGGAGGTCTGCGAACCCAGTGGCCTTACGATCGTCATCGAGGCCCTGAATCCCTGGCGGGATCACCCGGGGTGGTTCCTGAGCAAGATTCCGCAGGCGTTCGAGATCTGTCGGGCTGTGAACTCCCCGTCGGTGAAGATCCTCGACGATCTCTACCACCAGCAGATCACCGAGGGCAATCTGATCCCGAACATCGACCTCGCGTGGTCCGAGATCGCCTACTTCCAGACCGGCGACAACCCGGGTCGCAAGGAGCCCACGACCGGCGAGATCAACTACCTCAACGTCTTCAAGCACATCCACAAGAAGGGCTACAAGGGCATTCTGGGGATGGAGCACGGCAATTCGAAGCCCGGAAAGGAAGGCGAGATGGCCGTCGTCAAGGCCTACCAGGCCAGCGACGCGTTCTAGGCAGGCGCTCTCAGAAAAGTGCAAGCACCGATGCCGTCAAACGCATCGCCGACGCCCTCACCAAGCGTCGCGACCGCGGGCGGCTCGCGCCGCTATCTTTGCCTATGGTACAAGCCCCAGGTCCAACCCGAAGGCCCGTAGTGTCGATACGTGGCGACCAGGCTGTACGCGACCTTTGACGCACTCAGGATCCCGGAATCGAACGGGGTGATCTCACCCTCGTGGTCAAATGTGTGGAGGAGGTACCACTCCGGTGCGTTGCGCGGATCCCGGTCCGTATCCGCGTTTGGCACGAGCAACAGCAGGCGGTCTCGTCTTCCGTGGCGAAGCCGATAGTAGCCGACGATCATGGAAGTGCGGAACGTGTGGTCACCGCCGTACGTAATCGTCGGAATCGCCGGCTGCTGCGAGTTGCGTACCGGGAACCTGCCCTCATCCACGATCCGCCCGACCACGGTCGCGTAGTCGCCGCGCCCGTACTCCAGGAACGAAATGATTCGCGTCGACCCAGCGATGATCAGCCACGCGACCACCAGGATCCCCGCGACGCGTAGAACCCCGCCACGCACGATGAGGAAGTGGGCACTTCGGCACATCGACAGAGAGAGGAACGACAGGTTGAGCAGGAAGTACCGCGGGTAGATCGACCAACGCGACATCCCGGGGGCGGCGTCCTGGACTCCGGCCATCATGACCGTCAACGGAGGAAGCACGGCGACGATCAACACGTAGAAGATCCACTCGCTTCGGCCAGCACGACGGAGGCGGGCCATGTCGAAAATGAACAGTGCCGATGCGAGAACCGCGGCAACCGTGACTCCGACCACGCTCGTGACCGAGCCGATCCCCCAGGCGACCGTCTCCATCAGGGCCTGGTCCAAGTGACTGGACCCACCACCGATCTCGAGCCTCCGGTAGATCGCGAAGTAGAGGAAAGTGAGGTACGCGACGGGAGCCAGGTGCCACGCGAACAGGGAACGAAGTCCTCCGGGTGTCGATTTCTTGTGTGTGAGCCACGCATGCCAAAGACCGACCGCGATGTAGAACTGCACGAAACCCAGGTGGGACATCATTCCCAGGATCACGGTCGTGGCAAACAAGGTTGCCGACCAGCGGCGCGGTCGATCGACGTGGTCGGCGAGGAGACCAAACGCGGCCAACGCGAAACACACCGCTGGTTCGTACCCTCGGGCCTCGGACGAGTAGACCACGTGGAGGTACGAGAACGCGAAGACCGCTCCAGCGAGCGCGGCAGCCATCGGTCCGGCGTTTCGCAAGAGGCGAGCAGCCAGGAAGACGGTGCCGATGCCAGCCAGCAGGGCGGGTAGGCGGAGGATCACGGCGCCGGCGTCACCGACGAAGTACATCCACAGCGAGATCAACTGGTGGTTGTTGTCCCGCGCGAAGGTGAACACGTCGAGGACGGAGTGCATCTCGGCGAACACACTGCGAAGCGACCAGATCTCGTCCAGCCAGAGCGAGTCCGTCACGGCGATGCCACGGATCACGACCGCAACCGCCGAACAGAGCAGCGCTCCGATCCACCACCGACGGGTCCCGGCGCGCAACGCCTCTCGGGAACCGGTCATCAGAGTTCGTTACGCAAGGCGACCAACGGCACTTCGTCACATGAGTGAGCGTCGCCACGGTATCCGATGGGTACAGCCAGCCGCACGGAAGATCAAAGAGAAGGCTGGGGTCGAGTGCGCTAGGGTCGTCGACATGCCAGGTATTCAAGAACCCGCCGCGCAGGCACAGCACTGGGCTTCTCTGATCCTCGCCTCCGCGCTACTCACCGGCTGCGGGACAGTCTCGCCCCAGTCCAAGGCCAGAGGATCCAAGCCCAACATCATCCTGATCTACGCCGATGACCTGGGCTACGGCGACCTCGGTTGCTACGGGGCCGAGAAGGTCAAGACGCCAAACATCGACGCCCTCGCCAGACGTGGTCGGCGCTTCACGGATGCCCACTCTCCCTCGGCGGTCTGCTCCCCCTCGCGCTACGGCCTGATCACCGGGTGCTACCCCTCTCGACGAAACCTCTGGGGTCCGATCGGTAGAAACCTCCCGCTCTGCATCGACACGCGACGACTCACGATCGGGCGCACGATGAAGGAAGCCGGTTACGACACCGCTTGCGTCGGCAAGTGGCACCTCGGCTTTGGCGAGAAGGGCCCCGACTGGAATGGCGACCTGAAGCCCGGCCCACTGGAACTGGGCTTCGACTACTACTTCGGTCTGCCGGTGGTCAACAGCTCGCCGCCCTACGTCTACGTGGAGAACCACCGGGTCGTCGGCCTCGACCCGACGGACCCGATCGTGCGCAACAAGCTCAGCGTCACCATGAAGTGGCCGGAGAAGGGCGGCTACAAAGCCCTCGGCGGTGCTCGCAAGGCCCACGAGCTGTACCGGGACGACGGGGTCGCCACCACCTTCAAGGACAAGGCCATCGACTGGCTGAAGCGAACCACCGCCGACAACGACTCCAGGCCGTTCTTCCTCTACCTCGCCACCTCGAACATCCACCACCCCTTCACTCCCGCGCCCCGCTTCCGGGGCAAGAGTGAATGCGGCAGGTACGGCGACTTCATCATGGAACTCGACTGGCTCGTGGGTGAGCTCCTGGCGACGGTCGAGGTCCTCGGCGAAACCGAAAACACACTGGTGATCTTCACCAGCGACAACGGCGGGATGCTCAACATTGGTGGGCAGGATGCCTGGCGGGCCGGCCACCGACTCAACGGGGACCTGCTCGGCTTCAAGTTCGGCGCATGGGAGGGTGGGCACCGGATTCCGATGATCGCCAGCTGGCCTGGTCGGATCCCTATGGGCAGCGTGAGCGACCAACTGATCAGCCAGGTCGATCTGCTCGCCACCTTTGCCGCCGTCGCCGGACGTCCGATCAGCAGCGAGGAAGTCCCGGACAGTCTCGACCAACTCAGCACCCTGCTGGGCGATCCCGAGCAGGCAGTGCGCGAGGTCTTGATCATCTCGCCGAACAATCCCAAGCACCTGCTGGTCCGCAAGAACCGCTGGGTGTACATCCCTGCGCGCAATGAAGGCGGGTTCGGGCAGAAGAAGGTCGGCGACCACTGCTTCGGTGGCGGGGCCGTGTTCCCTTTCACGGGACAGAACAACTCGGACTTCGAAGGCGGTCGGATCAGGCGGGGCTCACCGCCCGCTCAGCTCTACGATCTGGTCGACGACCGGCGGCAAGCTACCAACCTGTACGCAAAGCGCCCGGAGATCGTCGCGGAGATGAAGTCCATCCTGGATGCCCACCGCAAACACATCCGCCCGGGCAAGCCCTTGGGCTGGATCGACGGACGCTGATTCGGGAACTGGTGAATGCGCTGCGCGGAGTCGCGCCGGCGCTCATTGTGACCTACACGAAGTGAGCGCGAGCCTGCGGCTTTGACCGCGGGGTTGGTCTCCTCTCTCGGTCATCGACACCCGGTTTGCCCAACAACTCGTGGGTCACGTGGTGTGCAAAGTTTGGTGTGCTCGCCCCTTCAGTTGTCAAGCGTCCAACAGGAGCCTAGATTCTCCCGCGACATGAAGAGGACACTCGCCATCGGAGACATTCACGGCTGCCTCGCCCCGCTCGAGCACCTCTGGAAGATCATCGATCCCCAACCCGAAGACCGCATCATCTTCATCGGCGACTACGTCGACCGCGGTCCGGACTCGAAGGGCGTCATCGACTTCGTCATCAGCCTGCAGCCGGACTTCGACATCACCTGCCTCACGGGAAACCACGAGGAGAAGTTCTTCCTCGCGCGGATCGATCACACCGAGCTCGCCCACTGGCTCGAAGCCTGGGGCGGTGGCGCGACGCTGGCGTCATACGGCCCCGGTGGCTTCGATGACGTTCCCGACTCACACTGGAATTTTCTCCGCCAGAACCTCCCCTACTTCGAGACCGATACGCACATCTTCGTCCACGCCAATCTCGAAGCCGACCTCCCGCTCAGCGAGCAGCCTCCCTTCACCATCGTCCACAAGAAGTTCGGCACTCCCGAGCCCCATCAATCGGGCAAGACCATGATCTGTGGCCACACCGCCCAGAAATCCCATGTCCCGCTCAATCTCGGCCATGCGGTCTGCATCGATACCGACCCCGGGCGCGGTGGCTGGCTCACCTGCCTCCACGTCGAGACCGGCGAGTACTGGCAGACCAACTTCGACGGCGACCACCGCGAAGGGGTCATCTAGGCGAGGAGATTGTGGGAGGAGTCCGAAACTCCGCGCCGTCGTAGGGCGACTACAGGCTCACGTAGTCAGCAGCGGGTTGAAACCGCAGTGGAGGATCGTGTCGACGGATCCCGTTTCACCAAAACCGGGATTTCCTGGCCAACCAATCAAAAACACCGATCCGACAAGATGGGCCGCGCATGGCCTGCACGGGAACGCGCGTAGATCCCTCGCTGGCCGTTAATTCAGGCGGCTTCACCGGGGGTGCTGTAGCATCAAGGGGTGTCCGCCAGCCCCCCGCGCGACGCTTGCTCGCCTCCGCGGGTCACTCGTCTCGTCTGCTGGAAAGCTCATGACCCACCGCCCATCCTCCGTCGTCGCCCGCGACAAAGTCCGTAGCCTCGCACTTCTCGGCTGCCTCATCGTCAGTGTCACGATTCAGGGCTGCAGCGGCTCGGGGGGAGGAGACGGATCCTCGGCTGACATCTCCGGTGGCGTGCACCTGACGGCGCTGCACCAAGGCAAACTCGTCGACGTCTACGGCCTCCGCACCATCGGCACCTCGCAGGTGATCGACCTCTTCCAAACCGATCTGCTGGTCGGCCCAGACATCCAGGACCAGCGGGACAGCACGTCGAACAAGACCGACTCCGAGATCCTCTACGACTTCATCAGTGCCAACCCGGACACTCTGCAACCAAGACTACTGATCACTCGGGAGATCAGCTCCGCGGAGTTCGGCGAGGCGGTTGCGGAACTCGATCGCAACCTGAGGCTCATCTCGCCTGATCAGTTCGGGAAGAACACGAGCAAGACGTCCTACCCGGTCGTCCCGCGCAACGCCGCGCTGCGGTTGACCTTCTCCGGCCCACTCAGATTCTCCAGCGAGGACCTCTACGACCGGGACGCGAACGGCAAGATCACGAGCTACAAGAACTCGGAAGCGATCCAACTGCTCAAGATCGTGGGCAATCCCAACGACAAACGGCACGACGGCGACTTCGTGCCCGTGCCGATCCGCACCGTCGTCCGCGGCAATCAGATCATCGTAGATCCGGTGCTGCTCGGCGGCGAAGGCCTCGTCTACGGCCACCGCAACTCCGCCAGCGGCATGCCGGAATCCCCGGACCAGCGGGGCGCGAACATCCGCCTCGCGGTCGCGCTCGAGGGTCCGCTCTCGATCCCCGGCCTCGCCGAGGACAGGTTTGGCACGCTCAGCGGTCGCAACAACCAGACGTACCGGAGCATCATCCGCGACTTCCGCTCGGGCAACGCGAACGACAATTCCGCCGACCTCGCCCGCGGGTTCCTCCGCGACCCGCTGCCGCCGCGGCTGGTCGGAAACATGCTCATGTATCTGGAACGGGTCGAGGAGGTAAGCGACAAGTTCAAGCTGGTCACGGTCTTCAAGGACGGCATCGAACACGAACTCGACCGCGGAGATCTGCTGCGGCTCTTCGCCGACTCGAACAGCGTGCCCCTGGCCTCTATCGAGATCCTTCGCGACCCGGCTGACGACCTCGGCAAGCCGGAGGTGCAGCGCGTGCGCGTACTCGTCCGCCCGGTCGTCGACGCCAAGGGCACCGACCTTCTCGAGAAGAACGACCCGAGCAACCTGCCGGGCTTCCCGGTGTTCGCTGGACCGGCGCGCGACAAGTTCGTGCGCGAGAACGCGCCGCGCATGGTGCTGGTCGCCGAGTTCACCTACCGACGCATCCATCCAGGCGGCGATCCAAAGACTCCCTACTACGGCGACGACCCGCGCAACTTCCTCTCGTTCAACCCCAACCCGTTGCCCGCCGACAACGGCATCGTCATCACCAACGAGAACATCTCACCGTTTGCGGGCGCGGTGCTCCGGTTCAGCAAGCCGATCGACATGTCGACGGTCATCGCGCTGGACACTGCGTTCTTCGGCACCCGCAACGTGCTCGACCGAGCGGCGATCGCCAAGTTCGTCGCCGATCGGAAGATCGAGCCGGCTGAGTTCGATCCGCAGAAGTTTCGCACACCACACCTGATCCACAGCAGGGTCTTCGACGAGGACGGTTCACAGTCGGCCATCCGAGTCCAACCGACGCTCGGCTTCTACCTGGACCAGTCGTTGCGCGACGCGGCAAAGGCTGACGCCCACCTACCGTTCTCGCAGCGACGCTACCACTACTTCCTCCACCTCGTCAGCGGCGCGGACGGGATCACCGATCTCTCCGGCAACCCGCTCGATTTTCAAGCGGTCGTGGTGTCAGGATTGGAGGTGGCGGACAAGTTGGTCCTGGAGTTTGCGCTCGAGACGCGCATCGACCCCATCCAGCAGACGCCGCGTTTCGAAGACAACCTCGTCGCATACGTCGTGCGGCGATTCGCATCCGCAGATGAGGACGAGCGCCCCAACTACTATCTGCCCGGCGAAGTGACGCCGGAGCGCGGCCTGACACCGGCCGATGCCTACCCGGTACCCGACTTCTTCGGCCCGATCGCCTACCTGCCATCGGGCCAGTTGATCACCCGGGCGGGTACCCGCACGACCAAGATCGTCGACGAGATCAACCAGATCTCCGCTCCGCCACAGAGTTCGTCACTGCGCTGGTGCCCGTTGTCGATCGGCGCACCGCAGGTGGTCTTCCAGACCGCGGCGACCGCGTTCGGTCAGCCGATCCAGAACCCGCTGAATCCGTACGGCTGTCGCTTGCAACAGGTGTGGCGTGAGATCGACATGAGTCTGTCGCGCACCGACCCGCAAGACTTCAATCTCGACGTCGAACAGATGTACTGGGCGCCGTTCAAGGAGAACCAGATCTACTTCGACGAGTTCGATCGGGTCTCGCTGTACCTCGGCCACAGCGAATTCCGACCGGAAACCTGTATCAACACCCGGAGTGCATTCCCCAGTTTCGGGTACTCGGGCTTGTTCCGAGCATTCGCTGCGAACTACGCCCACAATCTGAAGGGGTTGGCCCAAGTTGGCTACAAGCCAAAACCGCACCCGGCCTACATCGATGCGGTCCTCTCGATCAGCCCCAAGGACGCGATCCTGGATCCGACCGGGAGCTTTCGCTTCCTTCCACTACCCAGGTTTATCGACGCTACCAAGGCGGGGAGCACGAAGAACAAGTACTTCATCTGGCGCGACGAGCAGGTGATCTCGCAAGGCGGCTTCACGCGGATAGCGCACACGAGGATCCAGCCCTATCCGTACATCCTGTCACCCTTCCTTGCTGGCATGGGTCGTCACGTCACGGGTAGCCCGAGCAATCTTCAGTTCGTGAATGGTGGTTGGTACAACCACCGACCAGCAAACCTCTCGACCGGCACCTTCGACCGTCTGACCCATGGTCTCGTTGGTTCGATTGCACTGCCGCTGCTGGCGGACTTCTGGACATACCCAGACTCACCGCAGAAACCGGTCAACGACCCATTTGTTGCGAGCGGCATCAACGGTTGGCAGATCAGTCTTCCCGTGACCGCGTCCCCGCCACCGAACTTCCGATGTTACTCGGCCGGTCGCGGCGGCAAGAGCCCGATCCTCATCGACCCGAGCCACTCCGCATGGCAGTTGGCCTCTGGTGGCTTCACGCCGGCTGGCGGAACGACCACTCCCAATGACAACTCGGTCTACTGGGTGATGGCCGACTTCCTGAAGCGCACGACTGTCGTGACTGCTGGCTTCGTCGAAATCACGAACCCGCACCGCATGCCGACCGGTAGCGACCCGCGTCTCGGGCCGTTCACCAAGACCTCCGGCTTGTTGCCGGACTTCGCGTACGACTTCGAACCCCCACTGTCGCAGCTGCCGTCCGGCACAACGGTAGTCACCGAGTTCCGAGCAGCGAGCGAATTGGACCAGCAGACGAGCGCGGTTTGGCCAAAGGTCGGTTCGAACAAGACGAACGCGACGAACTTTCCGAACGACCCCCTGAAGAGCGGTGACGCATTCGTACGGCACTGGGATGACCGCCGCGGGCGAAACTGGTGGACGTACATGTACAACAAGACGATCACCACGTACGTCGACGATCCGAACCAGCTGATGCGTACCAAGTTCACGAACAGCTTCAGCGGGCCGAGCGAGTCTTTCGAAGCGAAGGACGTCAAGTACTTCAATTGGCGCTTCATCATGAAGAACAACCTGGAAGTCGATCCACCGCTCAGTCCCAGGGTCGAGTCGTTCGCGATCTCCTACCGGTTCGTGCCCGACTCGAACCGGTAGGAGATCGCGAAGTCGTTCCGGTCGCGACCGCTTATCGCCGGCGATCAGCGTCTGAATATTCGAGCGGATGCCCAACCCTCGACCTTTGATCTTGCTCCGGTTTCGCCCACGCTCGCCGGAACCTCCATGAGCACTCCGCATATTGACATCAGCCGTCATCCCATTCTCGACGCCGAATACGCGGAGCGCTGCCGGACCCAGCTCGACGCGGATGGAACGCTGGTACTCAACGGTTTTTTCACTGCCGAAGCGATCGCCCAAGTGGTCGCGGAATCGACGCATCGAGAGCACGACGCGTTCTATGCAGACTCGACGCACAACGTGTACCTCACGCCGTCCGACCCCGCTCTACCGGCGAGTCATCCATTCAACCGTCAAGTGGTGAGCAGCAAGGGCCTGATCGCTGACGATCAAATCCCGGCAGACTCGCCGCTACGCGACGTCTACAACGACGCGTCGTTTCGAGCGTTCCTCTGCGGCGGGCTCGGGGTTGGCGAGATCCACGCGTATGCCGATTCGCTGTCGTCCATCAACGTGCACTTCGCCGCAGCCGGTCGAGAACTTGGTTGGCACTTCGACAACTCGTCCTTCGCCGTCACGATGCTGCTCCAAGCGCCGGAGGGCGGCGGGTCCTTCGACTACGTCCCAGCAGTGCGCGACGCCGATGCCGGCGACATGGCCTACGAACGTGTCGATGCGGTGCTCGACGGAGACGTCGCGACGCGATCGCTTCACTTCAATCCGGGCGACCTCGTTCTGTTTCGGGGCCGAAACGCCCTCCACCGCGTCACTCCCACGGTCGGGCCCACCACCCGCATGCTCGTCGTCTTCGCTTTCAACGATCAGCCATGCGTGAGGCTTTCCGAGTCGGCACTGCTGACGTTCTACGGGCGAATCAGTTGACGTGATCTGCCGCGCTAGCGTTGCTTGATCGTCGGCACCTTCACTGAGCCGGCCTCGGCGATGCAGTACATGTGCTCGTGCCCGCGCAGATAGATCTCGTCGCCGACGATCGCCAGTGAGGCATCGACCGCGTCATCCAACTCGTTCATCGCCCGCTTCGCGAACTCGGACCCGTGGTCGATGACCATCGTCACGCCCTTGCGTGAGGTGATGTAGATGCGCCCGTTGGCGCAGACGGGCGACGCGTAGATCGAACCCAGACCTCGGAGACGCTGTCCCTCGTAGTGGACCTTGCCGGTCGTGGCATCGAGGCAGGAGAGGACGGCGGTGTTCCCCCTCAGGAAATAGAGTCGACCGTCGTACAGCAATCCCGAAGGGACGTACGAAGTACTGCGCTCGTGACTCCACAGGACACTCGCCCCGCCATCGAGCTTGCCCTTCGCGTTTGCGAGCTCGACGGCTTGCAGCATCTTGCCGCGATAGCCGCTCATCACGAACACGACGCCGTCGACGTGGATCGGGATCGGGATGCAGTTCACAGTCATGCCGGAGAGGGACCAGATGACATCGCCCTTCTCCAGGTCGTAGCCCCGCGTCGCGGTCGTCGCGTTGATGATGATCTGCGGGCGACCACCTACGGGAACGACGATCGGCGTCGACCAACTCGTAACCTCGTCTCGGGGGCGCCGCCAGAGTTCGTTTCCCGTGCGCTTGTCGAAGACCACGATGAACGAGTCACCCTCGTGGTCCCAGTTCACGATCAATCGGTCGCCGTAGAGCGCGGGGGAGCTGGCTTCGCCGTACTGGCGCCGGGTCCGCATCACGCCGAGCTTCTTGGACCAGACAACCTTCCCCGCCGAGTCGAGGCAGTAGAGACCGCGAGAACCGAAGTTGGCCCAGACGTGTTTGCCATCCGTGATGGGCGAGCAGGAAGCGTGGCTGTTCGTGCTGTGGCCGCCTTCGTGGGGGACGGTTTCGGCGACTTTGCGCTTCCAGATCACGCGACCATCGGTCCGACTCAGAGCGAGGACGACGAACTCGAAGAACACGGTCGGTCGCGGCGCCGCGAGCCTGTGCTGGGCCTCGAGGTTGTCGCCGGCGCCGCCTTTGCGATCCGTCTCGATCGCCGTCGTGAGATAGATCCGATCCCCCCAGATGATCGGCGAGGAGATGCCGAGGCCCGGGACCGGGACCTTCCACTTGATGTTCTTCTGCTCACTCCACTCCGTCGGCGGACTCGCCTTCGTCGCGCATCCCGTGCCGGAAGGACCACGCCAGGAGGGCCAACCGGGTGTGGTCTTGGTTTGCCTCTCGCTCGCGGATGATCGATCGACCTGGGGCAGGGCGGTGAGGATGCCGGAAAGGAGGAGGGACGCGAGGTACGAGAAGTGGGCGGCCTTCATGCGAACACGGTAGCGATACGGCTCGCCAGTCCGGTCTAAAACTGCCCTCGCCAAGAGTTGAGCCGCTCGGCGGTGTGTTCCACATCGAGGAACACACCGCCTGGGCGATCAGTGCACGTAGCTGCCTGCGTTGACATCGAACGTGGATCCGGTGGCGTGGTCGGCCAGACCGCTGGCAAGCAGTACGACGAGGGGGGTCAGATCGGCGGGTTCGGTGAGCCGGTCGAGGGCAAGGTCACTGACTACATGGTCCTCGCCATAGTCGTCGATGAACTCCTGGGCCATCTCGGTGCGGACGAAACCGGGGGCGAGCACGAAGGCACAAACACCGGCCTTGCCGAACGCGCGCGCGATGCTGCGGGTGAGTGCTACGACGCCCCCCTTCGACGCCGCGTAGGCCATGTACTCCGGAGTGTCGCCCCGGAAAGCCGCTCGCGAGGCGACGTTGATGATTCGCCCGCCGCCATGTTGCTGAAAATGGCGAACCGCCAGGCGGCTCAACAACTCGACGGCGCGCAGGTTGACAGCCATGGTCAGATCCCAGCCCTCGAGCCATTCATCCGTCGCCGCGTCGAAGGGTATCTTGGGCGCGACGCCCGCATTGTTGACGAGCACGTCGAGACGCCCGTAGGTCTCGACGACGGCGTTGAAGAGGTGTTCACAGGATGCCGGAACGGCGAGATCGGCCTGGAAAGCGCGGGCATCGTTCCCGAGTGACACGGCCAAGGCTTCGGTGACAGCGCGGTTCTGATTGAAGTGCGCGGCGAGAGTGGCACCCGCTTCGGCCAGTCCCTCCGCCAACGAGAGCCCGATGCCCCGGCTGGCACCCGTGACCAGGATGGTCTTCCCTTTCAGATCGATGTGCATGGTTTCAACGTATCCGATCGAACCTCACCAAGGAGCATCCGCGTCGAGCGCCTCAGTTGTCGAGACGTTGACAGCCCCAGCCGGGGTAGCCTAAGCTTCGCCGCGTCCAACGGGAGGCACGCCGGTGACAGCCGTACTCAAGCTCGATGAGATCAAGCGTCTAGTAGACACGCCGCTGCTGATCCAGGAGATCGAGACCGGATTCGCGCTCTACTCCGAAGGCAAGGTGAACGTCCCGCCGGTCGGGTTCTTGCACTTCGACGACCCGCCGGGCGACGTTCACATCAAGTACGGCTTCGTGTCCGGCGACGAGTACTACGTCCTGAAGGTGGCATCCGGGTTCTACGACAACCCCAAGCTGGGCCTGCCGGCCAGCGATGGCTTGCTCCTCGTCTTCAGTCAGAAGACCGGAGAACTCGAGCTGATCCTGTTGGACAAGTGCTGGCTCACCGACATGCGCACAGCTGCCGCCGGGGCAGTCGCAGCGAAACACCTGGCCGCGAAACGCATTCATCACATCGGCATCGTCGGAACCGGCGTGCAGGCGAGGATGCAACTCGAAATGCTGCGGACTGTCGTCGATTGCAAGAGCTGCTTCATCTGGGGTAGGGATTCGACCAAGGTGCAAGGGATGATCGAGGACCTTCGCGCGAGAGAGAGCGTGCAGGCCTGGGGCTTGAACATCCAAGCGACACCGACACTGGACGACCTGGTCTCGCAGTGCAACCTCATCGTCACCACGACCTCCGCCAAGAGTCCCCTGATCCGAGCCGATCAAGTGCAAAGAGGCACGCACATCACCGCGATGGGGTCCGACGATCTCGGCAAACAAGAACTCGAAGCCGCGCTTCTCGCAAAGGCGGACCTGGTGGTCGCGGACAGCATTTCACAGTGTGTCCATCACGGTGAGTGTCTCGCTGCAGTTCGGGAGGGACTCATCGAGGAAGGCTCCATTCTTGAGTTGGGCCAGGTCATCAAGAACCCCGCGATCGGGCGAACCAGCGAGGACCAGATCACCGTGGCAGACTTGACCGGGGTCGCGATCCAAGACATTCAGATCGCAAAAATGGTGGATCGCGCGAGGCGATGACATGCTCCAGGTCCTTTGGACCTTCACGCGATCACCAGGACTCTCTGTTGGTGTCCACGAACGCCTTGAAGCGCTCCAAGGACTGGGGCATCGAAGTGCGACCGAAGCCGATGCGAAAGAAGTTCCCCGCGAAGTCGAAGACGCTGGCGGGCATGACCAGGACCCCCGGACCGTCGACGAGCTGTTGGGCGAAGTCCTCCACAGGGAGAACCGACTTGAGCAGGGGAAAGCCGACGCACCCGCTCTTGGGTCGGACCCATTCGAACAGGTCCGCATACTCCTCGAAGAACTCGTCAAGCAAGACCATGTTCTCCTGACATATTCCTCGCCGCCGCGAAACGATGGTCTCACTGTTTCTCAGTGCCGTGACCGCGTGGAGTTCCGACACCGCCGAATTGCAGACCGCCAGGTAGTGCTTCAGCTGAGCCGTCGCCGCGAGGATCTCGCGACTCTGGCAGGCGATCCAACCGATGAGGAGTCCGCCGAGGCCAAAGGGTTTTGACATCACGCCGAGGCTCACCCCCTTCTCGTAGATGGTGGCGATGGGAGGTAGGCGATCGGCGACGTCCAGCTCGAGCAACCGGTAAACCTCGTCCGAGAAAATCCAGACGCCGCGCTCCCGGGCCATCTCCACGAGTTGAGCTTGGGTCTCCGCCGTGATCAAACTGCCCGTCGGGGCGTTGGGTGAGTTCAGGATGATGATCTTGGTGTTCGGGCGGAGTGCGTCGCGGATCTCGTCGAGGTCAATTCCCCACTGGCGGTCGTAGCGGAGCTGCACCTGAGCGGTCTCACAGATGGCCGCGGGCACGTTCTCGAGGGAGGGGTAGCAGGGGCTGACGACGACAGCGTGGTCCTTCTCTTCGAGAAGGGTGGTCAGCGTGCTGAAGATGGCTGTCTGTGCGCCGGGAAAGGTCAGGACACTCTCTTCGGTGATCGGTGCTCCGTAGTAGTTGGCGATCTCGGTGAGCAGCTTGGGGTGACCCCCGGTCGGCGCGTAGCCGAGCTCGAGATTCTGCAACAGACCGGTCACCTCTTCGTCCTGGAGGGCCTCGAGCTCGCGCAAGGGAAGCGGCTGCGCGGACGACGCATAGAAGAGGTGCGGGAGCTTGTCGTATTCGTCGAGGCGGATCTCGGGTCGGAAAGGGGGGAGCGGAAACTTCATCTTTGCCTCGGTGTGCATTGTCACGCACACGGGGTCCCAATCCGGCGGCTAGGTGGCGAGAACCCGAATTCCGCGCAAGCCCGGGTCCGCGGCCTGCCGTCGCCCGCGCGCCAGGACAAGAGTGCAGAAACTCGCGGGAAGGAGCGCGGCGCTCGTTATCGTCTGGAAAGCTCGTCCAGTATCGCACGCAACCAAGCTGAGTATCCCATGGCTCCCGTAACCA
>Ga0114996_10004009_pt1 | contig 17898 bp, 10 predicted proteins | sample ArcticOcean_MG_C_4_FD_87039 | JGI IMG/M metagenome (GOLD analysis project Ga0114996, IMG submission 87039) | Marine microbial communities from western Arctic Ocean - ArcticOcean_MG_CB4_134 | ecosystem: Environmental > Aquatic > Marine > Oceanic | place: Arctic Ocean: Canada Basin | collected...
ATGATGTATCTCCAAAAAATGTATATGAAGCATCATAGATTTTTGTAATATAATTAGTACTTTTTGTTATTATATAGGGTCTAATATAATGCGATAAAGTCACTTCAAAAGAAGTACTACTTGGATCTTGGGGCTCTTGAAAGCTTGACGAACCTTCAGGGTATAAATTATATATACCTAGTTTTAATGGAGCGGAAGGCCAAGTACCTTGACTTGCGTAAGAAGCATCATAAAACCGTTTCCAACTGGGGGGGTCGTCTCCTTTTGCTTCACTGAAATTGACGGGATCTTGAGTTCTATCTCCTCTTTTGTACCAACCAGATTTATTTGAACCACCTTTGTTCCCTTCCCCTGGGACAAGGCCTGCACTTACGCCTATATCCCCCAGGTCACTGAAATGAAAATTTTCTCCAACGGCAATATCTTGTTGCATCCATATTACGCCAAATTCAGTAATGCCGCCCCATATTGTAGGGTCATAGTTTTTTATTTTTAGTAATATTTCAACATAACCTTGATTAGAATTTACAATACCATCCTTGGTCTCTAAACTACCTTTAAATTCTATACTTGGTTGTGGATAAAGTGTTGAAAAACTACTATCTTTTATATTATAAGATATATCACTAATCCCTGTATAGCTACTCTTATTTTCAGCATAAGATTTTATAAAGTATTGACGATTGAAGGATAAATCTGCTTGAGTGATATTTGTTGGGTCAGTTATATTTAAACTTGCATCCCAGTTAAATGAAGCATCAGACGGTTGAGGCGGATTCAAATTTGTCGAAGGAGGGGGACCAATACTACTAATATAATTGGTACTTATATCGCAATCATCTATTGTAGGGGTGACATATAATGGCAACGTTACCGCCTCCCCGGCGATTTTCAAACAATAACCATATTTTATGACATTTCCTGATGTATCATCTGGATTATTAGCTATTTGCCCCGAAATGTCAACATAATTTACATAATTATCATCATTCAAATCAAAATTCATGCTTGGATCATTCATAGTACAAGCAGGTAAAAGCGTAACAAAACTTGAACCTACGGAACCACCAAAAGGTCCGGAACCAACATCAGAATAACTTACGCCTCCACCAATCTGCCCAACATTTGGCTCATTTTCAGCATAAGCATGAACAGAGTATCTTCTATTATAATAAAGATCGTCACCTACAGTTAGATTTCCTGATATATCAATATCTGCGCCATTATAGCTTACGTCTGTAAAATCATTCACAATATTATAACTATTATCAGCAATCGTAGCTTTATCTGTTAGGACGTCCGTTGGTTTCCAACATATACCAAAATGAGTTAATAATCCATCTTGTCCCGAAGGCCATGTTGATGGTGGATTACTATTCAAAGACGCATCTATAATTACATTTATATAATTGGCCGAAATATCATTTAAACTAACATCGCAAGTAGGTAAATTTGTATACCAATCAAATTCGTTTCCAAATATTTCTATATCGCTCTGCGTGATAGAGGGTTGTCCAAAATAGTGCGCACCCATATTCAAATTTGTTATTGTAATAGTATCCCAAATACTTGGAGAAGGTTCGTTTATACTCACACTTCCCGATGAGTCCGTTGTCCCCCCAAACCAATAATAAAATCCATATGAAGCATCTATTGGGCGAGGAGTATCACCAAGTCGTATTCCAGATAAATCTACTGTAGTTTCAGTTATTGCACTTGGAAGAATAGAAATTACCGCACTAGGGTCCGCTATACAAAAAGATTCTACAGAATTTGTTGAATTGCTAATCACATATCCAGGGGAATACCAATAATCATTTCCATCTATGCCTTCGCCGCGTGGTCCAGCAAACCCTGCACCCGCAGATAAAAATCCATATGCACTATAATAATATGTGAGCCCCTTTGTTATCCCATTTGCGTCCAAATAGAAGTTTCCTGCAGATTTATCCCAAGATACTATTTCGTTTTGTGATACATCTGTTCCGCCAAAAAAACATTGAGAAGGATTTGTATTCCGAAAAAAACCTATCTTATCCACTCCAGAAACATCTGTTGTTGCACCACTTGAATCTGTATGCATATTCATCCTTACCGTGCTGCTATCAATAATTATTGGGTTGTTATTAGAAATGTCGGGAATTTTAATTGTGAAACCCACTGGAAAATCTCCCATTCCCGCATTTTTTCTAGCTAATGTTATACTTTTTGTGGTTGGGTCCGGGAAATACTCATAATAATTTGTGCGGCTTTCACTATCTGTAATATCGCCATTTATAAAAGGGTTTATCCAATATTGAGTACCTGTAGCCATATTAAAACCGTTTTTGGAACTATCTATTTCAAAATCTTGTGATGCCGAAAAGGGGACGGATATTCCAGTTGAAGGGAAAGTTATGTTGTTGGTTTCATTTGGAGATGCAGCATCATTAATAAAAAATCCAAATTGTCCCTGCGGTCCCGCAATTTTTACCTCTTCTACCCCACCACCGTCACGATTCCATCTAGCTCTCATAATAGCATAACCAGATGCGTCCGTAAACCCGACATTTCTTGAAACGTCCAGCATTTGAAGAGTTGGCCAGTTAGGCGTAGTGAAAGGAATAATTGTATTCCCACAAATATCAACACCATCTATTGTGATAAAAGAATTAGCGTTATAAAGTGCACCTCCACCCAACGTTGAAGGTAAAATATCAATTACGGGTGCTTTATAAAAAGACCATGTTCTGGCAGCTGGAGTACCTGTTTGTGTATCTACCTTTTCTTCTGCGGAACCATCCAAATATATATAATTTCCATAATTTGTTATTGTAAAACCATCTAATTCGGTATGGCTTGCATCCAAGTTTACACGATCACCACTCAAATCATAAGTTGTATCTACACCCGAAGTATCCACCGAAGGTATTTTAAATGTTAAAGGATTTCCCGTATTATAATCTGCATCGTTTCCTGAATAATGATAATTAACACCATCAAAAATAAATGAATTAAAATAATAAGTTTTATTATGTTCAAAATTACTATCATTTAAGTCAAAAATGCCAGTAGAACCCTGAAGATTCTCCTCAATCTTTGTTCCAGTTCCATTGGAAGGATCTGTTACTGTATCGGAATAAAAAAAACCTTGCTTACTGTCCGTGAGTGGATCACTCGGGGGATCAGGTCTAACATTTAAAGAAGCATCGAATTGAACCGTAAAACTACCATTACCTACAACTGACTCAATAGAAATTAATTTGACACCACTTGAATCAACTTTGGGGATTATGAATGTTTTGACATCGCCGAATACATCCTCAGGTGGGCCGGTCGCTGGATTATGGGCATATGACTTATAATAATAAGTATGACCACGCATATAACCGTTTGGCAAATCATTGAAAGAAACATCTTGGTTGAACAGAGCGGCTACAGGCGGGGATTGACCCCCACTTACATCATATTGAACCGACGGAGTAAAACCAACATTATCTGACAAGTGAAAACCCCAACTATTTGTTATATCAGGTCCGCTACCTATATATGTTAATTCCCCCCTCAGATTAATTCCTTCTGCTGCCCATAATGGAGTGTAAGTTATAACTGTGGCTGGATCTTTCGCTGTCTGTGTAGTAATTATTTCTCCTGAAATTCCAACATCATTTATATATACAAATCCCTGTGAATAGTAGTCTGTTCTACCCACCAAACCGGAAGGATTAGTATTCCAAGAAGCATTAGGTAATGGCACATTACTGGAATTTAAACCAACAATAGTTGTCGGTGGATTATTTTCATCAAAATAAAATCCGTACGATGTAATAGCTGGCATACTATTATAAGTATACAGCTGAGCAAGTAAACCACCGCTAACATCTGCATTAATTATCATAGAATTGCCGTCTATTGATGAAGAAGGTTGTGTTACGACCTTGGGAATTGTAAATTCTATACCATCGGTGTCATTTTGTGCATAATAGACTGTTCCATCTTCAGCACCTGTTCGCGTAATCTGTGTCGCATGTGAGGCATCTCTAACATAAGAATTTATCCAAAATTTCTTACCTTGAAAATCTACAACAGAACCTACCTCCGTCGTTAAATCAAAAGTTAGAGTTTTTGTATCTGGACCCACTACCCATGTTGAAAAATTTGGCGTTTCGCCATAATGCAGGGATGTCATCTCATAAATTGGAAATTTATCATTGGCGTGAGATGTTGGTTTTCTAAAAATAAAACCAACGCAACTAGGATCCATTGGGTGTCCACTTATATCAATTGTAGCAGAGGCAATAATTGCATAACTTGAATCCAACGTTACTGAATTTGTAGAAATATCTGGAATTCTAAATTTCACTCCAGGGTCTGGTACACCTGGTCCCCCAGACCCATCTGCGTAATAATAATAACTATCGGCACCGCTGTAAGCATATGCATTCACATAATTATTTATACCATTATTAGCAAATTCCACCGCAGCATCAAAAACTCCTATTGTAGAAGGCGAGTCACCAGATATTACTTTTGTTCCAGTTCCATTGGAAGGATCTGTTACTGTATCAGAATAAAAAAAACCTAATTGGGTTGTTTCATCTGGACCACTTCCTGCATCACTTTGATTCCCATTAAAAGTGACTATAGAGTTTGGATATGTCCCCGAAGGATTTGTGGTAATAACAACGCCACTATTATCAATTTCCGGCGGATCTTCCAATGTTGTAAAACTTACATATGTATTTCTACTTATATCTGCAATAGTTCCGGTGCGATTATTTGAAATATCCACAAAAGCTTTTACATAATATGTTGTTCTTGCAGTGAGTGGTGCAGGAGTATCTGACCATGACCAAGTGGGACCGGCCAAATTTCCTAATTCTTCCACCTTTATTGGTGAGTTGAATGAAGTGGATGTATCATAATAAAAACCATACTTTGTTATTACTGGTTTATTAAAATAAACATTATCTGGTAATATTGCATTAAAAGTTGCAGAATTAACCGTTATATTCGTAATTAACGTTGCAGAAGGATCAGGAAATGTAAATTCTGCTGCTGATGCATCATATGCTTCTTGCGGATGTTTTGTTGGATAATAATAAACACCTGAAGTATCTTGGACGTACGATCTTACCCAATATCTTTTACCAAGTAATAATGTTTCATCTGTCGTATCATTGAAAGTTTCCACCGCCCAATTTTCATAAGATTGTTCTATATTAGAAGCATCACCAACAGTAACTTGTGGAAGAACATGATTTGAATTATTTATCTCATATACAAAACCCGCCTTACTTGGTTCCATACCGATCCCAATTGCTTCGATACTTCCATAAAAAGTATTTTGCGGAGCCGAAGCATTTCCTAATGCATAATCATTAAAAGAAATATCTGGAATTTGTATTGTTTGGATTTCACCTGAAATTCCTACTATACCCCCATCAGTTGTATTGGTGTTAATATGACCATAACCTTGATAATGATATTGCACGCCCGCTTCTAAACCGCCATCTAACTGCGGAATTGAAGTTCCTAATGAATTCCAAGAAGTATCAAGGATGGCATTCCCGGTCGTGATTTCTTCTTTATTGATGGGTGGGTTGGCCGTGTCGAAATAAAACCCCCTTTCTGAAAATTGAAATTTTTCACCACTAGGACCACCATATACATCACCATTTTCTACAAGACTTGCATGTAATGTTGCTGAATTATTACTAATATCGGGATTTAATACTGTTGTAATATTTGGAATTGTAAAAGGAACTGCAGAAGCATCTTGATATTGTCCTGTTATGGCGTCAGCATCTAAATGCGAAACATCCGTTGAATAAAAAATACCACCTACATCTTCATCAATAAATTGTGTTGTAATCCAAGGTCTCACCCAAAACCTTTTCCCCCTTTCAATGGTCGGAGCTGTTATCCAAAATCCCGATGCATCGGGAACTGCGGTGGGCCAATACTCATCGGGCATATTATAAGAGATACCATTTACACTTCCCCTTGTTGGTAAAATATGATTATTGGAATTTTCCCAAACAAAACCTACTTGACTCGCGTCAGTACCCCAGGATGACCAATCACCAGATGAATCTGGAAAATTCCCACTAGCTTCAATTAAACCGTAAAATGTCACAGCAGAGTCACTATCAATAGTTACTGTTTTTCCTTCATAATTCCCTGAAATATCTGGAATACGAAATTCCATTCCCGGGTTGTTTGCCCAAACCCCTCTATATTCGCCCGGCGGATTGTCTTCATCACCGGCAACTTGCATATCATTTTCATAAAAATACCCGTCGTCGTGGGGGCCGGGGTCGTTGATAAAGTAATAAGCATTCGCATAATATGTTCTACCGGGCAAAAATACTCGTGCCGCGGGTGAATTGGGTTCGCCTGAACCGGTACCGTTGAAACTTGTATTAAAAGTAAACGTGTACTCATTTTGACCTATATGAAGAACTCTTTCCCCAGAACCATCATATTGTGCCGACCGTGATGGTCCTACAGCTCCAGACGGATCGTCCAGCACTACGTTAAAAGGTGTAGCACCATGCATTCCTGGTTGTGCTTGCCGCCAAAAAAAACCGATTTTATCCTGGTTACCCAGGTCCTGCGCCGCTGTTTGATAGCCTTCTATAGATACATGAGAACTATCGTATATCCTAACTGTAATATTACTAATATCCAAGATAGAAGGCATTTAATATATAGAGTATTACTATTTTTAATTTAAAAGAAGGACGAAATAAATTTTTTTTTCGCATCTTTTGATTCTTTATTTTTAATTTTTTTTAAAGTTGGGTCAAAAATTAATTCTTTTACAAACTTTCCGCGTAAATCATCGGCTTTTTTTTTAAACTTTTCTTCTTCAAGGGTTTTTTTTAACCTATTAATCTTTCTATTGAGCCCATTCATTTTAAGACGATTAAGTTTTGGAATATTTTTCATGACATTATCTAAAGCAAATACCTGCAGAAGAGGTTTCATTATTTGATTTGTGATATAATGGGTATAATCAAGAGGTAAATTATTTTTTTTAATAAATGTTGGTGTTTCTATTCTATTGCCTTGAAGTTTTGCAGCTTTGTTAATTATAAATGCATATGGAATTCTCGTCCCAGCCGAAGGTTTATTTCCAGGGTCTCTCTTTGCCATTCTATCTGCTAATACCTTGTGTGCTATTTGGGCTGGATTTTTATAAAATCCCCGAACTGATTTTGAAATGGTTAATTTTTCAATTGGAAATTCGCCCGCTGCTAATTTATACAAATATTGTTGTACAAAATTAACTGCATCATCAACATTTTGCGTTTTCATTAGAATATCTATAACACCACCGTAAAATTCTTTTACGATAGCTGCATTATCACGTCTCTTTAAAACAATACCCATTGATTTTCTTTTACATTTATTTGGGTCATGTTCATAAAGCATTCCCACATATCTTTTTTTAGATAATAAACAAAACGGCCAAAATGTTTTTTCATATTCAAGGTCATGAGGTTCCTTCAACATTGTAGTAGAATATTTTCCCGCTTCAATCGCCAATTCTATTGTAATTTCCAATGCTTTTTTACCATTTATTTTATTTCCCTCCATATCTTTGAGATTAAATATAAAGAAACAAGAATCTGTATTTTTAACAATAAGCGGAAATCCCGTATTAAAGTTTCCAGTATCTGTTTCTATATCATAAACAAAATTATTTGATAAACCTAGTTCTTCTATTTTTTTTATTTTTTTTGGATCTTTCCTTTGTTTTGAAGTTGTTGATGTTAGTCTTATAATATTCCTTTTATCTTTTCGTGTATTTATTGATACATTAAAGCCTAATGACTTATTTAAATAATATAACTGGGCCGAACCTATTTTTCCCTTATTATCCATTCGTATACTCTTACCCTTATGTTTCATACATTTGGAACCATCAGCTGCATAATAACCCGCAAAATAAGCAAATCTTATATTATAATTTGCGTTTAGAAATTCTGTAGGAATAATTTTCAATTTATCCTTATTATAACACTTATCGCGAAACAATGTTACATATTTTTTAATATTTCCGCAATTTGGAACTATTTTATAAACTCCGCTACTTTTTAATGTATTATTTATTTTAAAATAATCATCAAAAACATCTATCAAAATACATTGTAATTTTGAACAAAATTTATAATTCTTTTGATTTAATGCCCAGCTATATTTCAATCCAGAGGGACATTCATATTTTCCGCAACTTCCGTCCCCGTAGAAGAACCCCCATATAAAAGCTCTTTTTTCGATTAGAGATTTGTTATGTATATCTTTTATAAATTCTATAATATCTTTCAATTTTGTTTTGGATTCTTTAAATTCAGGATATTTATGACATAAACTCATTCCTACTTTTACATCTCCTGGTTTGAATTTATTTAAATTTTCATCCAATAAACTGTGATCCTCGGTAACATCTACCATACCTGTATGTGTTGTAATTCTATACATTTTTTTTATAGTCTTATGTCTAATAACGCGTACAATATCAGACCAACCATTTGATGTATAAATCATATAATTACACACAATATTTTGTTGTTTTTCTTTTCTAGCCCTCTCTCCTGCTTTAAAACCTTCATAAGGTCTCCAATCTTTATTTGATATATCATCAATTTGTTTAAATTCAATTTCCCCTGTATTTTTATTTTTTAATAATAATGGTGTATCTCCTGTAACACTATCTCCATATACCACTTCACCTTTTGTTTTAACCTTACCATATTTGGTGTCGCAAATTCTATCATCATAAATTTCTTCAATTACACGTTTTGCATATGTTAATAATTTTCTACCTGTTGCAGTTGTAGCTGCCGCAATATCTTTATCATAAAAATCACTAGTCTTTGCGCCACATTGACCATAAAGCGAATTAGCTGTTACTTTAAATCCTAATTGTCTTTGATTAAAAACATTTTTCATAAAATCATTATAAGTATCTTCAATAGACTTTACTTTTTTAACATCTATTTCGGCAATTTCTCCACCCTTTTGTTTAATTAAATATTTATCATTTTTTTGGGAAACAAGTCCTATAAAAGTTTCATTTTCTGTTTTAACTGTTTTATATTTACCCATTACTCTTGTTGATTTTCTTGCTGCCAATAATTCTTTCAAAATGGATGGCATAATTGCACTTTCATTATTTGGAAATTGGGCAAATCTGCAAATCTTTGTTCCAATTTTTATTTTCTTTGCAGCACTTTTTTCAGTAGTTCTTCTATATTCAAACGAATCATATTCTACATCCACATATTTATAACCTGCGGCGCGAAACTCTTCATTATCGTATTTCCAACTTCCATCAATGTTTTTTTCACCTGTTTCTTTTATTTTCCCCCATCGGTCTTTTTTTGCCTCACCATTAAGACCAAATTCTTTTGTCCAAACTTTACTATCTTGCGACAGATTTTCACTAATCATTGAACTAGGATATAAAGAAGCATAATCAACAACAGCAACCGGCGCCTCTGTATAAAAATCACATCTTGGTGGAAAGCAGATTGCACCCTCATATCCTTGATTATCTCCCCAATTTCTACTTAAAACGGGCATAAGTACACCCCTTTCACGACATTTTTTTGAAATAAAACTAAAAAGCTTAATTCCTTGTCCGCGAAAAACAATAAAACTAAGTGGAACACTACAAATACTTGCAGTCTCTATAAATCCCATCAAAACATCTGTTTTTCTTAATAGAATATCAACAAGCTTGCAATCCATAACACAATATTTTGCTACAATTGCTTTTGAATTCGGACCTTCATTTGATAGACGGAAAATATCTTGTGGTGTTACATCATCTTTTGCCAAACACCAGCGAACAGATTTGTTCATATTAGGATTTTCTTTACCTTCCAGATAAAAACATTTATCACCAATTTCACAAACTTTCATTTTTTTCCCTTCACAATATTTATCCACAGAATGACCAGTTTCTTCAAAACATATATAATTTCCCACCTTTAATCCCATTAAATTAGAACTTTCAATTTTGGTTCTTTCATTCTCTTCTTGAACACATTTTACATTATCCCCGATTAATTGTCCAGAAACATAGTCTAATTTATATGAATTGAAATTAAATTCGCGTCTAAAATGGTTATACAAATCAATTTGAATTATACCAGGAATATCTGGATATTCCAAATTATGTTCTCCGCTGGCAATTTTAATTGTTTTTTTTGTATGTTTACATTTATAATTATGATTTTTTGATAAACATAAGAATTCATTTTTACAATTTAATTCTTCCGCGCGAGCAAATAAGAACTTCCAATCAAAACCAAAGATATTATAACCAACTATAATATCAGGCTTTTCTTTTTGGATTAAATCAACCCATTTCAAAATAACTTCCTCTTCAGTTTCATAACTTTCTATTTCAACATTGTTTACTTCTGAACATTTATCCAAAGAAATACAATGATTGAAATAAGGCTCTTTTTCACCGAAAGTTCTAAAAGTACTTCCAATAAAGGTTACCTTGTCTCCCTCAAGAGGCGGCAAATGTGTTGGTAATAATCCAAGCACTGCCTTCTTTTTGTCCCTGGCCGGTCTGAAACATAAATGTTCATATTTTTCACCTCTTTTCAAGTCAGAATTTAAATAATCGACAATATTGCTTTTCAACAAACCTTTAATTTTATTTTTAAGATTTTCTTTTCCTATTCTTCTTTTTGGGAAGACTTCATGGATTATGTTATCTTCATCTTCCAAAAAGTTAAATGCCGCCAATATAATATCTCGCAAAACATCACCATCGCATTCTTCATAAACATCCCAATAATCCAGAATGTCTCCAGCTAATTTTTCATATCTTTTCTTTGCTAATGGAAAATCGCCGTGACTACTACTGGCTTCTATATCAAAAGACATAATTTTCAAAGGAACTTGTGTTTCTTTGTCATTCAAAGCTTCAATGTCTTTATAACATATTGTAAAATTGTAATTGCAATTTGAGGGTTTATATGTTTCTTTTTTAAACTTTTTTAAACGAATCCAACCGGAAGGACTAATATCCATTATATGAAATAATCTAAGAAGGGGCAAAACTTTTGCTTCATATAGTTTTGTAATAGTTCCCATATAAATCTTTTTTTCATTCAATTTTCTATTTTTCCAAATCATGTCTTTAGATTTCGGATAGAAATACCATAAATTTTTAACTTTATTCATTGCAATTGTATTTGCAAATGTTAATTTAACAAATTTATATTCTTTCCCCCCATCAAACCCATATAATTTTTTCCTTTTTAATAATTCGCAACCTATAATACTATTTTCATAATAACTTACTTTATCTGGATCTTCCTTATATCTTTCCATTTCTTTATCTATAAAATCTTGTTTTCTAATGTACTGCTTCACCCACCCCATCTCTTTCCCCTTTTTAAATTTTTGCTCCGCAGATTCCTCTCTCAGTTCAGATTTAATTTCTCTCAAAAATCCTTCTGTAGTCCTTTGGGTCCAGCTATCACCAACTTTTATAAAAAAGAAAGGATGAAACCCTTTTACTATAATAGAAGCCGTTTCTCCTCTTTCATTCATACCGAACATTTGAATGATAAATTCTTTATTATCTTTCCTTTGTTTGGAAATTTCATCTAATGAATCGTTCCAAACTGAAAAATCAAATAGACGGAATTCCATTTATACCTGAATTTATGATAATAATTCTAATTCAATTTTTATATTCCATTATATTAAGCAATGAATGAACAGCATAATCAAAAATTTGGTTCAAAAACACAAAAATTATTATCTGCTCTCCCAACTGGTGCCCTTGGAATTGATAGAATGGCGGTAGGCTGTTATAAAACGGGTGCTCTCAAAGGGTTATCGTCGGTTTTTTTATGGCTTACACCAATACCTTGGATATGGTGGGGCATGGATGTTGGTGCAACATTCTTAGATAAAAAATATATGTTTTGTGATGGAAGAGCAATGAGTCCAGAGATGATGAAAAAAGTAGGAAAATTTTTTGCATATGTAACAGGAATTGTTGCAGCAGCAGCGGCAGCATATCAAGCACAAAAAATGGCAAAAAAGTTTGGGGTAAAAATGCCGGGAATGGGAAAAATGGGCAAGATGGCTGGAAAAATACCTGGTGGAATGGGAAAGATGATGGGAAAAATACCAGGAATGGGCATGTTCAAAGGTGGTGCTCGCGAAGAAAAAGAGACTTGTCTTTTTAGTAGATATTCTAGTTTTATGTTATTAATTGTAATTGGATTTTCTCTTTTACACGGTACAATATTTGCACCAGAAAAATTGACTTAAAATTATATTAATTATATTAATTAATATAATGGAAAATGTTGCTATGAAAACGGGATTTAATCTTATGCAAGAAAATGACGATGAAGAACGCAAAAAAAAAATTGCAGCAATGGTCATTTTATTTTCAAAAAATGCTTTGAAATTTGCAGCACTTTATGTTTCTCATTCAAAACGAAAAATTGTTACAACAGAGGATATTAAAAGAGGTATGATGTTACAATGCTTTTTATTTGAAAATACCCCCAATTTGGCAAATGAAATAAAAGAAATTAAGGAAACTCTTCTCGATGATAATATAATAGACGATATGATTGACGAAATTAATACCATTGATGCTGTCGGGGACATTGTCGCTCCAGGAGCAATATTGACGGATGACGAGCCATTAGAATATAGTGAAAGTGAATGTACATGTGTATTATGTAATAGTTTTAATACCATGAAAGAACGGTGGGATAATTGGGAACCTACAGATAAAATATATGAAATTTTTAAAATACATATTGAAAATATGAATTAACGATTATTAATCTTTTCCTTCACTTTGAAATTTCCGTTTTCTAATTTTTTTTTACATAAATCACATATTAACGGTTCTCGCATAAGTGGAAAATGATGAGGAAATCGCCTTTTAAAAATTTGCGAAGATATATATTTGGATATCGGAAAGTTTAAAAAAATATTTTTGAACATATAATCTATAAAAAGAAATTTATTACATAAATAAAAGCAAAAAAATATATTAATTTTGTATAATTTCTTCCAATAAATGTTTCCGGAAGAATAGAATAATTTTTAAAATTCATAAAACGAAAGAAACTCACTAAAAGCGCCGAAAGAAACATCATAATATTAATTTTTCCGGCAGTTTGTCTATTTACTTGTATATTAAAAGGTTTCAAAATTTTATTTAAAAGAGGTTGAAAAAATGCAGGAGCATTCTCATTTGATTCAGCGCCGCCAGGTTTCCATGTCCCCCGCAATTTTGCTTCAATGCTTGTTAAGGCACATTGATCATCTATATCGTGCCAATCCATAAGAATAAGAGGAATAAGAATTATATTATACTTTAACCATGGGCCGGCCTTGTAAAAAAATGCCAAAAAAACAGGAAAAAATACAATTAAATGTATAAAATATACTATATTCGCTAAGAACTCTTTCATATAGTATATTAATAGAAATAAAGTTTTCTTAAAGTAGTATATAAATGGAAATATTAAATAATTTAATTGGAGGAGGTACAGATTTTTTTAAATTTCTGGGATTTGCTATATTTGTTTGCTTCATGATATATTTGGTTTGTAAAACCGTTTCATTTAATTATAAATTTGTTGAAGGTATGGTTAATGCTGAAAAAGGAAATGAAGTTGCTAATATCTTAAAAGATGGGGGCGATGGAGGAAGAGTAGGATTAGACCATGATAAAATTATGGGAAGATTAGAAAAAAATAGAGAATTATTAAATAAACTTTTGCAACTTCCACAAGATACGGGAAAAATAAGAGAACAATTAGATGAATTTAAAGAAAATATTGTACTTGAAGAATTATTATTATTAAATGAAGCATCATGCAGAGATTGTGCAAAAAATAAACTTGTCACTGTTGGGCATCAACTAAAGGCTTATAAAAATATAGGTGATGCTATTAATCGTATCCATTTAGATAAAAGCAACGGCTGGCTTTAATATCCGCGACCTCTCCAATTTGAATCCATCGGATTATCACTAAAATCTCCTTTTGAATGAAACATTTTATCTAAAGGGGTATACCGGCCAATATTTTGATTTTTAGCATCATATGCAGCATATCCTCCTTTATTATGAGGAGGATTTGTATCTTTATTTGCATCTAATAATTTTCCAACTTGATGGTCACCAGCACCCTTCATTACATCGTTGGTTGGATTTCCACCTTCGGGATTAAAGGGATCATTTGCAAATCTCCAAATTTTTTGATTTTGCGTATTATATCCTTCTTCAAAAAATAAAACGGGGCATCTTATTCCTACCCTTCTTTGCCATCTAAGGTATTCTGCATATTGTTCTAAATTATCAAAACGAATAGGATTTACACCGGGAATAACGGCTTTGCGTTTATTTAGTAAATAAATCTCTTTTCCTCTTTTTACCAAAAGATTTGGACACGAAAAATCTTTATTTAAACTTTCTTCCTTCTTTTTTTCCTCACATCCATTTTTTAAACCTTCAACTAAATCACTATGTTTATACCTTAAACAAAATAATAAACCTACTAAAAATGCTAAGAAAATTGCTAATGTTTTCATTATATATATATTATCAAACAATATATATATAATGAAAATTGTGAAAAATGAGCTTGGATTAAATAATTTCAAAAATAAAGTAGTGCATGGTGGAAAACCAACCTTTGCCTTTTTTTCTATGGTAGGGTGCGGACATTGTGATAATACTAAGGGTCCATGGGAAAAAACAAAAAAAAAAATGAAAGGTTCAGGCATAGAATTTGCCGAAATTGATAGTAAATATGCAGGACAAGTTTCCAATATGTTAAAAAATTCTCACCCAATACAAGGATTTCCAACATTATTGGCAATTAAGGGTGGTGCGGTAATAGAAGAATTTAGTGGCGAAAGATCACACGAAGGTTTGACTAATTTTGCGAGACGAAATTTTTCTAAAGGTGGGCGTCGTAGAAAAACACGGAAACAACGAAGAAAACGAAGGCGAAGAACGCGGAGGCGAAGAACGCGGAGAAAAAGAGGATCTAATATCAAGGACTATAACCGTTTAGTCACAAAAATACCAGAAGTGGTGGCAAAATTGAAAGCGCAGAGTCAACGGCTTAAGGAAAGACTAACAAAAATAGAGGCGGTTTTGGCTGATAGTAATAAAAAACATCTACACAAGATGGCGAAATTTGGACGGGAAGCCGACGCGGCAGGTCCGGAGGTTCTTGGTCACGCAGCACTGCAGAAGCAAATTAAAGATATTAACGAACTGATGCTGAAAATAAAAGACTATCCAGCAAAGATAGACGATGCCGTTCACGTCCGCCGAGGCGGACAAGGGGGTGGTCGTCGCACTCAGAGACGGCGTAGGTCACGGCGTAGGTCACGGCGCAGGTCACGGCGCAGAAAAAATTGAAATATTTTTTCACAAAATATATAAAGCAACAATGACACAAATCCCCCCACGTATAAAACTGCGTCGCTCATGGACAAACAATAAAATGCATAGTCTTGTACATTCAAGAACTGTAGATATTGGTATAAACCTTCTAAGAAATGTTATATTTACCTGCAATCCAAGGAGTGTTACAGAAATTATTAACGAAGCGGACGAACGAGCACATTTGAGGGGATTTACCAACCCAACTGGGAGTCAACCGCATCACTCAACGATTGCCGTTCATAATGGCTCTGTAATGGAAAGGCGAGTTTACTTTAATTCGTGGAAAATTGAATGGATACCTATTTAAAACTAACCTATAATTACTATTTCAGAAGACTTCTTTGATTTATTCATACCATAACTCCAAGCTGTTTCAATTATTTTAAAATTTTTATATAATTTTTTAATATAATCGCAATTATTATATGTCATAAACCAATTTTTTTTCTTTGATATACATTTAAATAACTTTACATGGTCAAATTTTTCATGCATGTCTCCATTTTTTCCATATAATTTAGATTTTTTTTGAAGATAATATGGGGGGTCTAAAAATATTAGAATTTTTTGGTCTTTATTTTTATTTATAAAATCTTCAAAATCACAATTACTTATTGTAAAATTTGATAAATCTAATTTATTTATTCGCTCTATAGAGGATTTTGTGAATCTTTTTTTTGATGCTTGTAATGAAAATCCACCCGATAATGTAGCTCCACTAAAAGAACATCTATTAATTATAAAGAACAATACTGCCTGGTTCAAAATTATTTCTTCAGTCATAATTTGATTTCTTATTTCTACAAATTTTTCCTTGGTAATAGTATCAATATTTTTATACAAAATTTTACATAACTCATTTTTTTCTCCTTTACATATATTCCAGAAATTGTATAATGGTTTAAATTTATCATTGGAAATAATTTTAAAATTATATTTATTTTGAAGATAAAATTCAAATGATCCTCCACCAAAGAATGGAGATAAAATAATATCAAAATTACGTAACTCAAAATTTTGAATTAATATTTTTTCTAATATTTTACATGCTCTTGTTTTACCACCAGGATATCTTAAAGGTGATTTATTTTCCATAAACTAAAGGTTTCCAAAACCTTTAATTTAAATCAATTTTTATATCAACAATTAATTTTTTAATAATGTAAAAACATATAAATATATTTTATAAATGTGGCCAAGGGAAAAGTCATTTCCACCGTATGTTTGGATTCATATTAAGGATTTTCTATTACAAGAATATTGGATTAAAAAATATAATGAGGTTATGAAAGAAATGCCCAAATATAAAACATATATTTATCCACAAAATAGTACCAAGTCTGGAAAACCACTTATAATCTATACTTCTGCTACAATAAAGCCGCAATTTATAAAAACTTTCCATATAAATAGTTTTGTAAGACATACAATAATTACCTGGATGGTATCACCACTGCACCATAGACGTGCTGCAGAAGCGGAGCAGGAAGCGGCGGTCGCCACCGAGGTGTTCGGGCGGCCCGGTGCGCACCGCCTGCTACTGCAGGCGGAGGGCCTTCGCGACGTGCAGCAGCACAGAAGTTCAGATACCAAGCACCATGACAAGAATTAAAGATTTGGCACCACCGCATGATTTGCCTTTTTCGCTGTATTTTATTCCGCGATGTTGCAGCTTTTGGTCGTACCTTTGCCGCTGGTTTTTACAAATTAAAAAATGGAGTCTCCGTTTATGGACGAGTTTCAGAGGGAATTTTAGACGTTTATATAATTGTTTCTAATCTATATATATATGAATTCGCCACCAAATTTAATAAGACTAACAAATCCTCGTGTAATACGCGGTGAAGCGTTATCCCCGCGCAGTGTAAATAAATTAAATCTAAACCCAAACAATTTGTGGGCGGACACCCGCTCCAGCCGCAAAATCTTAAAACCAAAACCAAATAAAAAAAAGACGAAAGGTGGTAGAAAAAAAAGAACCCGTAAAAAGCGTGGGGGAGTGTGGGGACCCGATTTAATGCTCTCTGCTGGCTTACCAGTCTCCGAGGTCGAAGACTGGCAGTTCGAGCCAGTGCCGGCGAGCCACGGGCGAATAATAAGCGAAAATCGGATAAGCATCAATCAAATAATCAGCGCTATCAATGATTGTCATCCCGGCGGTTGTCCCGGACCAGCTGTTGCTGTCCCGGTTCAATTACCTGTTGCAAACCCAATGCCTCCTTTACCACCGCCGCCAGGTCAACGCCGAGCTCGGGTGGAAGGTGGAAGTCGCCGAAAAAAAAGAACCAGACGCCGAAAAAAAAGAACCAGACGGCGCCGTAGAAGAACACGTAAAAAACGCGGGAAAGGTCCTCAACAGCGAGCAGTTGCTGGAAAATTTGTTGGAAATATTTTAAGTAAATACAAACCAAAGGCTAAACCAAAGGCTAGAAGAAAAAAAT
>Ga0114996_10004011_pt1 | contig 17897 bp, 9 predicted proteins | sample ArcticOcean_MG_C_4_FD_87039 | JGI IMG/M metagenome (GOLD analysis project Ga0114996, IMG submission 87039) | Marine microbial communities from western Arctic Ocean - ArcticOcean_MG_CB4_134 | ecosystem: Environmental > Aquatic > Marine > Oceanic | place: Arctic Ocean: Canada Basin | collected...
GTAACCATGACCACGTGCAGCAATGAGATCCATAATTCCATCGCGGTTTACATCAGCTGGTATAATATTACTGGCGCCCACTTCTTCATCTGAAAGCAAGTGCTTCTTCCACGGTTCGCTTCCACTCTTAGGTTGTTCCCACCACGCAAACCATTCTCCACCTGGATTGCCTTTCCCGCCTTTGGCGCCGCAGACGATATCGGGTAGACCATCACCATTCAGGTCACCCATCCCCATATAGTGACTCCCACCGGGTGCATCTTTATCAGAAAATACATGTCGTACCCATCCACTGGATGTTGTAGGGGTTTCAAACCAACAGATCGAATCATGAATCGGAGTTTGCTCTTTTCCTCTACTAGAATTCGCGATCAGATCCAGTTTCCCATCATTATTGACGTCACCAGTTATGAGACAATGAGAACCGAGGATTTCATCGTCTATGGTTCTGTAATTCCATGGCTTGCCCGAAAAAGGATTATCAGGACATTCCAACCAAAAGGTGGTGTTGTTGGATCCGACGAAATCCTGATCACCGTCACCATCAACATCGAGCAGGCATGAGTGAATACACTGCGTTCTCGGTTTATTTCGTGAATCACTTTCCTTAAATACATGAATGGTTATTGGCTTCCATCTCGGCCCTTTCAGTAAAACGACCTTCCCATTGTAACTTCCAATAATATCCATGTTTCCGTCATGGTTTAAATCGTCCGCCACAGCAGAATCAACAAAGTCCTTTTTATTACTTTCAACAACTCTGTGTTTTTTCCAGATAGCACCCGATTCAGTTTGCAATGATCCTCTCGAGAGAGCTTCCCAAATTTTTACGTTGTCATAGAAGATTGCTCCATGTTTTCCACGCGTCTTTAAATTCACCGAAGTTTTGAACACATCAAAACGCCAATGCCGTGCTTTTAGAGTCGGCCCTCCTTCGATTTGCGCGATGAACTGATCTCCAACGACTTCAATGAGCACGGTGTACCAACGATCCTTTTCGATTGTCCAATCGGAACTAGAAACTGGCAAATTTTTGTCTCCTGCAATTTGTGAATGCGCATCTTTTTGCAAAATCGTCCCCGCGTTGGTTGAAGGAATAAGCCTTCCTATATGCCCTGTCCCGTTAGTTGTTGAGCCATTGTTAAAGCCAATATGAGCGGCATTGAGGCCTCCTGAAATTTTGAAAGACATCTGTAATATGCAATCACGAGCTTCAACCTGCAAAGCCATGCTGGGAGTAGCGCCCGTGTGATTTTGGCGACTTGCCTGAAACTCAGGGGAGGACGGATTCCCTCTATAAACGCCCTTCTCAACATACCAATGAGTTCCATGGAGAGGAGTCCATTCACGCTTGGCAAAACCCGAGTTGAAGTTGTCTTCGAATAAAATTGAGCCTTTGCGACTTTCGATCGGATCGAGGGCGAACATGGGAAGCGCAAAACTTACCATGAAAAATATTAATCGTACAATGTGTTTCATTGAAATTGTATTATTCTGACAGGACCACCCACCAATCGAGCTCTACCGATTAAAATAGCTGGATTCATCTTTGTCCGTCTGTCTTCAATTTAAATCTTCCGAAATGCATCACTCATCACTACGAGCTCGATTAGGTCCTTCAACCCGCTTCCTCTGCTTTCCAATTCCTCGCAAATCAGATTCACGGTGGAACGATCGGCGAAGGTGAGTTTTCTTCCCAAGGCGTAGGTTAACATTTTTTCAGTAAGGCAGTGGGCGAACTGGTCCTTATGGTTCAACAGTATAGTTTTAAGATCAGCCATGGTTTTAAAGCTTTCTCCCGTAGTCAACCTACCAGCTGTTTCGATCTTCCCAATAGGATGACCCTGGTCATTGCGATACTCTTTCCGATAGGCACCTATAGGATTATAAATCTCCATGGCGAATCCTAGTGGATCGATTTTTCTGTGACACTCTGCACAAGTTTCAACTTTCCGGTGGTTCTGCAACTGTTCTCGAATACTTGTTGCACCACGAATATCGGGCTCCAGTGGATCCACGTCGGGCGGAGGTGGTGAAGGAGGTGTTCCCAGAATGTTTTCCAGTATCCAGATCCCTCGTTTAACGGGCGAGGTCTCAACTCCGTTAGATGTAACGGTTAGCACGCTAGCGTGGCCAAGGATGCCCCCACGCACTTCACGGTCCGCAAATTGGACTTTTTGAAAATTGTCACCCTGAGTACCCTCGAACCCATAGAGGTCACCGATATAACGATTTACAAAAGTGTAGTCTGAATCAATGAATTCATCAATAGACAGATTGTTCATCAATAGGTGTTGGAAATAGAGTCGCGTCTCTTCCTTCATAAGCGGTTCAAGAAATCGCGTGTGGTAAATCGAGAATTTGCCAGTATCGGGTGGCATTTCCCCCAGCTGATTTAAATGCAGCCAGCTATCTGTAAAGTTATCGGCCAAGGCTTTTGCTTTCGAATCATTCAACATTCGCAATGCTTGTTGCCGTAACTCTTCAGGATCATTGAGTTTACCATTAGCTGCTGCAGCGAACAGTTTCTTATCAGGCATTGAGCTCCACAGAAAATACGACAAGCGGGAAGCCAACGAGAATTGATCAAGATTATAGGGAAGTTCCTGAGACGGAATACTCAAACTTTTATCAATCGGCGCTTCTACATAAATAAAGTTCGGCGAGGATAAAATGGCGATTACCATAGCCTTCAATGCATTTATCACCGATTCTCCTGCAGCAACTTGACGCTTATAAAAAGCTACATACCTCTTCCGTTCCTTTTCAAGCAGAGGTCTACGAAATGCGTGAGACCCAAAGTCCATAATCACTTTCTCAGGATCGATTTTCTTGGGTGACACCAACTCCTTCCCAAATATGGCCTCGTGGCTTGCAGGCGGCCAACTTGGCAACTCGGGACCATGAATTTCCATTCCATAGAATCGGATGCGTGGACCTTCATAAACATCGGAAAGATAGACCGTTTGATTCTCACTCGGCTCCGATACAACTCCGTCGCGCCAGTTGGACGGAACCACATCCAAGTGATGTTTTACAGTTAGCTTCGAGAGTACTTGCTTGAAAGGTTGAGGACCGTTGGGATAACGAACCACCGGAACATAACCTTTATCCATCCAAACGCGGAACTCGTAGGTTTTGATTGAATTATCCTCCAAAGGAACGGTGGCCAATATCCGATCGGAATTATTGTACTTGCGACCTGGGTACGCGACAGATGGGTCGGTGGCGAGGAGCTGCATCTTAATAGGCTCATCAGGATCGTAACGTAGAGTCGCTGGATCGTATTTGTTTATCCGATTTACGCCTTCGGCTGTTATTCGAATCGAATAATACCCATCCTCAGGAGCACCTTTATATTTCGAAGCATACAATCGGTCGGATTTTGCATCTCCATGGCCAAAGTCGATGTACTCGCCATTCACATTGATAGTAAACCATATCTGTGGCCGAAAGTGAAAGGTGCGATCGGTATAATCATCGGGTTCGAGATAAACAGACGTTTTCTTAGGTGCCTTTTCAAAATTTACGGCCTTGTTCACCGCAGCGATAGCGGCCTCCAGGTACCTTTGTAGTAAGTAATCTGACAAGACCAGTTTACCGCCAATGTTTTCAAATCCTTCTTCCCTTTCATCTGCTGGAAAAAATTCAGTTGGATCAAATGAATCAACCTTGAGATGTAGTAAATCTCGAATGGTATTGAGATACTCATACCTATTCATTCTTCGTAAACGGGTCATTTCTCTGGCCTCCGTCACGAGAATCGAATCTTCGAGTTCCTCCGTAATCCAGGAAACCATTTCTTTCACAACTTCCCCATCGGGCCGCGGCTCATCCTCCGGCGGCATATCACCTAGATTAAGCATATCGAGCACTTCTTCCCAGGTCCAAGCGGTATCTCGATCTTCGAAATTTAGAGTCAACCCATCCAACCGACGATCACCCTTCTGCTTCTCTTCTCCATGGCATTTTAAACAATGCTCTTCGAGAAATGCATGGGGGTTGACGCGTTGGGCGTGCACAAAACTAGTGGTGCAAAAAAGTAATGTAGAAATGAATAAAGTTACATTCATTAACGCTGTAAATCGGCACTGCGGGGACGCAGTAGCCCTACCTTTATCAACTAAAATGGTAGGGCAAGAGCATCCCTGCTCTGCTGCCAAGTCATTGGTAAAACGTAGATTTTCCATTTTAAACAAACTAGCTCAACCCCTCCAGCGTCCCCGAACTTGTTCCAAAATTATCAATCTCCAAACCGAATTTCTGTAACATCGACACATAAAGATTACAGGCAGGTGTTTGCTTGTCGCCTTTCTTAGGGTAGTCTTTGTGCTCGCCATGCGTAAATCCACCACCAGCAAGTAAGAGGGGCAGATCGCGATTCGAATGAGAGCTTGCATTCCCCATCCCACTGCCAAAAAGAACCATGGTCTTGTCGAGCAAGGAGGTTTGGTTTTCGACTTCCGTTCGTTTGAGGTCGTCCAAAAACCGAGCAAATTGTTTGGCGTGAAACGTCTCAATAATGGTCAGTTCTTTTAGACGAGAAGGATCCTGGCCGTGGTGAGTAAGAGCGTGATAACCTTGAGTAACTCCCGGCAATCCGGAGTCTCCACTCCAACCGTTTATCGAATAGCTCAACACGTGAGTGGAATCAGTCATCAAGGCCAATTTCATCAAATCGTAATACAATGGCACCTTCTCATAAAAATCAGTAGGCAGAGGCTGAGGAAACTGGTAATCAACTTTGGGCTTGGGCTTGTTTAACCAGGCTTCAGACATCTGTAAGCGTTTCTCTACGTCGCGTACTGAAGTGAAATACTCATCGAGCTTTTCCATATCATTGGCACTCAGTCGTTTTTGCAGGTCTTGTGCGTCATCCCGAACAACGTCGAGTATGCTACTGTTTAATTTGTAAGAGCGCGCTAATCGTCGCTTATGCGCCTGGTCAGTTTCCAGAAACAATGCATCGAACATTTGTTGAAGATTCGATACAGCGGGAATACTCACTCCATTTCGAGTCCATGAAAGACCGTTATCGCCTCCACCTACATTCAACTGCATGGATTGGTAGCGCGTCGCAGTTCCTACAAATTCAGCCGCTTTCTGGTCCATGGAAATATTTCCTTCAGGCATCGACTTAGCCATATCTGCGCGCACTCCTGACAAGTAGGTGTGCGTGGCTTCATGCCCACCTTTCATCCCTGGATGATCGAGGTGGGAAAAAATAGTGAAATCGTTCTTCAAGTCTTCAAGCGGCTCGAGCAAGTACGACAGCTTATAATTGCGCCCCGTTTTTTTAGGGAAAAACCCTTGAGGATGCATCCCATAGTTGAGGCCGATGCAAACCATTCGCATAGGGTCTATCATTTTCCCAGCAGCTGTTACCGCCGACAACGGCCTGGCAAGCGACTCCAAAAATGGCAGAGCCACGAATGCTCCTGCTCCTCTTAGAAACGTTCTGCGTTCTAAGTGTGATTGGGGGATTTTCATGGGGAGATAAATTATTTCCTGTAATAGGCCAGATGGTCAAGTTTTCAATATCAGCGTAAAAAAGCAGTGAGTTGAGCGCTATCCGCCTTGGCGGAAATGACATCGTCGACTTCGAACTCGATGCGGAAACGGGTGAGATTTTAGTTCTTGAGCACAGCGCGTCCGGTCGTGTTATGCGCATCACTGAAGAAACCAATCCGCCAGCCAACTACCCGCTCACGCTTTCGGAGACAGGCGTCTTTGCAGATTTAAGCGACCTGTCACCCAATCCCGGTGTAGTCCCCTACACTCCCAATCTAAAATTCTGGTTCGACGATGCAGACAAATCCCGTTGGTTTGTCATTCCCAATCTCATCGATACCATCGGTTATCCTTTGAACGACCCTTGGACGTTTCCCGAGGGAATGGTTTGGATCAAACATTTTGACTTCGATCTGGATCGGAGCGCCCCGATCTTCTTTGGTTTCGACCAATCGATATTGTCCACCTCAACTTTACTTGAAGAGTCCTTTAAATGCCAAGTATGACCCAAGTGCCATTTTCCGACATAACCGGTATAGTAACCTTCCTGCTGCAAAAGATCTCCTACCGTCATTCGTTCCAGATTGATCAAAGGAGGCGACGCTGCATTAAGCTCGCCTTTCTTTAACGTTGTTCTCCAACAATACTGGCCCGTCAATACCGCGTAGCGCGTAGGCGAACAGACTCCTGAAGGACTGTGGGCATCGGTAAATCGTATACCTTCACTGGCGAGGCGATCCAGGTGAGGTGTAGGTATTTTAGAATCCGCACTGTAACACTGCAGATCTCCATAGCCCAGATCATCAGCTAAAAAAAAGATGATATTCAGCGGGTCTGCGGACCACAACTGAACTGAGAAAATAAAGCAAAAATAGGTCAGGGAATATTTGAGCAAAAATCGAGTCATAGTTCCTGAAACTAAATTTAGTTTCCACAACAGCACAAGTCTTCTTGCTAGTTTACGTTACAAATCTCGCGGAAAGGACCAAGAGAGATAACCACTTCCCCTAAGCCAAGACCTGTTTAATTATGTGTCCATGAACGTCAGTTAATCGCCGATCAAGTCCATTGTGATACCAGGAGAGTTGTTTGTAATCTAAACCGAGAATGTGTAGAACGGTTGAATAAAATTCCCAGATCGAAGTGGGATTGACTTCGGCTCGACGACCAAAGTCATCCGTTGCACCATAGCTGGTACCGCCCTTTACGCCGCCACCCATCATCCAGAGAGTAAAACCATCAGGATTGTGATCACGTCCCACCGTACCATTTTGACGAGTAGGCATACGACCAAATTCAGTGGTCCAAATCACAAGCGTATCTTCCATTAGACCACGTTGCTTTAGATCCGTTAACAATGCCGCAGTGGGTTGATCAAAAACAGGGGCATGACGTTCATAATCATCTTTTAAGGTTTTATGAGCGTCCCAATTTAACAAGCCATCCACGCCGCTGGCTCGGGATGCGCAGTAGAGATTTACATAACGAACTCCTCGTTCAAGAAGCCTACGAGCTAATAGGCAATTATTTGCATAGGAAGCTTTTAAATTGTTCTGAGAATCTGTCCCGTAAAGTTGATGGATATGCTGCGGCTCACTTTTGAAGTCACTTACCTCAGGAGCTGAGAGCTGCATTTTTGCCGCCAGCTCATAGGCACCCATACGAGCTTGTAATTCGCTTTCCTCGGGTCGCATCGAAGCATGCTGTTCATTAAAATACTTCAGCATCTCACGCGTTTTTTGTTCCTCAGCATCACTGACTTGTTCTGGCTGACGAATATTACGGATGGGTCGATGGGCTGCCATGGTAATAGCCTGATGTTTGGCTGGCAAAAATCCATTACTCCAATTGGCTTTACCATTTGGTGGTTCCCCACGAATATCAGGAATAGCGACATAGGTCGGCAGGTCATCTGCGGTACTTCCCAACGCGTAACTCACCCAAGCTCCGGCACTCGGAAATCCTTCAGTCGGATGTCCTGTGTTTACGAATACACAACCAGGCCCATGCGTATTGGTCTTGGACTGCATTCCATGAAAGAACGCAATATCATCCACGTGTTTCGCCATGTGAGGCAGTAAAGAGGTAATCATCTTTCCACTCTGCCCGGCTGGCACAAAATCCCAGGGACTACGCATGAGCGGTCCGTTCTTTCCTTGAAAAGAGAAAAAGTTCTCCTCGCCTGGAAGCGGTTTATCATGAAATTTTTCCAACATGGGTTTATGTTCCCATAAATCCATATGCGAAGCCGCCCCTGGGCAGAATATCTGCAAGACACGTTTTGCTCTTGGCTCCAAATGCGTCATTCCCTGACCAGGCTTCCAATTTGCCTGCACAGGTGATTGACCTCCCAGGGAATCTATTCCCAACAAGTGACTAAGACCAACCCCCATTAGCCCGGAAGTCACATTACCCAGGAAGCGGCGGCGGGAGTATTTATTTAAGGAATCTTGCATTACAAAAACTTATTGGCCGGTTTTCTCACGGAGTTGAGTTGTCGAGCTTGACGAATGAGGAGCAAGGGCGCGCACGTTTGTGCGTAACCGAGCAATGGATGAGGAACACTGGACAAGTCGGACCGAAGATAGACATAAACGTATTTCTGTGAGTATGATTCGATTACTAGCTTCAATCGTATTTAAGATATTAATCATTCTTTATGCCTATCTGGTGAGTAATTTCGGCTAGTCTAGATAGATGAGTTCACTGGAGTTCAAAATGACCCTTGCCAACGCACGAAGACCATACTCGGAAACAAATTCCTGCGTTTGTTGAATTTCATCACGGCTTGGAGTCCTCTGATATGCCATTTGAAACAGATCTTCCATCTGGCTTTCAAATGAGGCTCCCGATCCGGAATCCACACGCTCGGCCAGGTTCTCTGCCATATCCATGGTAAAACTATGATTCATCATGGTTAATGCTTGCAGCGGTGTCGTTGTCTGAGACCTGCGAGGTGTAGACAAGGTACAATCGGCCTGATCAAAATCAGTCATAAGATCTATCACCGAAGCACGCGCATTCTGATGATAAACCGCACGACGATAGGTTTCCGGAGCATGCTTATCGAGCGGCTCGTAAGTCGAAACATTATCTCGCATATAATTATACAGTCTAAAGCCAGGCCCACCCATCGAGGAATCCAGTTTTCCTGTCACTGCGAGTATGGTATCACGAATTTCTTCAGCAGATAAACGCCGAGGAGGGAAACGCCAAAGAAGCCGGCTATCAGCATCTACTCTTCCGCCACCATCGTTCCACGATGATGATTGGGTATATGTCCGGGATGTCATGATCATCCGATGCAGTGCTTTCAACTGCCAGTTGTTTTCCTTCAACTTAACAGTCAGAAAATCCAGTAACTCAGGATGACTTGGTCGCCCTCCCATATACCCCAAATCATTGGGTGTATCAACGATTCCAGTACCAAAATGATAATGCCAAAGGCGGTTAGCCAGCACTCGTGGAGTAATCGGATTGTCAGGATGCGTTATCCATTGTGCTAATTCAAGACGTCGGTCTCCCTCTTTTGATTCCGACGAAAGTTCAAAACCTGGTGTAACTTCACTCAGTGTCGACAAACTCGCCGGAACTACCTCAGCACCGAGTCTTTGAGGACTACCTCCGATAAACACATGAAAAGGTCCGGAGGCATCTTCCTCGCTATGTTTACCCATCCAGGCATTTGGTAAGGAAGGAAGCTTCGCAATGTCCCTTTTAAGACGAGTAACTTCCTCTTGCAAATAAGTCTTTCGAGCACGCTCCTCCTCCATCATCCCCAACTCAATTAAACGGTGATCCAGGTGCGTGGGCGCCGCGACCGCGGGAGGTCTGGCCGGGTTGGGAAGTTTCCGGCTAACAGGCTGTCGATCATGCCCGTTGGCAACTTCGATCCAGTTCTCACCCTCTAAAGATACCTCAATCCGATAGTCGGCAACGAATGCAAACTTAAATAACTCGGGAACCTGCTCCTCTTGAGCACTTGAAAAGAACACTCGGTTAACTTCAGTAATTTCTGGAAATTCAATGGTCAGGTAATTCGACATCGAAATAAAGCGGTTCCCTATTTTCCCATCGTTTACGTGATGAGTCCCGTAGGTTCCTGGGAAGTCTTCGTTTATGCGAGCTTCTCCATGGGCGAATCCTCCATTGGACGACAAAGCAACATTCCGTGGTTTATCAACAGCTGACCATACTTCAAATTCGTCGACCCGAAATCCAACGTCTGACGAAAGATTGAAATCCTGAGCTTCACAAATGAGCCTAACATATTTTGCATTTACCGGTGCGAAAGTATCTTCTGTGCCCGTTCGTTGAACAGTCGGCCGAGTCCATTGAGATTCAAAACTAGCTAAATTATTGAGGGAACGCTGACGCACCATTTCTTCCAAATCTTCAAGCTCTGTCTCCTGTTGCTTTTTACTTTGATTGAGTGGTTGCAACAATCCTGCACGTTCCTGCTTCTGCTCTTTGGTCGCCCATGGAACGTCCCCATGCCGAATTCCAGCGAACGCCGTATATACTCGATAATAATCGGCCTGGGCAATCGGATCAAATTTGTGATCGTGGCAGCGCGCACAACTCAGGGTCATGCCGAGAAAAGCTTCTCCGGTGGCGTTGATCATTTCGTCAATGGTATTAGCGCGAATTTGGGCGATCTGCACTTTGTCTTGATTGCCGACACTATCGTGTGGTCCAACAACAATAAAGGCGCTGCCGATTTCAATTTCCGGAGTCCCCTTACCTATTATATCTCCGGCTAAGTGTTCCTCTATAAACACATCGAAAGGCTTATCCTCGTTAATGGAACGGATAACATAATCTCGAAACGGCCAGACATTATCCATAATCCAGTTTTGCTCAAATCCTACACTCTCGCCAAAACGAACCACATCCAACCAATGACGTCCCCAACGCTCTCCGTAATGGGGCGAGTCTAATAAACGGTCGATGAGCTTCTCATAGGAGAGGGGATCCTTGTCATCGACAAACGCTGCTACCTCCTCGATGGTAGGAGGAAGCCCGGTCAAATCGTAGGTGGCTCGGCGAATTAATGAACGACGATCAGCCAGCGGATTCATGGACAAGCCATTTTCGGAAAGGGCTGCGTTTACGTAGGCATCTATAGAATCAAGTTCAGGCTCGGGAATCGGCTGATAAGCCCACCAGGATTTGTCTGACTTGGAAGCTTCTTTAAGAACCATACCCTCAGGCCATTCTGCACCCGCATCAATCCAGGCCGCCAGGTTCTGAGCTTCTTCTTCAGTTAGCGGATCACCCTCTTCTGGCATATCAGGTGGCTCATCTTCATCCAAAGGCACCGTAATCCAATGCAGCATGCTGTCACTTGAATTTCCTGGAATTAGAAAATCATCTCCGGCGGCCAGAATATCGGCCTTGGTGGCCATGGAGAAATCGCCCTTGAGGATATTGGGATTGTGACAACTCAGGCACTTGGCCTCGAGAACGGGAGCTACATCAGAAGCGAAATCTACCGCGTTTACGCTGGAATACGCAACAAACAGCCATCCCAACAAAGAGGTAATGAGGGGGAATCGATTAGGGATAAACAAAGGCATAAAAGATAACGTCTTAAGGACATGAAAGGTAACGCCATAAAGACCTTTCCCTTGATATCCTTGAAGAACAGGTTTCTTCAAGGTAAATTAACAAGCGATTATACACCAACCCAAATGAAATGAGCCTATCGGTTAATAAACCGAAGCATCTTTTAAATTTATTCTCATTTAGGGAATCGACCATATCTATTCCCATCAAAAACAAAAGTTAAGCTCCATGCTTAATACCCTGACGTAATTTCTATTTTTCGTCGGCTGAATACCATTCGATCTGCTGCATATTAGAGGCAGGCGGTGGTGGCCAATGAGCTCCTCGTTGGCTGGACAATCCTCGATTGGGACCAGGTGAATAATTCTCATTCGGAAGTCCAACCAACTCACCATCTTTCATCCAGGATAAATCTTCACCATAAAGCTCAGTTACCAGCTTGCCTTTTAAGTCCTTCAACACATCAGCGTGCTCAGAAGAGTCAGCCAGGTTATTCATTTCGTTTGGATCTTCTTCCAAATCAAAAAGAAGACTGAAGTTACCAACGCCATAATAAATCAGTTTATACCGATCATCACGAATCATGCGGGTAGCTCGAAGTCCTTCATCGCATTCACCATAGAAATAGTCACGTTTTTCATCCCCTACCATAGAGACACCTTCAACGGTATCTGGAATATCAATACCAGCAAGATCTAGTAAGGTAGGCATGACATCTTGCCAACCAACCAATCGCTTATCTTCACGATGGTGACCTACTCGCTTATCTCCTTTCACTCCCATAAGCAGCATGGGAATATTTGCCGAATTTTCATAAAAAGTCCGCTTGGCCCAAATATTATGATTCCCCAGCATGTCACCGTGATCGGACGTAAAACAAATAATCGTGTTATCTAACAAACCTTCTTCACGTAGCGTTCCAATCACGACTCTCAACTGATGATCAATTTGAGTGCAAAGCGCATAAAAAGCTAGTCGGGCGCCTCGAATCTGCTCCTTTGTAAACTTACTACTTCGGTCAAAATCTACCTGCAAACTGAAGCACGGGTCATCCATATCGGTCCAATCGCCAACATAAGGCATATCTATCTCAATACCCATATCGCGATACATTTCCAAATAATCTTGAACAGGTAACAATGGCGGATGGGGATGACGAAATGATAAATACCAAAATGCAGGACGGTTAGGATCCTTGCGTTTGATCACGCGACACATTTGATTTGCAGCCCAATTCGTTGGATGGGTCTCTTCCGGGAAAAACCAAGGGCGATAACTGTATTCATTATTACTCATGCCGTGCTCAAAGTACCGACCGGCATAGCCTACGTTTCCCAGAAATAATTCGTAGTCATCCACAACACCGTAGATCTGTCGACCCTCCTCATCCAGAATCACATCATCGAAACCAATCCGATCCCGTTGAGGATACACGTGAAGTTTACCAACAGCATACGCTTGATATCCAGCATCCCTGAATGTCCCAGCCATGGTCGGAATATCGGGCATCGGCATTGTTTCCTGAAAAACTCTATCACCGTGTGTTTTCGGTGTAGTACCCGTCATCAGTGTTCGCCGAGCCGGGATGCATACAGGACATTCCGCATAAGTATTAGAAAACCTGGTACCGTTCGCCGCAAATTGATCTAGCGTTGGGGTTTGAATAGCACTATGTCCAGCGCAACCCAGGAGGGAAGCTGACCAGTGATCAGTGGAAATGAGTAGTACATTGGGTTTTTCCGACATTCAGTTATATGGGGTTTTAGATATAGTAGCGTCCACTTTGCTCATGCCTTGTCAAATATACTGTAGACCGGGTTTATTTCCGGTGGCCCAACTGATTGATCAGCAGCCAGGCGATAAATCAAGGTTTGCCCTGGATTCACAAAAGTCCCAGTCGCCGTTATAGCATTGTTCTCCACTTTTCCCGTTTCAAAAAAGAATCCGTTCAGATTGAATGCGATGTTGCCCTGAGCATCGACCTGTCCGATTAGAAACGCCACCCCCTGAGAAACCAGGTTGCCCTGGGAACGATCGTCAGGTTCACATCTCCCTGCTTAATCTCATCACTCTCAATACCACTGGTGATCGTGCGAAGAAACACCTCCCCGACATAGAATCCTGCGAATTGAGCCTGGGAATAGAGCACTTGTGCCGCAAACAAGAACGAGGAAACAATGAAGATTTTTTTGATCACAGTAACTCGACCGGAATCTTCAAAAGAATGAAGCCTCCAGACCTAGGGGTTAGGCAATTAAGAGAGAAGAAATAAGATAATGACTTATTTTGTCTCGAAATGGCAAATGCATTTATCAGCGCCTAGTACACCTGGGTCAAAATACCAAGAGTCCGCTGATTTAGAATTAGTACGACAGCTCTAACCCTTTTTAACATCAACTACTCACTACAGAAGGCAGATTGCGATCGATCTCTTTCCCCCGGTAACCATAGCCCACTGAACCTAGCGTCGACCAATCGAGGATTCCGTCATTCCGCTTGTATAGTCCTGGATGGATGGTGGCCTCGGGTGTGGAGGCTTCAGGATAAAATTGCATGCCGTTACTTTCGACTCCCATAATCGTACCGGCGTGGGCAGCGAGAAGAACGTGAGGCACCTGAGCGAGCATTGGATTTGTAAGGTCCTGAACCATAAGCGTCATACCATGGGCCTTGGCCCAGCATAGGCTGAGGATGGCGCCAGTTTGAGTCTTACAAGTTTTGAGAGCAACACCCGTCCAACCGAGTTCGCGACCCATTTTCACAAAGCGCCAGTCGTGAGCACTCTCATCCATAAAAAGTGGTTTGCGAGCACTCAAGCTATGAACATCGATGGGGTTAGCTTCGAGGTCGTAGGGAAAGGGTTGCTCAACGTACAAGATTCGTTGATACGTACGTGGGTGTTCATCGCAGAGTCGATCAAGAATGTCATTCACGTAGTCTACTTTCGTGACCGTGCAATTAAAGTCGGTGGTTAACCAATCGACATTTTCATCTTCGCAGATTTGGCCAATGGCTACCAGGCGATCATAATCCCAGACAGCATCATTGCCCCGCAGTTTTATCTTAAGACAATTCAGGCCATCTGTTTTAATCCAGTCGCGTAACAAGACAGGATAGCCGTCATCCGGTTCATTACCAGTAAGCTCTTCTTCTGAGATAGAATCCAGTCCACCCACCAAGTGCCAAACCGGGAGCTTCTTACTCTCAGGCTTGATCAGATAATCAGCAGGATACTGTCCCTTGAATTTGTCGTCTCCAAAAAACTGGGACAAGTCGCGCGACATAAACTCGGAAGTATAAAGATCATACACCCCTACTTCCTTCGCTTTGGCGTAAGCATCGTGTGTAGCTATATCAAATAGAGAGAAACAAACCAAGGCCGCCAAGTGAGGCATATGGGCCACAGCTTCACGATCGGCGTTTACGGCATTCAGCATCGCGTGCATAGGACCTTCAATGAAATCGTATCCTATTTCCATGGGATGACCTGAAAGACCAGAACCCGGAAGTTCCTTGGCTAGCTGAAGACAAAAATCCTTTAGAACCTCTTCCCGTTCAGAATAACTGATATTCGATGGCCACACCCACGGAACAGATAGCGGAGTTTCTCCCCAGCCCTCGGAGGTCGTACCGTCCTCATTCTTCAAAGTCACCTTTGCACGAGCACAGGTGACATTTTCAAGGACCTGAGCACCGAATTTAAGCGGCACACGCAAAATTACGGGGAGGAAGTAAAGTTGGACGTTTGAGATTTGCATATAACCGAAAAATACGTGGCGGCAGAGCTGGAAGCTCTTGCCCGACCTTTCCGACTCAAGATGGTAGGGCTATTGCGTCCCCGCAATGCCGAAAGAACTATTTCTTAGAATCCATATACTGTTTCAATCGTTTGCCGTATTCTGGACGCTTCACCCAATCCTTGAAGTAAGGTTCGTACGCCTCCATCTCCCACCAGAATACGCGTGGAGGTTGATTTGGATTAACCCGGCCTTCCGGATAATCTTCACCGCGAATACTTGCCTGGACCGAATCATTGAAAGCAATGTACTTCTGCATCATATCAGAGGCTACTTCTGTTTTCTCGTAAAAGATGTTTTTTGATTCCTTGGGATCCTTTATCAAATCGAAGAGCAGAGGGATTCCATTTTCGATATTTTCCATGACCAACTTATAATCGTTGTCGACGATAGCAGCTCGGCCATCAGAGTGGAATCCGAGAGGTCTTGGGCGCACATTAGAATCATCACCCTGAATGATGTGTAAAATACTCATACCATCGTTTGGTTGAAGCATAGGCGATAGATCCACACCTAGAATATCGAGAACCGTTGGAAAAATATCCACAACACCAGCCGGGTGTTTGATCACTCGCCCTTCTTTGATTTCGGAAGGCCATTCGATGATTCCCGGAACCCGCAATCCTCCTTCCCACATGGAACTTTTAAATCCACGAAGGCCTCCCACCGTTGCGGGACCAAACGGAGGTAGTCCGCCATTGTCACTGCAATACCAAACCAGAGTATTATCGGCGATTCCCATGTCGCGAAGCCCTTTTCTTAAAGTGCCTACACTACGATCGAGGGCAACCAGCTCGCCATAATGATTTTGTTCCAATTCTGAAAGATGAGCAAAGGGCGCACGATCGGCTTCACTAGCCACCATCGGGTCGTGAGGTGAACCATACCAGATCACGGTGAAGAAAGGACGATCCTTTTGCTGCTTCATATACTTCAAAGCCTCACCAACAATGACCTCGGACGAGTCTCCTTCAAATTCCTCAAACTCTCCCATCCGACTCAGCACCGGATTGATGTCGAAAAAGTTAGTGACGGTTAACCAATGCTCGAAACCAAGCGCACCTGGACTCGTAACATCATCTCCAAGAACAGGAACCCCGGGTCCACGAATGCCGTTTAAATGCCATTTCCCAAAATGCCCGGTTGCATAGCCCAGGTTCTTGAGCGCATGAGCAATGGTTGTTTCCTGTAGGCGAAATGGGGCGCCATGATTCCAGACCCCGGTTCTATTGTGGGTGCGCCCAGACATCACACTTGCACGTGTAGGTGAACACACGGGTCCGCCCGCATAGAAACGATCGAAACGTAGACCATTACTGGCCATGTCGTCGAGGTTTGGCGTTTTAAGATATGGGTGATTATAGTAACCCATTTGCCCCCAACCCTGGTCGTCGGCCATGACTAGGACGATGTTCGGGCGGTCGTCGGCAGATAGAACCGAAAACGATAGGATGAATAAAAGCAGAGTGTTTAGTGTGGTTCTGAGGTGCATAAAACTAGAGTCATTGTCATTGTTGTTACTGTAGGAGGGGCTTTATGCCCCGATTTCACGGTAGTTTTTCGAGCGATCGGGGCATAAAGCCCCTCCTATAAGTCAAATTACATTATTTGTTAGTTAGAAATCCAGGTTAGGTCCTGCCACCAGGACACATCATTCTTTTGATTGGAGCCAGGGGTGGTTCGTCCGTTTTGAACCATCGCTGTAATTCGTTTCTCCAGGCGATTCTGTATGTTTTTATGTTTTCCATACTGATTGGTATCTTCACCCGGATCACGCTTCAGATTGTAGAGCTCGTAACCCAACTTGCCGTGAGGCATGATTAGTTTCCATTGACCATCACTGATTGCGAAACGTCCGTTGATGGAGTGACTGATGATGGCTGAACGTTTTAAATTTTTCGAGGGGTCCTCCAATACGGGTAACAGGCTGGCAGAGTCTTCACCGGCATTGTCCGAAAGCTTCACATTTAACATATCGGCGAAAGTCGCCAAGAGATCTGTTTGGCTTGCTACCCCGTTATAGGAGGAGCCAGCTGGAATCTTAGCAGGCCAACGCATGAAGAATGGAACTCGATGACCACCTTCATAGATGGATCGTTTTCCTTCTTTATAAATATGCGAGCTGTCGTGATCGAATTCCTCGATGCGTTGCTCCCAGGTACGCTCGGGACCATTATCACTGGAAAAAATAACCAGAGTGTTCTCGGCAAGTCCTTTGTCATCGAGAAAATCCAATATCCGCCCAACATGAAAATCGGTTTCGATCATGAACTCACCATAACCACCTGCATCACCTTCTCCCCAGAAACGTTCTAGGGGAGCGACTGGATAGTGCGGTGAAGTATAGGGTAGATAGACAAAGAACGGTTGATCTTTATTTTTCTGTATCTGACGGCCAATCCAGTTAATCGCCTTGTCGGTAAAACGTGTCAGGCATTCGCTATCTACAAAGTCAGGGGCGATTTCGATGGGTTTGGTTTTCTGTGGAGTCGGAACTTCCTCTACCTTATTTTGATACGGCGGCATAATCCGATAATCTGGATGCCGGTCATTGTTTTTCTTGGCCGTATAAAGCGTCGGAGGAACCGCCGCATAACGTCCATCGAACCAGGCGAGAATTCCATAGTTCAATGAAGCAGGTATTCCCCAAAAGTAATCAAAACCCTTGTCCAGAGGCATGTCCGTCACCGGCTGCGACCAATCGCGATCACCAAACTCACCGGGAAATTCCATACCCAGGTGCCATTTGCCGACCATGGCAGTTGCATAGCCATTGTCTCGCAATAAAGAAGCCAGAGTGGTTCGTCCATCCTCGATCAAACAAGCACGCTCGGCCTGAAACACGCCTCGTTTTAAATGAGTGCGCCAGCTGTAACGGCCCGTGAGTAATCCGTAACGTGAGGGAGTGCAAACCGTGTCTGAACAATGTCCGTCGGTAAAAGTTAGTCCTTCTTCGGCCAATCGATCCAAAGCGGGCGTCTTGAACTTCGCATCTGGATTCAGATTACTGGCATCCCCATA
>Ga0114996_10004013_pt1 | contig 17893 bp, 18 predicted proteins | sample ArcticOcean_MG_C_4_FD_87039 | JGI IMG/M metagenome (GOLD analysis project Ga0114996, IMG submission 87039) | Marine microbial communities from western Arctic Ocean - ArcticOcean_MG_CB4_134 | ecosystem: Environmental > Aquatic > Marine > Oceanic | place: Arctic Ocean: Canada Basin | collected...
AGCTTGTCTCCAACATTCTTGACATGTCTCGCATCGAGTCTGTAACTCGCTGCGTTGAACGAGAAATATGCCACATGGCAGACATTGTCCAGGACGCTCTCAGACGTACACTGGGTTCTCGGCACGGCTCTGGTCGTTCGATAACCGCAGACATTCCGTCGGACCTTCCTGAGATGTACGCAGACCCGGGTCAACTGGGTCGGGTACTGGACAATCTACTCAGTAATGCGATGAAATCCACGGCGGGTAAAGTCAAGGTCGTAAACTCTTACAATAAAGACACGGACATGATTCGCACCGAAGTGATAGACCACGGTGAGGGCATACCTGTTTCTCAGCACGTGGAAATATTTGACAAGTTTTACCGTCTACGTGAAGGAAACGCCCGTGGACGAGAGGGTTCTGGTCTGGGGCTCGCAATCTGTAAATCCGTAATCGGAGCGCATGGCGGCACAATCGGCGTAACAAACAGGTCACAGGGCGGCGCCACGTTCTGGTTCGAGATCCCGAAAGACCCTGATCAAGCATGATGCACAATTACGAGCAGCGAGGGCTGAAAATATGACGAACCACAGGCAGGAAAAATCTGGCGTACTGGTAGTCGATGACGACCCCAAGATTCGACGACTCGTCGCAACACATCTCGGGCAATCCGGGTTCGAGGTGTTCCTGGCCGCCAACGGCGAAGAGGCGATCTACCAGGCATCACTACACCAACCAGATGTAGTTGTACTCGATCTTGCAATGCCCGGAATCGACGGCTTCGAGACGCTTTCTCGTTTGCGAGAGTGGTACACGGACCCCGTGATCATTCTTTCGGCTACCGACCAGGAGCAGGAAAAGGTTCGTGCGCTCGATATTGGAGCCGACGACTACATCACGAAGCCGTTTGGCACTGAAGAGCTGGCAGCAAGAATTAGAGCTGCGATCAGACGTGCAGAGCGCCTTGCTGGAACGGCCGACACTGCAGACCATATCGTTCAAGCAGGGTCATTCTAGATCGATCTTTCAGCCCGACTCGTTTACCGTGAAGGTGAAGAGGTTCGGCTCACACGCACCGAGTATGACCTGCTGAGGTCACTCGCGGTGAACGCTGGCAAGGTGATGACCCACCGACAGCTGTTGCAGTCCGTCTGGGGTCCTGAATACGGCGAAGAAACCGAGTACCTCAGGACCTTCGTCAAGCAGCTTCGTCGAAAACTCGAAGATGACCCTTAACGCCCAAAGCAGATCCTCACCGAACCGGGTGTGGCTACCGGCTATTTATTAGCTAGCCAGAGAACGAGCTGGTGGCTGCAGATTTCTTCTCAAATGCCAGCAAGTCTCGTTTGATTTCAATGCCGCCTGCGAAGCCTGTCAGGCTGCCGTTGGCACCGACTACTCGATGACAGGGCAGGATGATCGAGATCGGATTGCGGCCGTTTGCGGCACCGATCGCACGAACTGCGCGAGGTCGGCCAATTCGCGCTGCCTGAACCCCGTAGCTAGTCGTTTCACCGTACGGGATCGATGCTAACGCCCGCCACGCCAGCTGCTGAAACTCCGTTCCTCGCAAATCCAGCGGTAGATCAAAACTGGTACGGCGTTTGGCGAAATACTCTTCGAGCTGAAGAACGGCCTGCTGCAACACCGGATGATCATCGGTTGAGATCATTTCAAGTGGCATCGACAGGCGTCCTTCCCGTTCTTTGGGCCACATGACCGCCCTCAGACCCAGATCGGTAGCGACCAGAGTCAACACACCAACTCGGCTATTAACAGTCGTTGTGTAGTGCTGATCGTTACTCATGATTAGTCAGTTTCCTCCCTCGAAAGCCCGCGTGACCACGCCCCAGATCCCTCGGATTCGATGACTTCGCTCGGGACGCGAGATATCCATCTCTACCGACCCAGTGCCTTCTTGCCGGCTTCGATCGTCTCGACGATAGCGTCGACATCGAACACGCAACCGCCCCACGTTCCGCCCGACGCCGATTGCAAAGCAGCCCACAATCGAGAATCGTCTGGCAGTTGAGGGTGCGGAGCAAGATCATCAGGTTCAGCACGCCTCTCGAGTTCGGCCGTGCCCCACTCTGCGCCCTTATTCTCACCATTTATGCCAACGACGTTTAGCGAACCTGAAAGATTTTTGCGATCGACGATAATCTCGATCAAGTCACCGTCTTCAACACGGCCGATCGGACCACCTGCCAACGCCTCCGGACCGACGTGCCCGATACACGCACCGGTAGAAACACCCGAGAAGCGAGCATCGGTGATCAACGCCACCTGCTTGCCGTACGAAAGATGCTTCAGCGCAGCCGTTAGTTGGTAAACCTCTTCCATACCTGTTCCGAGCGGGCCACCACAGGAGACAACCATGATGTCGCCAGTCTTTATCTTGTGATCGTCATCTCGTGACTTGATCGCACCCATCGCCGCGCGTTCGGAACGAAACACACGAGCAGGTCCAAGCTTGCGGTAAACGTTGTCATCATCAACAACCGTGGGATCGATCGCCGTGCTCTTGATCACCGAGCCTTCAGGGGCGATGTTGCCCATCGGGAACGTGACCGTGCTGGTCAGGTTCTTCTTGCTTGCGTGCTCCGGGGACATGATCACGTTGTCGGGATCGACTCCATCGACATTTCTCAGATACTTACGCACATCATGTCGTCGTTCGGAATCTGCCCACCAGTTAAGGTTTTCATCGAGTGTCTGGCCCGTGGCCGTCATGACACTCGTGTCGATGAGTCCAAGCTTGCGAAGGTGAAGCATCACTTCGGGAACACCCCCAGCAGCGTAAAGCTGGGTGGTTGGGTGGCCGACGGGTCCGTTCGGAAGCACATCGACCAGACGGGGAACGTCCAGGTTGATGCGGTTCCAGTCATCGACCGTCATGCGTCGTCGACCGGCAGCATGTGCGATTGCGGGCATATGCAGCAGCAGGTTGGTCGATCCGCCACAGGCAGCGTGAACCGCCATGGCGTTCTCGAATGCCGCATCAGTGAGAATGTCTCGAGAAACAACACCACGTCGTTCCATCATCACGAGAGCACGAGCGGAGCGCCGTGCGATGTCGTGCCATGCGGGAGTACCGCTGGGTGAGAGTGCCGAGTGAGTGATTGCCATGCCGAGTGCTTCAGAAACCACCTGAGACGTTCCTGCCGTCCCGAGGAACTGGCAACCGCCACCCGGAGAAGCACATGACCTGCAGCCGACGTCCTGTGCGTACTCAAGCGTTACTTCGCCCTGTGCAAATCTTGCACCGATCGACTGAATCTGACCGGTGTCTTCACCAACGTGCGGCTTGAGAGTAGTTCCACCCGGAACGATCACACCGGGTTGATTATGAAGACCGGCAAGAGCCATCATCATCGCTGGCAGGCCCTTGTCGCACGAAGCAACGCCCAACACCCCTCGAACGGTTGGGAGCGAGCGTGCGATGCGCCTGAACACCTGTGCCGCATCGTTGCGATATGGGAGAGAGTCGAGCATTCCCGTAGTGCCCTGGGTTCGGCCGTCACATGGGTCAGAACAGAAGGCGGCAAACGGAACGGACTTCAGTTCTTTCAGTTCGGCTGCAGCAGCCGAGACCATATCGATGAGTTCGAAGTGCCCGGTGTGGAGTCCGAGTGCGACCGGTGATCCATCTTCATTTTTCACGCCGCCCACTGTGGAGAGAATGATGAACTGCTTGCGCAAGAGTTCAGCGGGATTCCAGCCCATTCCGGCGTTCTGGCTCATGCCGAAGTGATTGCCGCTTGGTTCTTCGATCAGGAACTCAGCAGTGAACGGAACGGTGCCTTTAGGTCCGTCGGCGTGAGTCATGATCTCGCGTAACGCTGGATCAGAGCCGGTTCCAAGCACATCGTCGATAGAAATGTCGGAGGTGTCGTGGTCAGGGTAGACACGAGAGGTCATTTACTTGTTCCTGTCAAGGATTTTTACGTTGGTACGATCGCAGCTGGCAGGGCTCGATTTCTGATTCGGCGGTAGTCGGGCCAGCGCAGCAATGATACCGCTAGCGTTGCAGCCGACACGCCGGACTTACCGATCGCAGCGTAGCGGAGTAGAGGGATCTCGATGGATTCAACATGATTTCCAGCCAACACTCGCGCGTCCCCACACCAGATCCCTCGGCCACGGATGCCTTCGCTCGGGACGCGGCGGTTATCCTGTCGTTTCGCGCTCAAGAGCGCGGTCAAGTATGAATGCTGAATTGATCAGGGCAAGGTGCGTGAACGCCTGTGGGAAGTTGCCGAGCATGTCGCCTGTTGGCCCAGTTTCCTCGGCAAACAAACCCAGCGGGCTTGCGTAGCCCAGCATTCGCTCGAACAGGAAACGTGCGTCTTCGAGTCGACCCGATCTTGTGTACGACTCGGCAAGCCAGAAAGTGCACATCGTGAACGTGCCTTCTCTGCCGGATAGACCGTCGGGCGACTCTTCGGGATCGTAACGGTAGACAAGCGAATCTCTCGTCAGGGTTTCTTCGATTCGTTTGATGGTCGAAATCATTCGGGGGTCACGGGGCGAAAGCGCACCTATGTTGAGCAGTTGCAGCAGTGCTGCATCGACCACCGGCGATCCGTACGACTGGGTGAAGCTTTGAAGATCTTCGTTCCAGCCTTTATCCATTATTTCGTGGAATATCTCATCTATCACCGAAATCCACAGCTCTCGATTCGCAGGGAACGAACGTTCGTCAGCGAGTTTGAGTCCTTTTGCGAGAGCGTTCCACGCCATCAGCTTCGAGTGAACGAAGTGTTTTCGATCGCCACGAACTTCCCAGATGCCTTCGTCGGGTTTCTGCCAGTTTTTCGAAACCCAGTCGAGTATTCCCGAAAGCGACATCCACATGTCATACGAAATCGGCCAGCCGTGTCGGTTGTAGATGTAGACCGATTCCATCAACTCGCCGTAGATATCGAGTTGGAACTGCGAATGGGCGTCGTTGCCGATTCGCACAGGACTCGAATTTCGATATCCGCTCAAATGGTCGAGAGTTGTCTCTTCCAAATGGTGTTCACCGCGAATCCCGTACATGATCTGAAGTGGCGATTCTGAATTGCCGTTCGATTCACGAGTGCGCTTGCCCAGCCAACGCATAAAACCTCGCGCCTCGTCGACGTAGCCCATCCGCATGAAGGCATCGATAGTCAGCGCCGCGTCTCGGATCCAGCAGTAGCGGTAGTCCCAGTTCCGTTCACCACCGATTTCCTCGGGGAGAGACGCGGTTGGGGCGGCGATGCGGCTGTGCTGTTTGCGAGCACCGAGGGGATCATCCCGGCTCCAGAGCCGACACACGCAATCAAGGCGGCGATCGACGAGGCGCTAATCGCCAAGGAGACCGGCGAAGAGAAGAACATACTGTTCCACCTCTGCGGTCACGGTCATCTGGATCTCTCGGCGTACGACAATTACCTCTCAGGAGACATGGTCGACTACGCCCTGCCATCGGAAGCAATCGCCGAAGCAATGAAGAGCGTTCCACAGATCGGATAGTTTTCGTTCAGATCAACCAAAAAGGGGTCGACTTCAGTCAGCCCATTTTTTATTATCCGGTTCTCTCAAGAAGCCAACTTGAACATTGTCATGCTGAACTCAACACCCACTGTCATGCTGAACTTGGCCTGCCCTGAGCAAGGTCGAATGGGATTCAGTATCTATGGCGATTGGATACAACGATTCGATCTAACTTTGGTCGACCACAGGATTGACCCTGTAATGGAGGCTGTCGGCAGTTGGCACAGGTACTGAATCAAATTCAGCATGACAACGACGAACACCCCATGCGCGATTCAAGCGTTCGCCGTTGTGCCTACGCTGTTACAGTGGCGGGCTGCCGAACATGTCGTAGTTCTTCTGGAGACCAAAGCAATTGTCGTACACCCACATCTTTGCAGGAAACCCGTTCGATCGTGGTGACGCCGAACGTCGGGACGAAGAGCTGCTGAAGAAGATGATCCGGCAGGAAAACACTCGGATACTGCCGTTCCACAGGCTCAAGCCGCTTGTGCAACGGAACCCGGACGCCGAGCTGGCATGGATCGGCCACGAGTTCCTTGATGGACTTCCCGAAGAAGCAGGCGGTCCGAAATTTCTGGGCTTCGATGAAGATCGAAGCCCTCACTTCGCTGTCGATATTTCAGCTGTAGAGGATCCTTCAGGTATCGCCGCTCTGGCAACCGAAGCCGAGTTTGAAGACGGGCGTGCAGCAGCAACGTATATTCCGCAGGAACAGTCGGGAGTACTCGCGCAGGCACGGTCAAACCTGAACTGGCATGCCCAGCACCGATTCTGCTCATCGTGTGGCACCGAATCGCAAAGTTTTCGGGGCGGCCTGATGCGCCAGTGCCCGAAGTGCAAATCGCAGCACTTCCCACGAACCGACCCCGTCGCAATCATGCTCGTCTACAAGGGCGACCGGTGTGTGATGGGCCAGACGCTCGCACGCCAGAACTCGACTTTTTACTCGTGTCTTGCAGGGTTTATGGACCAGGGCGAGGCGATAGAAGAGGGCGTACGTCGTGAAGTAATGGAAGAGGCGGGGCTCAAGGTCGGCAAGGTCACATATCACTCGTCACAGCCGTGGCCGTTCCCGGCTTCGCTGATGATCGGCTGCCATGCAGAAGCCATTTCCGAAGAAATCGTTGCCGATCCGGGTGAGATGTCGGACGTTCGCTGGTTCACACGAGACGAGGTAAAACTCGCGCTCGAAGACAAGCTCGAAGGCGTAAACATCCCCGGTCCGATCGCAATCGCCCACCACCTGATCAAGTCGTGGGCGTACGGGACGGCTGGGATTTAGTCGAACTATTCGATAAATTCGAGCCAGTTGCCTTCGGGGTCACGGGCGTAGACGATCCCGTGGCGGCCGTTTTCTGTTGTCTTGATGATCGGATCAGTCACGAACTCGACGCCCTTAGCCGTAAGTTCGGCGTGGGTGTCTTCAATGTTCTCGACGTTGAAGCAAACGTGATTCGTGCCGATTCGGGTCATATCGTCGTCTCGGGCCGCCGAACCGGGCTCGTGGTACTTGACCAGCTCTATCTTGTGACCCTCGCCAAAACCCACGATGATCAGCGTTCGTTTCGATCCCGGAATGCCAGTGTGGTTGCCTTCTGGTGGGGCGTTCGACTCAACACATTTTAGCTCGGTGAGTCCCAGATCATCACAGTAGAACTTGACCATGAGATCAACATCGTCGATCACGATTCCCGTGTGGTTGAATCCTGTAAGCAAACGAACCTCCAAATGAAAGATGATCACCTCAGCGTTGCAGACAACAAACTGCTGAGAAGAAAATACCGCGAATCACTGAGGAGTGTACGCAATACACTAAATGAATTTAGCTGATAACGAGCAGCCTCTCGACGTCTTTGGCGTTCCAACCTGTATCAAACATTGGAATTCATAATGCCCCACGAGCAACCAGTAGCCTTCAAAAGCAATTCACAATTGAATTGCACACGATCAACTACGGGGCAGATCAATTGTTTATTAGCAAGCGGGCGCCACTTATCGCTCTCACACTTCTATCCGCACTATTTGTAAGCGCGGCTTGTATAGGGTCCGAGACCGCACCTCCAACCGATTCCAATTTCACACCCTCTAAGGTCAGCACGAGCACGCCTACGCCCCAAACGAGTACACCCGCACCGACATCGACCACCGCACCGGCAGCAACAATTGCGCCTGTAGCAACGTCGATAACATCGCCGGTGGCAACCACGGCCCCTGCACCGACATCTGCTCCACCACCAACAGCTACACCGGCGCCAGCACCAACAGCTACACCGGCGCCAGCACCAACAGCTGCACCGGCACCGACAGTTGCGCCCACCGAAGTTGCGGTAATCGACAATAGACCGTGGGTGACAGGTCTCGAAACGATTCAGATCGCCTCAGCAAGTCAGATGGGTGTTATTGCCTATATCGATGGTCACGCCGCAACCTCCGCTGGCGAAGCAGACTCTAGCGACAACCCAAGCGATATTACGAGTCCGGGGGCTGGATACGGAACTAACTGGACTGTGGCGTTCTTGACCGATTCAGGTTCAACAAATTTCTGCTCGGTAATAGGGCAGGAACTCGACTGTTTCGGATCTGAATACACGCCAGCCCCGGGTGATATTCGTGACGTCACGATCGACAGCACTGCAGCATTCGAGGCGTTTGCGAGAACCAACGGTTGGGACGAAATTATTGCTACTGGAAATGCAAACCTTCTGCTGGTGCTTGAGCCGGGTTCAGGTGAACTCGACCCAACGCATAAGTACTGGTCAGCAAATGTGACTGTTCAGGGCGCGACCAGTGGAATTGGCGGCGGTAATTTTCACTGGGATCTCGACACCGATTTTGTGACCCACACAACGTGGTCGTACTAAGTTCGAATATCGATCAAATACTTCACCAAAGAAGTTAGTCCTGGGAATTAATAGACACATGCCACCCAAATTGGTGTAGAGAGCGCTTTAAGTTCACCAGGTGATGGCGCAAATATCTGGCGTCGAGAGTAAATCACGTTGAGTGCAGTTGGAAGATGGAGGCTACGTCAACGACCCAGATCCATCCGCTTACGGCCGGGAAGAGGGGTTTGCTGCTGCCGAGTTCGCGAGTGCTGCGCGCCTTTTAAGAAGGCAGCACATCCTTGAAAAGCCGAAGCATGTTTCCTCCGGCTATCTTTTCGATCTCGGCTGCGGTGAATCCGCCTCCAACGAGCGGGTCCCACAGATTTGGCAGCTCGGTCGAGTCTTCGGGGCCTTTTATCCACGTAATGTCGGTCTGGTTGGTGTTGCGCAAATACGGAACGTCGCGATCCGGATCGCCAAGTATCCAGTCGGGACCAAGCCCTACGACGTCGATTCCGCCAACATCGGCAACGTATCGAATCTGCTTCACAACATCATCGATCTCGGCCCGAACACCGTTCACGCCTAGTACCAGTCGAGAGCAGAAGTGCATTCCGATAACACCGCCGTTATCGCCCATCGCCTTGATCTGTTCATCCCACAGGTTTTGCGGCTTGTTGGCAATCGCACGACCGCCCGGGTGCGAGTTCAATATCGGCTTAGTCGTAGTTTCCAACGCATCGAGGATCGTATGTGGAGCCGAGTGTGAGACATCAACGATCATCCCGCGCTCGTTCATGCCTTCGATCGTTTGGCGACCAAAGTCGGTAAGCCCTGGCTGAGCGGGGTCGTCTTCCTGATCCTGTGAAGCCCCGAGCTTGTTGGGCATGGCCCAGTTGAACTGAACGTGGCGAAGGCCCATCGGAAACCATGCGTCGAGCAAGCTGGGATCGGAACCCAGTATTTTTCCACCCTCGTTACCGGCGATAACGGCCAGGCTGCCTTCTTTGCGAGCCGCCTCCAGATCACCGAATTCACGAACGACCCGAATGTTGCTATCAGGATCACCAGCCACTGCGTGCAGGTTGGTCAGTGCCCCGAGGCCACGATCTCGATAGCCATCGTAGCTGTCGTAGGAGTTGTCGTAGTCTTCCTGAGTAGGGGCGTCGATCCACGAGTCGAGAGTAAGGTGAACGATCTTTCCGCTCACGTCGCCATCGAGGTCGCGTTGATAGTCCTCGACGCGTTGCATGTGGTCGTGTGCGAGATAAACGGGGAAGTCGGGCAACGTAATTAGTCCTCTAAATCGAGCAGGCTGACAAGGCCGTTGTGCCAGTTGTAATCACGGGGAGTTCGGTCGGCATTAATTGCCGGATTTGACCAGTAGTACAGCACGATGGCTCGAGACGGCGACTCGAATTCCTCCAGCGTATTTCCGAAATAATCCGTGAGTTTCCCCAAGTACTGGCCCTTTTCGACTATGTCGCCCTCTTTGACGGCCGGGTGCCAGGCGCCTGACTTGTCGGAATTGATCTGCGAGCGAGTGCCTTTCAAGAGTTTCTGTCGAGGTTGAGCAGGATGCCCTCTGAGCATTTTCATCGTCCGCAGCGCTGCGATATAACCATCAAAGTGAGTTGCCGTGTCCGCTTCGGTTGGCACGCCGTTCTTGCCGCACTCGACCCAGATATTTGCGATTCCCGCGTTGAGCAGCGCTACACAAAAAGCCGGAATGGATTCCAGGTCGTATCTCGGCTCGACGTACTCAACGTCGAAACCACGTGCCAACTCCAGAGACGGGCTACTCAGTTCGTTTGCGCCTCGCATTGGCACTGGAACCCACGACATCAGCGATTGCGCCATCTCGCCGGCGAGCGAATCGATCAGGAAATCGGATTATTTCACCACATCGAACAACGTGTCGATCAGCATGTCGCTGTACGTGCCTTCGGGGTTTCCGGGTCTGATGAAGTGGACTTCTTTTTGATCGACCGTATTCAGTTGCATGTTGCGTTCCATGAAGGCGCGAGTTGAGATCACCGGGATCACCAGCAACGTGCCTGACAATTCCTCGGGATTCACTTCCGAAATCAATTTCTGTGCGGCGAGAATTCCCGAGTACTCGCCCGCGTGCATGCCGGACATCACAGTCATCATCGGCCCGGGACGAGTGCCATTAATTCGGGCGACCGGAATTTCGATTTCCTCGCCAGATGAGTGCGTTCGAGTGACCAGTAACTCTTCGAGTCCCGGCTCGACTGACCACGACCATGCGAGTTGCTCTATGTCGACTGCTCTCGGTTCCATGTATCTCAACTCCCGAATTTTTTGCAGTGTTGCTAAACTTGCGCCGCTGCGAATCATAATTCGTCCCACGTCCGGCGGATAGGTATAGCCCCGTACAACTGGCATGAGGAGTTCACGTGAAAATCAAGTCCATCAGGGCCGTTCGAGTAAAAACGCCCACACCGAAAAACCCAACTGAGGGTCGCCGACCAACGTGGAACAAGACCGCAAAACGGGCGATGCCAGTGAACATGTATCCGGAGTTTTCGAGTCTGCCGGGTGAAATGCCCGGTGGTGGACTTGGGCCTGTCTGGGTGAAGGTGACTGCCGAAGACGGCTCCTGGGGGCTGGGCCAGTGCGCTTTCGGAGAGCCGGTAGCGGCGTTCGTAAACACGGTGATCGCGCCGATTCTTGAGGGTCGAGACTGCCTGGCAATCGAACACCTGAACGACCTAATCTTGCGCGTTTCTCAGCGATACGGCACTTCAGGGACTGCCTCGACGGCTATGGGCGGTGTTGATCTGGCGCTGTGGGATCTCAAAGGAAAAATCTACAATATTCCGGTCTACTCGCTACTCGGTGGACCCGTTCGTGACTCGATCACCTGCTACGCAACGGGCGACGACCTCGATTGGTCGCAGGAACTGGGATTCACCAAGTTCAAGATCACAAATCCCTCGCACTACTCGGAAGGTGACGCCGGAATCAGGGCCGTAGTCGAGCATGTAGCGCAGGCACGTGAGAGGGTCGGTGCCGATCGCGATTTGATGATTAATCCCGTTATGTCGTACAACGTCGAATTCGCTCTCCGGCTCCTCGAACAGCTGAGACCATACAACTTGCGCTGGTTCGAAGAACCGCTGGTGCCTACCGATACCGAGGGGCTTGCGCACCTGCGCAGGTCGGCTCCATGGGTGGCCATCGCTACTGGTGAGGATCATCACGGTCGCCATGCGTTTCTCGATCTGGTCGAAAAGCGAGCGGTCGACATTCTCCAGCCCGATTTCAGCTGGGGCGGTGGCATGACCGAAGCATGGAAGACTCACATCATCGGTGAGGCAGCCGGTATCGCCACGATCCCGCATGGCGGTGCCATGACGCCGTTCGGACAGCACTTCGCAATGGCGGCAACTGAGTCTCCGATGGCCGAGTACTGGCTTGGGACCGATCCAGGTGTGCCTCTCGAAGAGGGCGTGCGAATTCCCGGTACGCCTGTTCCCGTGAACGGCCAGCTGGTGGCTTCTTCGGCTCACGGATTCGGTATGGAGTTCGAACCGGGCGATATCAGTGACTGGGAGACGAACTAGGATGAAGATCAAAAGCGTTCGCTGCGTGCAGATCAATGCTCCGGTTGTTCAGCCCGGTCCAAACACCCGCCCCGGATGGAACACCCACGCAATCCGTTCGAGGCCGATATCCAGATTCACGGAATACTCGCGTGTCGATGGCAATCAGCCCGCCACTCTCCCGAATGCATGGGTTCAAATCACCGCTGAAGACGGGACTTATGGCCTGGGTTCGTGCGCGCTCGGCACTGCGGCCGCCCCGCTAATCGACTATTACATATCGCCGATGATCGAAGGCCGAGATCCCCTTGCCATCGAATTGCTGAACGACCTCATGTGGCGTTCACATGAAGGCTTTCAGGGCGGTATAGCCAGCGCTGCTCAAAGTGCTGTTGACCTCGCCCTGTGGGATCTCAAGGGCAAGCTGCTCGAACGACCCGTTTACGAGATGATCGGCGGTCCAAGTCACGAGACAATCGAGCTGTACGCAACGGGCGACGATCTTGAGTGGATGCGTGAGATTGGTTTCACACGGTTCAAAATCAGCAACCCATTCTTCTACGAAGAGGGCTCTGAGGGCCTCGCAAAGCTCGAAGAACACGTCGCTCGTTCACGAGAGATAGTCGGAGACGATGCTGAACTCATGCTCAACCCTGTCATGTCGTTCAACGCTGATATGGCTCTCAGGGTCGCCGAACGTCTGAGGCCGTACAATCTCCGCTGGTTCGAAGAACCACTTCCAGCGTGGGATCTAGAGGGTCATAAAGAGCTAAAACGGGCGATGACCTGGACCGCTCTCGCAACCGGTGAACACCACTTCGGTCGCAAGGCGTTCCTGCAGCTTGTTGCCGCTCGAGCTGTCGACATCATCCAGCCAGATATCGAGTGGACGGGCGGTTTTACCGAAACACTGAAAATCTACACCTATGCCGAGGCAGCAGGAGTCGAAACGATCACCCATATTGGCGGCAACACGGCATGGGGTCAGCACTTTGCGTATGCAATGCCGGAGACCTCGCTGGCCGAATGGTTTATGGATACCGATATCGGTCAACCGGTCGGCGACAAGCAGATGCCGGGTGTTCCGACCATGAAAGACGGCAGAGTTGTGCCGTCAGACGCACCGGGTTTCGGGCTGGAAATACCCGAAGAGTGGATCGTTCCGTGGGACCATGCGAACCAGAAGCGAGCGGTGTACACAGCACCGGGAGAATAAATGAGCATTCCAAATAAAGCAGTAGTTATCGGCGGTGGAATCGTTGGCGCTTCGCTCGCGTTTCATCTCGCACGACGCAATGTTGAAGTGACGGTCATCGAGGCAGCACAGCCGGGGCAGGGAGCTTCGCGTGTTTCGTATGCCTGGATCAACGGACGAGATAAGAAACCGTTTGGATACCACGATTTGAATCGACGTTCGCAGGACATGTGGCGAAAGTTCGAGGACGATCTTCAGGCCGACATTGGGCTTATCTGGGGCGGCGAGATGCGATGGACGATCACCGACCAAGGTGCTTCCGATCTGCGAACGCGTGTCGCTGAACTGCAGTCGTGGGGTTACTCGATCCGTGAAATGCCGATTGCAGAGGCCGAGGAACGAGAACCGGGAGTCGAGTTCGGCTCTGCTACGTCCGTTTCGTTCACGGCATCAGATGGTCACGTCGACCCGATAAGAGTTGCCGAGGTGTGTCTAAAAGGGATTGTGGAGCTTGGAGGGACGGTGCGGATCGGTGAACGCGTGACCGATCTGGTTATTTCGGGGAACATGGTCACGGCGGTTCAGACTGATCATGCCGAATACAGTTGTGACTCAGTTGTAATCGCGGCCGGAACCAAGACTCCCGATATCGCCGGGATGGCTGGTTTTCAACTTGAAAACGCACACTCGCCCGGTGCGACGGTAGTTACGAGTCGACTGGATCAACCGTTGTTCACCTCGATAGCTGCCATGCACACGCCACGAGACGATGGCGGGGTGCTGCTCAACATGCGACAGTTCACTGATGGGCGGGTGATGATCCACGGCGGCACGCACGATGGCTCACTCGCTGACGATTCACATGACGATGCCGAGATGCTTCTGGCAGAGACGAAAAAGTATCTGCCGGTCGTGAACGAACTGACTGTTGAAGAGGTCAGGCGAGCGCTTCGACCTATGCCTTCGGACGGTTTTCCGGTGGTTGGGCGATTGCCGTCGGCACCGAACGCCTACGTTGCTTACACGCACTCGGGCGTGACTCTGGCACCGATGATCGGCGAGATGGGCGCGCTTGAAGTCGCCACAGGGGCAGAAGTTGAGCTATTCGCACCGTACCGACCGAGCCGATTCGCACAGTAACCAGTGGTTAATCAGCCACTTCGACCGGTTCAGCTTCGGGCCAGATCCTGAATCTAGTTCAGGATGATAGCTAGAGGGACCTTCGGTGGGGCTGTGAAGATGGGTACAGCGTACCCGACGTGCGGCAACACACTAAATCCCTCGGCTCCACTTTGTTGCGCTCGGGAAGTCGTGTGATGGCGGATAGCATAGAAGACGAAGCATCATTACCCCGCCTAAATAACACGGTGTGATAACGTCAGCCAGTCTCCCTCGATCCCTCGAATCAATCACGTGCACGGGCTGGCATGACGAACGATTCCGCACCAACAACTGAAGACAAACGCTCCCCGCTGCGCCGACTGTTCACGTCGCGCAGCTTCGTGGCGTTATTCGTTTCGAACGCTCTCGGCTTCGGCGGTGAGCAAATGCGGCTTGCTGCCCAATCTTGGTGGATTCTTTACTAAGGCGGCTCGAAAACTGAGATGGGTCTCGCTGCCGGACTACGGATATTTCCGGTGGTAATCATCTCTCTGTACGCAGGCGTGATGATCGACCGAATCGGTGGAAAACGCGTCCTGATCTTCGAGCGCATGATCCTGATCGTACTGGCCATTGTTACGGGAGCGATCCTGCTGTTTGATCATGTGGAAATCTGGCACATCATCGTCCTCGCCACACTCGCTGGTTTGACGATTGCTATGAGTGAACCAGCAACCGAAACCCTTGTTCCCGAGGTTGCTCCTGAAGAACTTCTGCAGCCGGCCAATTCTATCAACCAACTCGGGCATGCACTGGGCCGCACTCTCGGCCCTCTGGCAGCTGGAATTCTCATCGCGATCAAAAGTGCGGCGCTCGCATTGTTCGGTCTCGCGGTTGTCTACGCAGTCGCCATGATCGCGACGTTTGGCATCAAAACTAAGCCCAAACCCCTCGTCGAAACCGAGTCCGAGTCCACCACTCGTCAGATCGTCGATGGCTTGCAGTACGTGTTGAGAGCGCCGATTCTGCGCTGGACGATCTTGATGGCGCTTTGTGTCATATTCTTCGCAATGTTATTACCAATCATCCCTGTTTACGCCCGTGAGTTCCTTGAAGTAGGCGAGGTGAAGTTTGGTTGGATGTGGGGCTCCGTGGCGATTGGCCAGGCAACCGGCGCTCTGATCATTGCGTCACGAGGCGGCTTCAAGAAACTCTCACGAGGAGTGGTAGCCGGAGCATTCGTTTTCGGCTTGGGAATGATCGGGTTTGGACTTTCAGAGACCTGCTGGATAAGCCTTACTTTCTTAGCAATTGCCGGTCTCGGGTTTCCATTGTGGATAACGTCGGTCGTAACACTGTTGCAGAGCCACTCGGCAATCGAATATCGCGGTCGAGTGATGGCTGTATTCACCATCGCTATGCAAGGAACGTCGATCGCATGGATGCTGGGCGGAGTGTCGCTCGACGTATTAGGTAACTTTCCGACAGTCCTCATCTGCGTCGGCGGAGGCTGGGTGATAGTCATCGCAGCGTTCATCATGTCTAAAGAATTCAGGAACGCGTGATATGACATCGAACGATTCCTCACCCGCAACCACCGACACACGCTCCCCACTACGTCGACTTTTCTCGTCGCGCAGCTTCATGGCTCTCGTCATATCGAACGCCCTCGGCTTCACTGGTGAGCAGATGCGCCTCGCCGCCCAATCGTGGTGGATTCTCGAACAGGGCCGGTTCCAAGCCGGAGATGGGTGTCGCTGCAGGGCTCCGGGTGATCCCAATATTGATAATTACCCTGTACGCCGGCGTACTAATCGATCGAGTTGGTGGCAGGCGAATTCTGATCATAGAACGCATGTTTTTGATACTTCTTGCCGCACTAACCGGACTGACCCTGCTGTTCGATCAGGTGGAGATTTGGCATGTGATAGTCCTGTCGACTCTCGCAGGATCGACCATCGCTCTCGGCACTCCGGCGACGCAGACACTTGCTGCCGATGTCGTGTCGGCAGATCTTCGACAATCGGCTAACTCGATGAACCAACTCGGCAACTCCATGGGGCGAACCTTAGGTCCATTGCTCGCAGGCGTGCTGATCTCTGTACGCAGCGCGGCTTTAGCACTGTTTGGCCTAGCGATTGTCTACTTTGTCGCGTTGATCGCGACATTCGGAATTAGAAGTAAACACATACCTCAAGACTCTTCAGAATCAGCACTCCGTCAGATCATCGACGGATTTGTGCACATCAAACAGACCCCGGTTCTCCTGTGGACTAACTTGCTCGGTTTGTCGTTCATCCCTCTCGCCATGTTGTATCCGATGATCCCGGTGTACGCGCAGGATGTTTTGGAAGTTGGAGAGGTCGGTTTTGGAGGGCTTTGGGGAGCGGTCGCTATCGGACAGGGGACGGGTGCGATCCTCATTGGTTCCAGAGGTGGTTTCAAAAGAAAATCGTTAGGTGCAATTGCCGGAGCCGGCATCTTTGGGATCGGGTTGATTGGATTTGGCCTCTCAGAAACCTACTGGTTGAGTTTCACATTTCTGTTGCTAAACGGACTCGGGCTTCCACTGGTCGTTACATCGGCAATTACGTTGTTGCAAGATCACTCGAAGCCCGAATACCGCGGGCGCGTGATGGCTGTGTGGGCAATCATGCTCCAAGGTGTTGCACTCGCCTGGATGTTGGGCGGATTCCTGCTAGACGTGATCGGTCCCGTGCCGACCATGTTCGTGGCAGTAGGAGTCGGCTGGGCCCTCGTTCTGATCCCATTCTTCGCTTCCAAAGATTTCAGGCGGGCGTGACAAGATTCGGTGATAAATTGCCCCTGAGGACATCGCCATGAACATCATCGACGCACATCCGCATATTTACTCTGACGACCGCACGAAGTACCCGGCCATCGACGACCCGTGGAATCCGGGTGAGCCAGCAACGGCTGTAGACCTGAAGTCGAAGATGGACGACGCGGGTGTCGACAGGGCTGTTTTCATTCAGATGGGCACGTTTTACGGCTGGGACAACCCGTATGTGATGGATTCGACCCGGCAATACTCGGAATGGGCGACCGGAGTCGTAACGCTTAGCCCCGACGATCCACAGCATCTTGAAGTGCTCGAAGACGCCGTTACCAACTACTCAGTCCGCGGACTCCGGGGGACGTCTGACCTGGGCGGCAAGATCGGTTCACAAAACGTCAGGCGGCTCTGGTCGAAGGCTCGTGATCTTGGAATTGTCGTGAACTGCATGGCTATGGACGATCTAGAGCTCATATATGAAATCAAACTCATGGCGCGCCAGCTTGACGATCTGAACATCGTTATCGACCACTGCTTCATGTTGAACACGTTCCGCAAATCGGAAGAATCGCTGGTTGCCCTCGAACGACTCGCCAGGCTTCCGAACGTGCATGCCAAGCTCACCAGCGGTACGCACGGTTCGGCCAGCGTCTGCCCGCACGAGGACATGCACACTCCCCTCAAGCGGGTTATCGAGGCGTTCACGCCAGATCGGTGCGCCTGGGGGTCGAACTTCCCGAACGCACTCTGGTCGAAGGGCACCAGCTACGCCCAGAATCTGTCGCTGTTTACAGATGAGATGGGGCTTTCGAGCTCAGATCAGGATGCGATTCTCAGTAAAACCGCCGAGCGACTCTGGTTCTCATAATCGAAAACACAACTTCCAGAAACAATTAAA
>Ga0114996_10004016_pt1 | contig 17884 bp, 18 predicted proteins | sample ArcticOcean_MG_C_4_FD_87039 | JGI IMG/M metagenome (GOLD analysis project Ga0114996, IMG submission 87039) | Marine microbial communities from western Arctic Ocean - ArcticOcean_MG_CB4_134 | ecosystem: Environmental > Aquatic > Marine > Oceanic | place: Arctic Ocean: Canada Basin | collected...
CCCGCCTGTGGCGGGGTATTGCTCTCGCCCGCCTGTGGCGGGGTATTGCTCTCGCCCGCCTGTGGCGGGGTATTGCTCTCGCCCGCCTGTGGCGGGGTATTGCTCTCGCCCGCCTGTGGCGGGATATTGCTCTCGCCCGCCTGTGGCGGGATATTGCTCTCGCCCGCCTGTGGCGGGGTATTGCTCGTGGCTCACTCCGAGCCCGTATCGGTTCACTTCAGATCGCACTACTCGGCCGCGTCCGCCGACGAATCGTCGGACGGGCGCGAATCGGAATCCGCTGTTGGCTCGCCCCCCGACTCCCCATTGCCGACGATGACGCGGGCCGGCCGCATCACACGATCGGCCAGTAGATACCCCTTCTGCACTTGCGCCACTATCTGACCCGAAGGCCCCGGCGCCTCACCCAACGCCTCATGGAAGCGCGGATCGAACTTCTGACCCTCCGTCGCGATCGGCGACAGGTCCTTGTGTTCGAGAAATTGGTAGAACTTGCGCTCGATCATCTCCACACCCTCCACCCAGGCCTCAGGATCCGTGGCGTGATCGGCCGCCAGTGCCCGTTCGAAGTCGTCCACGACCTGCAGCAAATCGAGTAAGACCGCCGCTCGCGCCGCTCGCACCCGCTCCGTCGTCTCCTGCAGCGCGAGTTTCTTATAGTTCTCCATGTCCGCCTGAGCCCGCTGCCAACCGCGCAGTCGCTCGGCTGACTCCTCGCGGGCCTCGACCAGCTCCAGCTGCAGAACGTCGAGCTCAGACATCGGCGCCTCAGCGGTACTGTCGGTTGGGCCCGCCTCATCCCCGGAGATCGGCACGGACTCCTCCGGCTCGGGCGCGGCGTCTGGATCCCTCACGGGCTCGTCCACGGATTCTTCTCGGGAGAAAGACATAGCCGTCGGTTTCTCTAGCTGGCCCAGTCTCTGGCTGACTCAAGTCTCGTCTCGGATTCACCGGTCCCGGCCAACGCGTCAGGCCGCCGCTGGCGCGGAACGTTAGCCGTAGACCCGATCCATCATTTCTTGAAGCAGCGTGCTCATATAGCCGACGCTGGCCACGGTGCGTTCGTAGGGCATCCGGGTGGGGCCCAGCACCCCAACAAACCCCGTGGGCTCCGACGCGAAACCGTACGATGCCATCACCACGGTGCAATGCTGTAATTCGTCCGCCCTGTTCTCGCTGCCGATCACCACCCGCACCCCAGAGCCCTCCAACGCCTCAACCGGCACCACTTGCTCCAGCGCATGCCGGTCCACCAACGACATCACATTCAATGCCTCGCGCTGATCGGCCTGGAACTCCGGCTGCGACAAGACGCCGCTGATGCCATCGATTCGCGGATCGATGTCTCGCAACATTTCGTCGTGCATCACCCGCCGCAGTGTCGAGACCACGGACCGCTCCAACGGATCTTCTGGGTCGGGTTCCCGATCGAGCTCCCGGCTGGACATCCCAGCAAGCTGCTCGTTCACTCGATTCGACAGAGCCGGAAAATCGGCAGTGTTCGTGCCTTCCGGCAGCGTCACGAGCTGTTTCAGCACGCGCGCCTCTTGCAAGACCACGATCATCAAGGCCATCAGCTCTTGCAGGCCAATGAGCTGCACCTGTCGCACACGCAACTCGCGCGCCCGTGGCGGCGCGACGATCGCCAAGAGGCCCAAGGACCGCGCCAACAATGCGGCGGCCAAGTTCAACCACTCATCCAGCTCCGGCGCGGACTGGAAGAACTGATGACGGATCGTCGCCTTCTCGTCGACCGTCAAGTCCACCTGCCCCATCAACGATTCCACAAAGAACCGGTAGCCCTCATCGGATGGCACCCGTCCCGCGGACGTGTGCGGGTGGGTCAGAAGCCCCTCCCCCTCCAGCGCCTGCATCTCATTGCGGATCGTGGCCGGCGAGGCGGGAAGATCGTACTTATCGCGGATCGCTTTCGATCCCACCGGCACGGCTGTCTCCACGTACTCGTGCACCACTAGTCGCAGGATTCCGGCGCGTCGTTGTGTTAGCGGTACCATGGCCTGGCTCCACATTTTAGCACTCTCATGGTGAGAGTGCTAACTCACCTCAAAGATCGTACCAGGAAGCGATTTTCGCGGTCAACTCGTAGCGGACGCCACCCGCGATACATAGTCCGAGATTGCGTCCTTCCAGTGCTGGCAAACGGCGCCGAAAGCCGCGAAACTACGGATATGCTAGATACAGTAGAGATCGTGCCAGAACCGAAGCGCGTGGTCATCACCGGCCTCGGCGCCGTCACGGCGGCGGGGTCGACCACGCCCGATTTCTGGTCGGCCCTGCTTGAGGGGCGCAGTTGTCTCAGTCCCATCGCTGCGGACACCCTTGGAGTGGACCGCGATCACGATATCAATTGTGGGCGCATCGCGAACTACGAAGGACCGGCCGCACTCCCCGATCGAGTCAGAGCCCAACTCAGTCGCAGCGCGCTCTTCGCCCTCGACGCAAGCATCCAAGCCATCACGGATGCCCAGGTCAGCTTCAACCCGGAGAACGCCTACCAAGTGGGCGCCATCATCGGCACGGCGCACCCCTCCAGCGATCCAGGAGCCGGCTCCGACGGCTGGGCCTTCCTCAGTAGCGGAATTGCCGGCGTCACGACCGGCCTCAACATTGCCGGTCCCTCTTTCACCATCTCCGCCGGCGGCGCCTCCGGCGCGATCGCCATCCTCCACGCCGCCAGTCTCATCCGTGCCGGCGAACTTAGCGTTGCCATCGCCGGCGGCGCGGAAGCCCCGCTCACTCCAGCGATTGGAGCCGCCTACGACGCGGCGGGGCTCCTCGCGACGGACTCCGACGGCGAGCAGCGTCCCTTCGATCTCCGTCGAAGCGGCGCTCTGCTCGGCGAGGGGGCCGGTGTCCTCGTTCTTGAAGACCGTGAGGTCGCCACACAACGTGGCGCCCGCATTTACGCGGAACTCGTGGGCGGCGCGCAGACCGCAGGGCCGCGCGCCGATGGCGCGCCTCCCACGGATGTCGATATCTCCCGCCATGCCATCGGCGACGCGCTCCGCGATAGCGCCAAGACCCCTTACGAGATCGATCTGATCCTCACCGCCGGCACCGGCACTGTCGCCGGCGATAAACGCGAGACCGACGTCCTGGAGCGTTCCTTTGGCGCCCGCGTTCAAGATCTGTACATCACGGCGGTCACACCCACCATCGGCTACACGATCGGCGCGGCCGGAGCCCTCGCCGCGATCGCGGCCACACTCGCCATCTCCGAAGGCATCACCCCTCCTCATGCCACGTACGCGGAACCGGATCCTGAGTGCAAGTTGGACGTTGCACGCAAAGCGCAACCCGACCACCTGTACGGATCCGTCGTCAACGCGTACAGCGCCCTTGGGCAAAATGCCTCGCTGCTGATCATGAAGCACCACGCAGAAACCGGCGACACGATCGCCGTTTTGTAGCCTCCACCCACGTCCTCCCCCGCGGATCCTTCCGCCAGGACGGCAACCAGAGACGACCGCCCAAAACACTGCGGCGGGTCCAGACAGAGACGAATAGAGGCTCCCCGATGGACATCGCCTGGATCGGTCATGCCGCCTTCCGGCTGCGCGGACGCGACGCTTCGGTGGTCATGGATCCCGCTCCCTCCAGCACCGGCTTTCGCCTCAACCGGCCTCAGGCCGATGTAGTCACCGTCTCCAACGGCGCGGAGGCGCATTCCTGGATCACTGGTGTCGCCGGCGACCCCCGCTCCCTGACGGGCCCAGGCGAGTACGAGATCAAGAACGTCCTCGTCACCGGCGTGCCGACGCCGGGACCCACGGCGAACGGCGAATCTGAGAGCAGCCAAAATATCGCCTTCATCGTGACCATCGACGAAATCATCGTCGCGCACCTTGGGGATATCTCGGGCCCGCCTTCTGGCGACGCCTTGGAAGAGCTCAATCGCGCCGACATCCTCCTGCTACCGATCGGGGGACATGGTCACATGGATGTCGAAACCGCCATCAAGATTATGGGGCTGCTCGACGCCAAGCTTGTCATTCCCATGCTCTACAAGGCGGGATCCGCGACCGCCGATCTCGACGACATCGAGTCGTTCCTCAAAGCGACCGGCGCGACTCTCCCGGAAGAGTCCGAAAACCACGTCAACCTCACCCCGCGCGATCTCCCGGAAAACACCACCGTCATGGTGCTCTCTCCTCGCGGAGAGATGGATTAGCTTCCGACGAGGCCGGTTGGATTTGTGCGCTGGTGTCGGGCTGGCGAATGCCGGGAGACGGGTGCTCCGATCGCCGGGCGTCGGATGCGCTTAGGCGTCCGCCGTGGCCAGGCTCTCAAGGAACTCTTCGTTCGTCTTCGTCCGCGAGAGGCGGTCCAGCAACCGCTCCGTGGGCTCGGTCTGACTCGCGCCCGATGAGCTCAGCATCGACATCATCCGCCGCAGCAACCAGACCTTCTGAATCGCGTCCGCCCCCAGGAGGAGTTCCTCCCGACGCGTCCCACTCGCCGCGATGTCGATCGAGGGATACACACGCCGTTCCGCGAGCTTGCGGTCCAGTCGCACTTCCCAGTTCCCCGTGCCCTTGAACTCCTCGAACACCACATCATCCATGCGGCTGCCGGTGTCCACGAGGCAGGTCGCGATGATCGTGAGACTGCCACACTCCTCCGCCTTTCGCGCGGAACCGAAGAAGCGTTTCGGCGGATACAAGGCGATGGGGTCGATCCCACCGGACAGCGTGCGACCGCTGGGCGGCATCTCCAAGTTGTAGGCCCGGGTCAATCGCGTGATCGAATCCATCAGAACCACCACGTCGCGCCCACACTCCATCAGCCGCTTGGCGCGTTCCAGCGCCATCTCCGCCACGCGCGTGTGATCTTCCACCGGCTCATCAAACGTCGATGCGAAGACCTCGCCATGCACCGTCCGGCGCATGTCAGTCACCTCTTCCGGCCGCTCACCAATCAGCACGACCATCAAGTGTGCATCGGTGTGATTCGTCGCGATCCCACGGGCGATCGACTTGAGAAGCATCGTCTTTCCAGCCTTCGGCGGGGACACGATCAATCCACGCTGCCCCCTGCCCAAAGGTGCGATCAAGTCGATCAGGCGTCCCGACAACTCCGTTGGATCGTCGACCTCCAGGAAGAACTGCTCATGCGGGAACACGGCCGTGAGATCCGCAAACAGGGGGCGTTCCTTCGCCTCATCCGGCGACATCCCATTCACCAGATCGACCCGCAACAGGCTGTAATATTTCTCGCCCTGCTTCGGCGTCCGCACAGCACCGGTCACGTAGTCGCCAACCCGCAGGCTGAACTTCCGCACCTGCGACTGCGACACATACACGTCCGATGGAGACGGCAGCAGCGTTTCGCCCCGTAAGAATCCGTAGCCATCGTCCACCAGGTCCAGCACGCCACCCGCGAACAACGCGCCATCGCTCTCGCTACCGGCCTGAAGAATCCGAAAGATCAGCTCCTTCTTCTTCAGGCTGCCGGCGCCCTTGACGCCCTTCTCTTTCGCAACCTCAATCAGATCGTCGCGGGTCTTCGATTCAAGCTCAGTGATATTCAAGATGTCGACCTTGCGCTCAATGCCTCGCGGGCGCCTGCGGCGCACAAGGGCACGGCAAACGGGCGAAGCTGAGCAAAATACGGGGGACGTGGGGAGGGGTCCGCTTCATCTGAAGCTCAACCCAATAGTTACCCCCCGATCGTAGTCGAGCACGCCACAGGAGCGCAAGCGAGCGACGCGCATTCTTCACCGGCGGACGAGACGCGCGACCGGACAGACATTAGCTCAGGCGACCGGGGCCGCCTGAGCTTTCTCCCAGTCCGCCAAGAAGACATCGATGCCCTTGTCCGTCAGCGGATGGCTCACCATCTGCTTCAAGACCTTCAACGGCACCGTCGCGATATGCGCGCCGACGGCGGCGCAGGCCTGCACGTGCCCCGTGTGCCGGACGCTTGCCGCGATTAGCTGCGTCGTCATGTGATACCGATCGAAGAGTTCAAGCGTTTCGCGCACCAGCACCATTCCGTCCTGGCCAATGTCATCCAAGCGGCCAATGAAAGGGCTCACGTAGGCGGCGCCGGCGTTCGCGGCCAACAATGCCTGGTTCACGGAGAAGATCAGCGTGGTGTTCACCCGGATCCCCTCCGCACTCACCCGGCTGATCGCTTCTAACCCTGCCCCGTCGACCGGAATCTTGACGACGACGTTTGGGTGCCAGCTCGCCAGCTCCCGCGCCTCTTCGACCAGCTCATCCGCCGTCCGCGACACACACTCCGCCGAAATCGGCCCATCTACGATCGCCGCAATCTCTTGGATTCGCTGTTGGTACGTCACCCCACTGCCGCTCTCCTTCGCGAAGAGACTGGGATTCGTGGTCACGCCGTCGCACACGCCCCACCGCACCGCCTCCCGGATCTCGTCCACGTTCGCGGTGTCCAGGAAGATACGCATCGGAGAATCCCTTTCCGGCGGCCGAGAGCTACGCGGCCTAGTACGGCTTCGTGACAGCGAGTGCCGCCGTCACCACGATCAAGATCAGCATCAGGGTACCGAAGACGATGGGTCCACGGTCGGCAATCGTTTCACGTAACGCATCGCTGACTTCGCCGGTTTTCTGCGCCTGCAAGGCCAGGAACCGCGCCCGCCGCAACCCCGCCGCCATCGCCGGCACGCAGATGAAGAGGATGACGAGGTAGAGGACCTCCATCGTCAACAGCCAGCCAGTCGTAATCGGATCGACGTGATCCGCCTGAATCGCCCAGATAATGCCCGTCACCCCGGACGCAATCAGGCCGGGTAACAAAATCCCGGCCTGATTGCGTCCGGCCTCCTGGAAGGCATAGACCTGCGCCATCAAATCGTCAGAGTTCCAAGATCGGTAGAGCGGCATCATCGTCGCCCCGGCCCCCGCCAGAAAAACGAAGAGTGACACCATGTGGATAAGACGGAACACCTCGTCCTCTGACACATGCACCCTCTTCTGTTGCTCGGTTCACCAGCGACGCACGATCAGTGGTTGCGAACTTGCTGTCTCAAGACCCGTCGCCACAGGCCATCCGGAAAAGAACTTTGGCGTTTTACGACCGCACGGGCTCCGAGGCGAGCGCGTCCGGCACGGGGCTACTGCGCTTGACCATCGCCGCCGTAAACGCCGCGAACAAGGGGTGTGGCCGCCCCGGCCGTGATCGAAGCTCTGGGTGAAACTGTGATCCCATCATGAACGGATGACCGCGCAACTCGCAAATCTCCACCAAGGTCCCGTCCGGCGAGGTGCCGCTGGCGATCATCCCGCCTGCCTCAAGCTCTGTCCGAAACGCGTTGTTGAATTCCCACCGATGCCGGTGCCGCTCTTCGACGAGTTTCGCGTCGTAAGCGTCGGACGCCTTGCTCCCCGGCGGGATGGCACAGGGATAGTGCCCCAGGCGCATCGTGCCGCCTAGATTCTCCACCCCCTCCTGCTCCTCGAGCAGCGAGATCACCGGATAGGGACTCTCCGGATCGAACTCCGTGGATGTCGCCCCGTCCCACCCCATCACATTCCGAGCAAATTCAATCACCATCTGCTGCATCCCGCGGCACAAGCCCAGATAAGGAATTTCACGCTCGCGCGCGAACTGGGCGGCGAGCACTTCGCCTTCCAGTCCCCGCTCGCCGAAGCCCCCGGGCACGATGATGCCATCCACTCCGTCCAGCTCCTGCACGATGTCGCGCTCCTCCAAGCCTCCGGACTGCACCCACTGCACATCCACTTCGGCCTGGTGCTCCACTCCGGCGTGGATCAGTGCTTCACGCACGGAGAGATACGAATCTTGGAGTTCCACGTATTTGCCCACCACCGCCACCGTGAGCCGACGGGTGGGGCTGCGCAACTCCCGTACCCAATCCCGCCACTCCTGCAGGTCTCGATCCGCGGCCTCAAGCTGGAGCTTCTCCACCACGAGGTTTGCCACCCCGGCATCTTCCAAGATCTCGGGCACTTGATAGATGCTGGGCGCCGTTTCCAGCGGCACGACCGCTCGTGGCTCCACATCGCAGAACAGCGCGATCTTCGCCTTCACCGACTCGTTCACCGGCTGCTCCGTGCGCGCGATGATGATGTCCGGCTGGATTCCCATCGACCTCAGGTCGCGCACGGAATGCTGCGTGGGCTTGGTCTTGAGTTCTCGTGTCGCGCGGAGGTAGGGAATCAAGGTCACGTGGATGGACAGCACGTCATCGCGATTGCGCTCAGAGCGAATCTGGCGGATCGCTTCGAGGAACGGCTGTCCTTCAATGTCACCAACCGTCCCGCCCACCTCCACGATCAGCACATCGCAGTGGGAACTCTCCGCCAGGCCCACGACCCGTTTCTTAATCTCGTTCGTGATGTGGGGCACCGTTTGGATCGTTCCGCCCAGGAAGTCGCCCCGCCGCTCTTGCTCGATCACGGCTTGATGGATTTGCCCCATGCTCACCGACGACAGGCCCGAGAGGTCTTGGTCCAAGAAGCGCTCGTAGTGCCCCAAGTCCAGGTCCGTCTCCGCACCATCCGGCGTGACGAACACTTCTCCATGTTGGTACGGCGACATCGTGCCCGGATCCACGTTCAGGTAGGGATCCAGCTTCTGGACCGAAACGTTCAGACCTCGGGACTTGAGGAGTTTCGCGATGGAGGCAGCAGTGATGCCCTTGCCTACAGAGCTCACGACACCACCGGTGATGAAGATGAACTTCGGCATCTACCCCGCGAAACGTTGTTGTCGCCGCGCTGAACCACTAAACGCGGATTCGACCGTCTGTTCTAACGGCCTGCTAGCCCGCATCGTATGAGTGGGTTGAACAAGGTGTCAACGAGACCACCCCCAATCCCCCCAGGCACCCACCGTAAGTGTGTCGTTGGCCACGCCTGTCGCGTTATCCATCCCCCACCTGGCCACATCATCCACAGCCAAGGGTTGTCGGCGCCGCTCTTGGAGGGGCCTAGCCGCCAGCGATGTTGACGAGCAACTCCACCCGATCGTCGTCGGCCAGCACATGGTCCTTCTTCGACTGCGCATCGTTGACCACGACGGCGATGGCTTCTTGATCCTGCGCGGGAAACCCTTCCTGATCGATCAGATGCTGCGGGGTGATCCCCTCGAACCAGTCGATCTCTTGGTCGGTCAGCTTGCTCGTTGAGAGATTGGCCAGGATCGGGAACATCTTGAAATGAACAGCCATCAGGCGTCGCGTCCTCTACTCCGCTCGCCGGGGCGAACAGGCACATCGCGTGGGATTGCACTCGCCGCCAGTCTATCAAGCGCTTCCGATTCCGCATCCAAGGCCTCACGCAACGCTGCCGCGCCCGCCGACCGGCTGCCCGCCGACTGCACATCTCCACCGGCTGGATAGGGGAAGAGGGTCGCCAGCCGCGACAGCGCCAACGCCATTCGCCGGTACGCCTGCGCCACTACCTCCAGATCCGGCGCGCCCTCGGCGATAAGAGACCAAAACTGCGCCGCCTCAGCCCGTGCCGCCGCGAGCCCCTGCGCGCGCAAGGCATGTCCCGGGGCGTTGATTGGAGAGTCTCCCGAGAGCAGGGCGATCCATGCCGCCATCGCCTCTGGACTCCCGGCGGCAAGTGCGGCATCCCGCGCCTGAGCCGCCGCCCGCTGCGGATGCGGTTTCGCCCGCGCCGTCATCGCCACCGCGAGCCATCCGGGGCGCGCCCTGTCCCGGCCGAGTTCCGCATAGGGCAACCAAGGCCCAACTTGCTCCGTCAGTGGCCCCGTGATCCGGTACGACTCCCGGGCGTCGTCATAACCCACGAGGAGTCCAAACTCCCGGCGGCTCGCTCCGGCGCCCAGCGGACCATCGTCTGGCAGGCGTTCGCGTGGCGGGCGATCGTTTGGCGGGCGGCTGCCGGCCACGCCAGGACCCGCGGCTCCACTCGGTCCGGGCGCATAGCCCGCTCCGTAGGCCACCACAGGATGCCCCGTCCCCAGCGACGCCCGCAGCCGGCGCTCAAACAACATCGGCCGCCGCGTTCTACTCAGATCCCGTTCGTGCACCGTGGCGCGGATGCCCAGGGTGCCCAACGCGGCCTCAAGATCCACCAGGCTTCGCCGCACATACCCCGACGCCTCGAAGGCCTCCCCCCCGCCGACAACGGGCATCCCCACGCGAAACGACTCGCCCAACACCCCACCCACCCAAAACGATGCGTGCGGCAGACCAAACTGACGCAGCACGCCCTGCACGCTGCCGGCCAGCGAACTCCAATGCCATTCGTAGGCGGCCGGGATGAACTGTTCCGCCATGCCGCCAGCCTACGTCACCTCGCTGCCACATCTTCAAACGACATCTCTCGGACAGAGCCACCGATAGCGACTGCTAATCTGAACACACGGACCCGCAACGCTGGAGCGACTCAGCGGGCCGCCCGCTAGACCACACACCACACAGGGGACCCCATGAACCCGTCCACACCCTGGACCAGCCAGACCCTCGACAATGGCCTCCGCATCGTCGTCACACCGATGCCGCAATCGCAGGCGGCATCACTCGCCATCTACGTCGGCGTCGGGAGCCGGGCCGAAGCCCGCGACACGCTCGGCCTCTCCCACTACCTGGAGCACATGCTCTTCAAGGGCACCGATCGGCGCCCCAGCGCCGCCCAAATCAGCACGGAGATCGAAGGTGCAGGCGGCACTCTCAACGCCTTTACGACCAAGGAACTCACCTGCTTCTGGAACCGCGTTCCCTACGACCGCATGGAACTCGCCCTGGACATCCTCTCCGACAGCCTGCGCAACTCTCTGCTCCAAGACGACGAGATCGAGCGAGAGCGCACCGTCATCCAACAGGAGATCCGACGCGCCAATGACGAGCCCGGCCAAAAGGCCTTCCAGCTCTTGTCCGATGCCGCGTACGGCGACCAACCCATCGGCTGGGACATCGCCGGGGATATCGAAAGCGTCGATGCCATCCGCCGAGAGGACCTGGTCAACCACATCGCCGAGTGGTACCGACCCCACAACCTGGTGCTCGGGGTCGCCGGCAACGTCGATCCCGACCGCGTCTTCGAGCTGGCGCAGCAGCACTGGGGGAGCCACGAACCCCACGACCCCGGCACCCCCCCGCCCGCCAGTCCGGACATGGCCGACGACCGGGTGATCGTCGAACACCGCGATATCGAACAGTGCAACCTCGGCATGGCCCTCCGCACCTTCTCCCGCGGCGACAGCGATCGCTACGCGCTCTCGCTCCTCAACGAAGTCCTGGGGCGGGGGATGAGCAGCCGCCTCTTCCTGGAAGTCCGCGAGCGCCGCGGCCTCGCCTACAGCGTGGGCTCCGGCACCGCCCGCTTCGCGGATACGGGCCATCTCAGCGTCGGCGCGGGCGTCACGACGGAGAACGTCAACGAAACCGTGGAAGTGGTTCTCACCGAACTCGAAAAAATCCGCGACGAACCCGTGCAGAGCGACGAGTTGGAGAAGGCCCGCGAGCACGCCATCGGCTCCTTCCGCCTCAGCCTGGAGACGGCCTCGGCCTGGACCCATCGCACCGCCGAAGCGCTGCTCTCGGAGGGCGAGATCCGGACCACCGAGGAGACCGTCGCCGAGTACCGCGCCGTCACCGCTGCCGATGTGCAACGCGTCGCCGAACGCTTCATCCGCCGAGATAACGTCGCCATCTCCGTCGTCGGTCCCTATGACGACGAGGGCGCGCTGAAGAAAATGATCTCCGCCTAGCCCTACAATCATTCCCCACGGCCTGGCGACGGGACGCCGCGGCTGCGCTCAGCGCCCAACAACAAGGTGACCGCCCATGGACTGCGTCCGATCCCTGCTCCTCATCGACGCCCAGCAACCACTGCCCAGCTTCATCCCGGACGCCACCCTCCTCAATCTCGGCGACCTCGACGATTCCGCGCGCCAAGCTGCCCGCGAACAAGCCCAGCAGCTCATCAGCGCTGGACACCGCGTTTACCTCCACGTCCACGAAGTCCAGACCCAACAGGTTCGCGACGACCTTCTCGCCTGCCTCGTGGAAGGTGTCTATGGCGTCTCGGTCCCGGGCCTGATCAGCGTCAACCAGCTGAAGTACGTCGACTCCTTTCTCGAAGAGGCCGAACGCAACGCGGGCATCCCGGAGGGCCTCACGGCCATTGGTGTCTGGATCGACTCGGCCAAGGGCCTCATCATCGCCAACGAGATTGCCGACACCTCCAGCCGCCTCACCTGGATCGGCGTCGATGAAGGCGCCCTGGCCTCCGAAATCGGCGTCGATGCCGACCCTGAAAGCGAGCCGCTGGAGTACGCCTGGTACACCGTCGTTTTCGCCGCGCAAGCGCACGACCTACCCGCCATCAACGGCGCCGCCCTCGATGTCGATACCGAATCCGAGGTCGACGCCGCCAAGCTCGCCCGCCGCGCCGGCCTGCGCGGCATGCTCACCCGGTACGAGAACGCCGCCCCTCACTTCAACGAAATCTTCCCCGAGCCGCCTCCCGAGACGGATGCAGAATCCGAACCAGCTCGCACCGGCTGACCGTCCCGCCAATCTCCCGGCGTTTCGCTCGGAACATTTCACCACCGCGACCCGTTCGGTATGCTGCGCCCGCCGCGACCTCCCCTGCTTGCAGAGAACCATCGTGTCGCAATACCCCGCGAAAATCCGCACGGGACCCCAACCCGGCTTGGAGCAGTCAGATGGCCATGCACGTGATCCGCAGCATGATGTCCGTACCGGGCATCCGCGACAAGTTCATCGACAAGGCGCGCGATATCCCCGCCGACATCCTCAACTTCGACCTGGAAGACTCCGTCGCTTGGGACGACAAGCCCGCCGCCCGCGACAAGCTCGCCGAACTGCTGCCTAACTTCCCTGCCAAGGGACGCATGATCTTCGTCCGCATCAACGGCTACGACACCGGCCTCACGGAACTTGAACTCGATGCCATCGTCGGCCCCTGGCTCACCGGCATCAACATCTCCAAGGTCAACGACGCCGATGACATGCACCGCATTGACCACTACCTGACCTTCCTGGAGAAGACGCGCGGCATCCCCGATGGCGAGATCAAACTCATCCCCTGGATCGAGAACGCCACCGCCGTCGTCAACGCTTACGAGATCTGCACTGCATCCTCGCGCACGATCGGCGCCGCAGTGGGCGGCGAAGACTACGCCGTCTCCATTGGCACCCGCCGCACCCCCGAGGGGTCCGAGCTGCTCCAAGCCCGCAGCGTCACCGTGAACGCCTGTCACGCCGCCGGCATCGTCCCGATCGACACTCCCCGCGTCGACTTCAAGGACAGCCAAGCCTTCGAAGACGAACTCCAATTCGTCCGCACCCTGGGGTTTCGTGGAAAGTTCTGCATCCACCCCACCCAGGTCGACCGCGCCAATGAGGTCTTCGCCCCGTCCAACGACGACAAAGACTGGGCGCGGCGCGTCATTGAGCTCTACGAAGACGGCGTCAAACGCAACCTGGGCGCTGTCGCCATGGACGGCGAAATGATCGACAAGCCCGTCGCGGACCAGGCGCACGCCCTCCTCGATTGGGTCACGCGCATCGAAGAGCGGGAAGCATTGCTCAAGGCCTAGCTCCGCCCGCTTCGCCACATACCAGGCGCAACGGATCCACACCCCGGCAACAGAAAGCAAAGCCCATGGCTCTCAGTGATGCCCGCGAAATCATGGCTGGCGATGGCGAAATCGGTGTCGAGATCGTCCGCAACGTCCGCCGCTGGGTCGATGAACAGGTGATCCCCGTCGCCAACGAACTTGAGCACCTTGGCGAATTTCCCACCGACCTCCATCGCGACATGGTGGAGATGGGCCTCTTCTCCGTCACCTTCCCCGAGGAGTACGGCGGCCTTGGCCTCTCCTTCGAAACCTACTCCGCCGTCATCGAAGAGATCGCCCGCGGCTGGATGGGGCTCGCCGGCATCATCAATACCAACGTCATCGACGGTTGGATCATCGAAACCTACGGCACGCCGGATCAGAAGCAACGTTTCCTCCCCGGCCTCGCCAGCGGCGAACTCCAGGGCTCCTTCACGATCACCGAACCCAACGCCGGCTCCGACGCCCAGGCGATCCGCACCACGGCGACCCGTGACGGCGACGACTACGTCCTCAACGGCAACAAGCTCTTCGTCACCAACGGCGACCGCGCCGGACTCTTCGTCACCATGGCCAAGACCGATCCCAACGCCACACCCCGCCATCGCGGCATCAGCGCCTTTCTCGTGGAATCCGACACCCCCGGCTTCCAGGTCTCCCGCCTCATCGACAAGCTCGGCTACAAGGGCCCCCAGACCGCCGAACTCTTCCTGGAAGACGCGCATGTCCCCGTCGGCAATCTGCTCGGCGAGGAAGAGGGTCAGGGCTTCAAGCAGATGATCAGCGGCCTGGAGATCGGCCGCATCAACGTGGCCGGCCGCGGCACCGGCGTCGCGCAAGCCGCCTTCGACGCCGCCATCGTCTACGCCCAACAGCGCGAAACCTTCGGCGTCCCCATCGGCCAACACCAGGCGATCCAGCTCAAGCTCGCCGACATGGCGACCAACATCCGCGCCGCCCGCCTGCTCACGCGCGACGCCGCCCGCAAGAAGGACCAGGGCCTCCGCGCCGACTTGGATGTCGGCATGGCCAAACTCTTCGCCACCGAGACCGCCGTCGAGTGCGCTCTGGAATCCATGCGCATTCACGGCGGCGTTGGCTACACCAAGGAACTCAGCGTCGAGCGCTACTACCGCGACGCGCCTCTGATGGTCGTCGCTGAAGGCACCAGCGAGATTCAGCGCACCGTCATCGCCCGCCGCCTCCTCGAGATCTACAAAGTAGATGTCTGAGCCCCTGGCTCAAGACTGGAGACATGTCTGAGCCCCTGGCTCAGAACAGGAGACACATCTGAGCCCCTCGTTCGGAACAAGGGATACGCTTAGCCAAGGGAGCAGCCATGCCCACCAAAGAACTCTTCGGTCGATATCTAGAGCAGTTCACCGTCGGTGAAGTCATTGAGCACTGGCCCGGCCGCAGCATCACCGAAGCCGACGACATCATGTTCTGCATGCTCACGATGAACCACCACCCCCTCCACTCCGACCGTGCCTTCGCCGCCGGCACGCAGTTCGGCAAGAACATCGTCGCCGGTCCGTATGTCTACAGCCTCGTCTTCGGCATGACCGTGCCGGTCGTCAGTGGCAAGGCCATCGCCAATCTCGCCACCACCGATATGAAGCACAGCGCCCCCGTCTTCCACGGCGACACCCTCTACGCCCGCACCGAGGTCCTCGCCGTCCGTGAATCGAAGTCCCAGCCGGACCGCGGCATCGTCACGGTCAAAACCTGGGGCGTGAACCAGGACGGCGTCGACGTCCTCGAATTCCAGCGCGCCGTTCTGGTGCCGAAGCGCGACTAGTCCTGGCAACGTCTATCGGGCCGAATCCGCATCCCGCAAGGCCAACACCTCCCTGGCGATGAAGACGTCATGATCTGGCGCACCACGCTTCGATGTATCGAATCTCACGAGATCGGTAATCGACGTCTGCGGCCCAATCAATAGCCCAACTTATTACTCCACGACCACCCGTGTCTGATTCAGCCGCAGCAGCGAGACATCCGGCGACAACCGCCACCGCCCGCCCTCGAACCGGGCGTGCAGCGGCGGCGACTGCGCCTGCTGCGCATCCGTGCCCCGACGCACGCCGCCGTCGGTGATGTAGCCGTCCATCTGGAACTCGGCCTGATCCCCCTCGATCGTCAGCGAGCGGAAGCTGTTGAACTGGAAGCCCGGGTCCGTATACGCCTCCGCCACTAGTGCCACCGACTCCCGCACGTCGGAGCGCTCCACTTCCGCTTGTAGCTCTCGAGTGATCAGACTCCAGACCGTGTCGTCGTCGCCCGATGCCAGGGCGAAGAAGAACGCCTCCACCAAGGTCCCCAACTCCCGGCGATCCTGCGCCTCCGTTCGTGTCAGTGCTGCGACCTCCCCGACCTGCGCCTCCTCCCCCGCATCGACTGGCGCTTGATCTCCCGAGTCGCCATCGCCCCCACCGCCGCAAGCAGACGCCAATAGCCCAATGGCCAAACCGAGCCCCAACACCCACGATCGACGTTGAATTTGCATCCCCGGATTGTCGCCAGCGCCGCCCACCGGGTCAAACGAGCCCCTCACCTGGGTCAAATCACCGTTCCGCCATCAGGGCCGCCCCCGACCTCCACACGCTCATCCGCAGCGACTTCGCCCGACCGGCTGCTATACCTCTGCGACGATGCGAGGGAGAACCAGGCAAACGCAGCAGCCTCGCCCCAGCTGCGAACGCGGAACGCTAGATGGCCTCGCAGTCCTTGAGCCCGGCGATCTCTTCCCAGCTGTATCCCAGGTCCAGCAAGATCGCCTCAGTGTGCTCCCCCAGCTCCGGCGCTGTGTGTCTCGGCATGACCGGCGTCTCCGACATCCGGATCGGCGATCCCACCACCCCCACCTCGCCCAGCGACGGGTGTTCCAGCGACGTGATGTAGCCGTTCGCCAGGATCTGGGGGTCGGACGCCACGCCCGCGTAGTCGTGCACGGGTCCCGACGGTACATCGGCCTCCGCTAAGAGCCGCAACCACTCATCCCGATCCCGCTTCGAGAACGCATCGTCCAGTTCCGCCAGCAGCGCGAGGCGGTTCTCCAGCCGGTCCTTCTGCTCCACGAAGCGCGGATCGTTCGTCAGATCATCCCGATCCAGTGTCTTCGTCAACGACGGCCACCAGCGGGGATCCAAGAGGCCGATCGTCAACGACTTGCCATCGCAGCCGCGGAAGTAGGCGAACACCGGGTTCCGCCGTTGCGGCGACGGCGTCTGTGCCCCGTCGCGCATGAAACCCGTCAATTGCAGCCCTTGCAATGCCACCTGCGATCCCAACAGTGATGCATCGACGTGCTGTCCCATGCCCTGCCTCTCCCGAGCGACCACCGCCCCCGCGATACCCAGCGCCAGCACCATCGCCCCCACCTGATCCGCCATTCCCCCCATCACCGTCATCGGCGGCTCGTCCGCCCCCCCGCCCTGGTTCGACATGATTCCACCCATGCCCTGACCAATCACGTCGAACGAGGGACGCCGCGCCATCTCGCCCTGCTCGCCAAATCCCGTCGCGCTCGCCGTGATAATCAGCGAGTTGTGCTCCCGCAAACTCTCCAGATCCAGCCCGAGCCGCTCCATCACTCCCGGCCGAAAATTGTCGACGACCACATCGATATCCTTGACCAGGCGATAGATGATCGCCTGCCCTTCCGGCTTGCGAGCGTCGATCGTGATCGACCGCTTGTTGCGATTGTGCGCCTCGAAGTAGGCGCACCAGCCGTCCGGTTGCAGGCCAAGACTCCGGCCCAGGTCGCCGTTCATCCGCTCCTCGACCTTGATCACGTCCGCGCCCATGTCCGACAGCAGCACCGTCGAAAACGGCCCCTGCTGATAGCGCGTGAAGTCCAGGATCCGAATCCCGTCCAACGGTCCGTCCATGCCGGTCACCTCCACGGCCCCTACGGACCGGTTCTCTCACGCCCCCAAGGGGTCGAAGTTCCTGATTTCAGCGACCGGCTAGCGCCGCCTCTTCCGCCTCGCGATAGTGCGCCAACCCCAGGGTCGACGCGATCTCATCGATCGACGGGGCTTGCCGATCGCTCAGCGAGATCCGTCCCGTCTCCTGGAGCTCGGCGAAAACCTTACCCATCTCACCGATCAACGCGGTCAGGGTGCCCAATTGGATGACCAGCGGATAGCCAAGTGCCGACTCCTCATCCGCACCGGGATGTTCTTCGGCCATCGAAATCCTCCTCGCCAGATCGATCAGGCATCCTCTGGTCAGATCATGACGCGTCGATCCCACTAGCCTACCCGCCACCCTCCACCCAATCTGCTCACCCCGTGTA
>Ga0114996_10004018_pt1 | contig 17879 bp, 17 predicted proteins | sample ArcticOcean_MG_C_4_FD_87039 | JGI IMG/M metagenome (GOLD analysis project Ga0114996, IMG submission 87039) | Marine microbial communities from western Arctic Ocean - ArcticOcean_MG_CB4_134 | ecosystem: Environmental > Aquatic > Marine > Oceanic | place: Arctic Ocean: Canada Basin | collected...
GTCCATAGAGTTCCAATTGCTTCATCCCCGCCCTCTGCAAAAGCAGAAAGCTTACCACTGGCGGATTTTTACTCCGGCCAACAACCAGACTATCTGGCCGCTTCAGTGGTGGATTATTACTCCGGCGTTCTCAGTTCGGCGTAGCGGCTTGCTGGGTCATTGGTCGCCTCCCGGGCGGCGCAGCTCTAGTGCAGAATCGTATCGCCGTTAATCTCGGCGATCTTATCGCGGATCGACGAGGCCGATACCAGCCGTTCCTGGCGCTCCGCATAGGTGAGCCCGCACTCGTTGGGATAATCCTCGGCGTTTTGCAATTGGGTCATGCAGGCGGTGAGCGCCCGCTCCAACTCGGCCACCCGCTGCCGCAATTCGCGCTGTTCCGGCGTCAGCCCGGCGCGCGAACGCTTGCGGTAGATGATGAAAGCGGCGAGGCCGGTGAACAGAATGCCGTACATCCAAAACAATCCGTGGCCGATTTCTTTGTCGCCATAGAGACCGAAATGGGCGAACGCCGATGCCAGGGGCGCCATGGCCCCCGCCACCGACAGTATTAGCAATAACAAATATCGCCGCGCCATTGGTTATCAGCCTCAGAAGCGAATTTTACGTCTTAATCTTAAGACCCTGAGCCAAAGAATATGCCGCGGGTCAGGAACGTATAGTCCGACTCGATGGTCATAATCGCGATGAAAACCAGCAGTAGCGACGGCGGTATCAAGATGGCAAAGCTGAGCGCCATCCGTTCCCACTTGATATGCATGAAGACGGCGATGATGAGCCCGGCCTTGGCCAGCATGAAGATAATGATCAAGGTCCATCTGGGGTAACCTTGGACGTGATAGAAATCGACCAGATAGGAGCCGGTGCTGAGCACGAACAGCCATGCCCAAACCTTGATATAGACGCCGAGTGGATGTTGTTGACCTTCTACGTGAGCCATTGTCTGCCCCTTACCAGAGATAAAAGAATGCGAAGATAAAAACCCACACCAGATCGACAAAGTGCCAATAGAGACCCATGGTTTCGACGATCTCGTAATTGCCTTTGCGGCTGGTGAAATAGCCGCGCTTTTCGGTGTCGTAATCGCCGCGCCAAACCTTGCGGGCGACCAGGATCAGGAACAGAACGCCGATTGAAACGTGGGTTCCATGGAAGCCGGTGACCATGAAAAACACCGATCCGAATTGGGCCGCGCCCATCGGGTTGGACCACGGGCGAACGCCTTCTTCGATCAGCTTGGTCCACTCGAAAGCCTGCATGCCAACGAATAGGGCGCCGAGTAGGGCCGTGATAACCAGATAGATCGCCGTTTTTGCTTTATCCTTTCGGTAGCCGTAATTGACCGCAAGGACCATGGTTCCGGAAGAGGTGATCAGGACAAATGTCATGATGGCGATCAGGATCAGCGGGATCGGGTCGCCACCGAAGGACAGCGCAAACACTTCGCTTGCATTCGGCCATGGCACCGTCGTCGACAAACGCACGGTCATATAGCCGATCAAAAAGCTGGAAAAGATGAAGGTATCCGAAAGCAGGAATATCCACATCATGGCCTTGCCCCAAGGCACGTTTTTGAAGGTTCGCTGGTCCGAACCCCAATCGGCGGCAACGCCGGCCAGTCCCGGGGCCAAATCGCCCGGTTGGGCTACGCTCGCATCGCTTTCAGAAGGCGCCATGTTTTCTTAATCCCCTTTAACTTATTAACAACAGGCCGAATACAACCAGCCAGATCAGTAGCAGATAGTGCCAATAGGTCGTGCACAACTCGACCCGCAAACGCAAATCGCTTACCGGACTGCCCTGCCACATACTGGAAACACATCGCCACCATGCGACCAGACCGCCCAGCATGTGGGCGCCGTGCAGCGCGGTAAGCAGGTAGAAAAACGCGTTGGCGGTATTGGCGTCGGCGTAATAGCCGAGATCCACCAATTGCCGCCAAACGAACAATTGCCCGGCCAGGAAACCGACGGTGAGAACGCCGCCGATATGAAGGCCATCGCGCATGGCGTCCAGATTATCGCGCTTGGCGCTGGCGCGCGCCCATTGAAAGGCCAGGCTCGAGCCGATCAAGAGCACCGAATTCAGCCACAAGACCCAAGGTTCCGGCATCGCGCGCCAGGAACCAAAGGTCATGCGGTCCACATAGGCGATGTTCAGCAGCGTGAAGATAACCGAGACCACCACAAGGAAGACCCGCAAGCCGACCTTGCTTACCGGCAGGAAAAACGCAGCCGGGTTGTTGATAGCGTCAATATCGTCGCCATCGTCAAGCCACGGCTTTTTGACGATTTCGTGGAACAGTCCCATATTTTGGCTCCGCCGCTTGCTGCCTATTGTCCGCCGTCTGAACGCTTGACGTCGCCGGGCGCCATGTTTTGCGGCACGAAGTCGTCTTCGACGCCGGGCACGCTATAGGCATAGGCCCAACGGTAGGTCACCGGCAACTCGTCGCCGAAATTGCCATGGCCCGGAGGCGTCGTCGCGGTCTGCCATTCGAGGGTGGTGGCATTCCACGGATTGTCGCCGGACGGTTTGCCGGTCCAGATGCTGGCAATGATATTGATGATGAAGACGATCTGGGCGACGCCGACGATCAAAACCATGATCGTGATAAATTCGTTCAACGTGGCCGCCGACGGCGGTATGAACGAGGTTTCACCAATCTCGAAGTAGCGCCTCGGCACGCCGACGAAGCCGAGATAATGCATCGGGAAATAAATCAGGTACGTGCCGATGAAGGTGATCCAGAAGTGGAACTGGCCCCAACCTTCGTTCAGCATGCGCCCCGACATTTTCGGGAACCAATGATAGACGGCGGCGAAGATCACCAGCACCGGCGCGATGCCCATCACCATGTGGAAGTGGGCAACCACGAACATGGTATCGGAAAGCGGAATGTCGACCGAGACGTTGCCCAGGAACAATCCGGTGATGCCGCCGTTCAGGAAGGTCAGGATGAAGGCGATGCAAAACAACATCGGGATGGTCATCTGAATGTTGCCCTTCCAAAGGGTCAGCACCCAGTTATACAACTTGAGGGCCGTCGGCACCGCGATGATCAGCGTCGTCGTTGCGAAGAAGAAGCCGAAATAGGGGTTCATGCCGGAGACATACATGTGGTGTGCCCAGACAATGAAGCTCAAGCCGCCGATGGCGACGATCGCCCAGACCATCATGCGGTAGCCGAATATATTCTTGCGCGCATGCACGCTGATAATGTCGGAGACAACGCCAAAGGCGGGTAGGGCTACAATGTAAACTTCCGGATGGCCGAAGAACCAAAACAGATGCTGGAACAGCAGCGGGCTGCCGCTTGAGGTGGACAGCAACTCACCGCCCTGAATCATCTCGGGCATAAAGAAGCTGGTGCCGATAAGCCGGTCCAGGAGCATCATGATGCCGGCGACGAACAGCGCCGGGAAGGCCAGCAGCGCCAATATCGTCGCCGTGAAAATGCCCCAGACAGTCAGCGGCATGCGCATCAGCGTCATGCCGCGGGTGCGCGCCTGCAACACGGTCACCACATAGTTCAGACCGCCCATGGTAAAGCCGATGATGAACAATACCAATGAGACCAGCATCAAGATGATGCCATATTCGATGCCCGGCGTTCCTTGGGAGATCGCCTGTGGTGGATAAAGCGTCCAGCCGGCGCCGGTGGGCCCGCCCGGAACAAAGAAACTGGCGGTCAGGATCAGCACGGCGATCAAATAGACCCAATAGGAGAGCATGTTCATATAGGGAAAGACCATGTCGCGGGCGCCAACCATGAGCGGGATCAGGTAGTTGCCGAAACCGCCCAGGAACAAGGCCGTCAGCAGGTAAATAACCATGATCATGCCGTGCATGGTGACATGCTGGTAATAGGTGTCGGCATCGATGAACGAAAATGAGTCGGGGAAGCCAAGCTGCAACCGCATCAGCCAGGACAGCACCAGGCCGACCAGGCCGATGGCGACCGCGGTGCCCGAATACTGGATCGCGATGACCTTTGCGTCCTGGGAAAAGACATATTTGGTCCAGAAACTATGGGCGTGGTAGAGATCGACCTCTTCGAGCTCTGCCGGCGGAATTACTTGGGTTTCGTCGAGTAAACCTTCACTCATCAATATGCCCTCTCGGCTGCATAATTATCGAATCGCTACTGAACCCGGAGGCTCGGCGTTGATTCGCTTGCGGTACGAATTGGATTTTCCTGGGACGCCTGGCGGACCGGTTCAGGCGCCGGCGCATCAATGGCCGCCTGTTTTACATTGGCGGTATTCGGATAAAGCGCCGCAAATGTTTCCTGGCCGCTCAGCCATTTATCATAGGCGCCCTTGGCATCGACGATGACAGTGCCGCGCATGGTATGATGGCCGACGCCGCATAATTCGGCGCAAAGCACATCAAAAGTTCCGGCCCGGGTCGGCGTCATCCAGAAAAAGGTGATCATGCCCGGCACCAGATCCATTTTGGCGCGGAACTGGGGCACGTAGAAATCGTGCAGAACATCCTGCGAGCGCAGCAGCATTTTGACCGGCTGGTCAAGCTGCAGATGCAAATCGTCGGCTTCGATCAGCACGTCATCCTTGCCGTTGGGATCTTTCGGATTGATGCCGAAGGGATTGTCGTCATTGACCAGTGCGATGCTCGAGGTGCCCAGCTTGCCGTCCTTGCCGGGCAGCCGATAGCTCCAATCCCATTGCTTGCCGAACACCTCGACCTCGATCACGTTTTTGGGGACCGTGACGAAATCGTTCCAGGCTATCAGACCCGGGGTCAGCAAGCCGACGACGCCGACCGCAGTCACGATGGAAAGCCACCATTCCATTTTTGGGTTTTCCGGCTCGTAATCGGCGCGCCGTTCTTTTTTGTAGCGGTACCGCCAAAGGCAATAGGCCATGAACAAGATGACAATGACATAGGCGACACCGGTAATCCAAAAGGTGATGACGATAGCCTCATCCAGGGAGCCCCAGTTGGAGGCCAGCGGCGTAAACCACCACGGGCTCCAGATGTGAAAAACAACGGAACCAATTGCAATTATTACCAATACAACAGCGATCAACATTCTGCATTCGCCTTTCCAGCGACTCTATGGGAGATGAAACCTGAGAATTCAACGATAGAAACGTATTTATGGCTCTATCTGGCGGGTCTGTCCATAATTTTGCGGATTATTTTATTGTTTGATTTCCAGTCAAAATGTCGTTTGCGAATCGGCGGTTTCAAACGCGAAATCCAACAGGATCAACAAAGCGATTATATAAACCGGATGTTGGAACCCCCCCGCCCAAATCGGCCAATAAATTTCCAAGTCAGCTTTAATCGAATTCGCTCAATGCGATCTGCCCACTATATTTATTTGAATGTGAGAGTCAATTGTGCGAAAAAAATATCTGCATTATAGTTACGGCAATTCGAAGTGTTTGATGGGATGTGTTTCCGCTTAGGTGATGACGGCAACGAAGCGATGCCAACCTTGGCGGCGCGTCCCCCAAATTCAGGTTCCGGAGGTAAGGCAATGACGACTGCAAATGTTCCCCTGACCGCGCGCCAGATGCGCAGCGACCATCCGGGTGTACGCCAGATCGGCATCGCCGACCTGATTGATGCCATCGCCAAGGGGTTCTCCGATTTCAACGCCATGCCGACCCACTTCTTTTATCTGGCGATCATCTATCCGGTCGTCACTTTCGGCATCGTCGGCTTTTATGGCGAGCTGGATTTGCTGCCGTTCATATTTCCGCTGCTGGCCGGGTACACTCTTTTGGGGCCGCTGGCCGCTATCGGCACCTATGAATTAAGCCGGCGCCGGGAATTTGGCCGCTTTACGGCGCGCACCAATGCCTTTTTGGTTTTCAAATCCCATTCGATCAACGCCATCGTCAATCTCGGCGTCCTGCTGACCATCATCTATTTAATTTGGGTGTTCGTGGCGCAGGCGATCTACGAGCAGAATTTCGGAACAAGCGTGCCCGAATCGTATATCGGATTTGCCAAGACCCTGCTGACCACGCCGGAAGGCATTGCCATGATCATCACCGGCTGCAGCGTCGGCTTCGTGTTCGCGGTCGTCGTGCTCAGTTTCTCGGTGATTTCCTTCCCGATGCTTTTGGACCTCGATGTCGGCGTGATTGTGGCGGTCAGGACATCGGTCCGCGCGGTCATCGTCAATCCGATAATTATGGCGATTTGGGGCGTCATTGTCGCCGGCTCGCTGGTGGTCGGCTCGTTGCCGTTCTTTGTCGGGCTGTGCGTGGTTCTTCCGGTCATCGGACATACAACCTGGCACCTCTACCGCAAAATCGTCGAAAGCTGACGGGGCGCTAAATCATATAGCAAAGGCTGCCATGCGGGGCGGCGGTTATGGCAACGCAAACGCACGGGATCTTGTCCATGCAATATCGAATAAAAGCCTTGATGCTGGTCGTTCCAACGGTGGCGCTGATCATATTCTACATTCTGTTTTTTCTATATCCGCACTGGTTTCCCAGATAATCGGTCGCGCCGGCGGCGCGCACCCTGCCTGCGGCATTCCGGACTAACCCAAATACGAATGCGTCGTCGCCATGGTCGAAGCCTGCCGCAAATACGGGCAGTATTAGATCGGGTCTACCCCAGTGTACGGCCACCGTTTGGCGTTTCGATCAATGCCCGAAACCGGGTTTGCACGCCGGCGCTGATTTTCAGGCGTTCATCGCCGAAATCCGGGCCGAGATATTTGGCGATAGCCGCCGCTTGCGGGTGTTCGATTTCCAGCGCCACCAGCGCGCAGCCTGCCTCGGCCATGCTGGCTGCCGGATGCGGGCCGGGCGGCCATTGGATCAGCGTCGGATAGGCGCCGCCGTAGGCCATCGATCCATCATCCGGCACCGCGATCCGCCAATGCATGTCTCCCCGACTCACCTGGCAGGGCTTGCCCGCTGAGCTTGGCCCGGCGGCCAGGCCTGCGTCCAAATCAAATGTGCGGGCGATCCAAGTCTGAATGCGGGGAGCAGCATTGCCGAAACCATCAAGATCGAACCAGCGGCGGCGCGGCGGCGGCGGCACATCGGGATCAATGGTGATGACTTCGAGAAACAAATCCTCGCCCAGGCGCAAAAGCCGATTGTGGGTTCCCATTTGCCTGTGCTTGCCGCCCGGGGACAGGGATACGCCGAGGGCATCTTGCACATAGGCGGCGCCGTCTTCCAACGTGCCGGCGGCGACGGCGATGTGGTCAATGGCGAACAAGGCGGGCTTACCTTGGATTGGCGGTGGCGTCCCAATCCACCAGCAACTTTTGTACGCCCCGGAATGTCAGCGTCGGGATGTACGCCCAATCCTGATCGGGCTTAAGCTGCATGTGGGGCAGGCGAAGGGTCAGTTCCTCCAGGATAATCTTCATTTCCAGGCGGGCCAGGGGCGCGCCCATGCAGAAATGGGCGCCGTGGCCGAAGGCCAGGTTGCGCTTGGCGTTGCGCCGCGCATGATCGAACTTGGCGCCGTTCGGGAACATGGCATCGTCGTGGCTGCCCGAACCCAGCATGACCAGAATTTTTTGCCCGGCCTTCACCTTGTGGCCGGCGATCTCGGTATCGCGGGTGGCGATGCGCCGCCAGGCGAAGATGGAACTATCGATGCGCAGAATTTCCTCCACCGCGTTGGCGATTTTACTCCGGTCAGCGCAGATGGCCTCCCATTCGGCCCGGTCTTGCAAGAGCGCCTTGATGCCGTTGGCGGACGCCTGGGTGGTGGTCTCGTGGCCGGCGAACATCATCAGAAACGCCACTTTATAAAGATAGTTGATGGTGAATTTTGACGCATCGTGGCGGTAGATGCGCACCATGTCGCCCATGTAATTGTCGCCGGGATTTTCCAGCGCCGCATCCACCAGACGCTTGGTGAAATCCCAATGCTCGCCCATGTTCGCCATCATTTCGACCTGTTCTTGGTCGGAGGGCCGGCCCCAATTTACCAGCGCCCGCTTGGAGCCCAGTATCTTGACTTTAACGGCGTCCTCGTCGGAGGCGCCGAGAAATATAAAGATGGCCAGCGCCGGCACTTCGTACAGCATTTGTGCGACCAGATCGGCCTCGCCGTCATCGATGAAGCGGTCGATATAGCGGGCAACGATGGCGCGGATGCGGGGCTCAATCTCGGCCAATCGCTTCGGCGTAAAGGCGTCGCCGAAGATGCGCCGGTGGTCCCGGTGGGTGCCCGGGTCCTCGTCCACCAAGGATGGCTCGGTGGTGATTTGCAATGTGTCGCGAACCTCGGCGGCGGCCGGACAGAGCGGCGTCACCGGATGGCGGGCGAGGGCGGCGGAATAGGTCTCCGGGTCCTGAAAAATAGCGACGATATCGTCATAGTTCATGACCACCCAGGCATCCATTTCGGCCGAGAAAAAGACCGGCTCCTCGGCCCGGGCGCGGCGGAAAAAGACGTACGGATCGGCAAGGTACTCTTCGGAGAACGGCTTGAAATCCGCCGCCATCCCACTCACCGGACATTCGTTTGTGGTTGCGGCGTTGTAGGCTTCGTATTCCCCCGGCACCGATTGAAACATGCCGAGGCCTTGGGGTTTATCTGACATCAGATTGTCTCCATTTTGGCCCCTGCCGCTTTAGCGCAGCCCGGCCTGCTTGATCAGCGGCAATACCTCGTCTTGAAACTGCAAAATGCCCTCTTCGTATTGGGGCCAGGTGAGCAGGACGCCGGCAAAGCCGATATCGTTCAGATTCTTCAAGATATCAACCACCTGTTCCTTGGTGCCGACGATGGGAAAACCGCCCCAGCCGGCCATGAAATGGGCCTTCATGTAGCGCATTTCGTCCTCGGTAAAGGTCTCCGCGTTGAGACCCATGGTCTCCACCAGATTGGTCACCGCTTCCCAATCGCCCATTTCGTGGGTGTAGTGATGGACGAAATCGCGGGCTTCCTGCTCGGTTTCCCGCACCGCCACATAGGCGTTGGTCCAGACATCGATTATGTTGTCATATTCATCGCGGGCGAGATCGCGGTAACTGGCGACCATTTCTTTCAAGACGTCATATTCCCCCGATTTCGGCGCGCAAAAGGCCACGTCGGAATATTTGGCGGCAAAATGGCGGCCCCGGTCCGAGCCGCCCGCACTCATCACCATGGGCCTCGGCGCCTGGATCGGCTTCGGCGCGAGATAGCCTTTTTTGATCTGATAGAATTTGCCGTCGAAATCGAACTCTTCATCCTCGGTCCACAATCGGTCGATGATTTCCAGCCACTCGACGGCGGCGTCATAGCGCTCGTCATGTTCCAAAAGATTGCGCCCGAACATTTCGATCTCGTCCCGGTGCCATCCGGTCACGACGTTGAGCACGAAGCGCCCGCCGGTGATGTGATCGATGGTGGCCGCCTGTTTGGCCGCCATGATCGGATGCATCGTCGGCACGTGCGAGGTCGCGAAGATCGCCGGGTTTTTGGTCGAGGCGCCGATGCCGGCGGCCCAGGAAAAACATTCGAAACCGGGGCCGTTGAAATTGGTGACGCCGCCGAAACCGCGCCATCTTCCCACCGGCACCAGGGCTTCGAATTCCATGGCGTCGGCGATCTGGGCCAAATTCAAAGTGCTCGGCCAGTCGGCCTTTAGGGTGCCGTCGATGGTGGTCACGGCGGCGCCGCCCTCCAGGTTGGTCGAGAAAGTGCCGAGCTTCAGTTTGTTGGCCCCGAACAGCGGGTTGCTGTCCTGGCGGTCCCGTTGGTGATCCAGCTTTGCCATGAAGTCTTCTATCCCCGTTTACAAATCCAAAACCCGTTTTCCCAATATCTCCGCCTGAATCTCGTTGGTGCCGCCCAAAATGGTGTAGGCGCGGAAATTCAGGTAGCGGGGTGCGATGCCGAGCAGCTCTTCCTCGTCGGGGGGCAGTTGCAGAGCATCATAGAGCGGGCGCTCGGGCTCCCATTTCAAGATATCCTCGCCGGCGGCGTCGAGGGCCAGCTCGGAAACCTCCTGGCGGATCGAGGACCAGCGCATTTTCAGCATCGAGGAGATGGCGCCCGGATTGGCGCCCGATTGCAAATCGGAAAGGACGCGAATATCGACCATCTCCATGGTGTCCAGATCGGCGCCGATCTCGGCCATGCGGGCGCGGATATGGGCGTCATTGCTCAAGCCCCGGTCGCGGATCAGGCGCACCACCTTGGCGAACTGGGCGCGCACCCGGCCCGCCACCAAGGCGCCGCCGCGCTCAAACTCGAGCAAAAATTTGGCCACGTCCCAGCCCTTGTTTTCCTCGCCGACGCGGCCCGACTGGGGCACGCGCACATCGTCGAAAAACACTTCGTTGAATTCGTGGTCGCCGCCATTGCCGATGATCGGGCGGATGGTGATGCCGGGCAAGTCCATGTCCAGCAAGATGAACGTGATGCCTTCCTGGCGCTTGCCTTCGGATGACGTGCGCACCAGGGCGAACATGCGGTTGGATTTGTGCGCGAACGAGGTCCAGATTTTCTGGCCGTTGATGATGTAATCATCGCCGTCGGCTACCGCCTTGGTCTTGAGGGAGGCCAAGTCCGAGCCCGAGCCCGGCTCCGAATAGCCCTGGCACCAATGGTCCTCGCCGGAACAGATGCTGGGCAGGTATTTGTCTTTTTGCTCTTGGGTGCCGAAATGCATAAGCACCGGGCCCACCATGCGCGAGCCTTGGCCGTTATAGACCGGCGTGCCGGCGCGGGCGCTTTCCAGATCGAAGATATATTTCTGCACCGGCGTCCAGCCGGGGCCGCCCCATTCATCGGGCCAGGACGGCACCGACCAGCCATTTTTTTCATGCAGTATCTTGTGCCATTCATAACCCAGTTCCGGCTCGTTCAGGAACGCCGTGGTCAGTGTCATGGCCCGGCGTGTGGCGTCCGGCAGGTTGGTATCGATAAAGGCGCGCACCTCTTTGGCGAAGGCGACGTCTTCGGCGGCTAGGTTCAAATCCACTGGTTTATTCTCCCTGAATTTCAAGCCGCCGGCGACAGCAACAGACCGGCGCCGGCGGTGTCGGGATCGGCGATGATGGCGGCATATAATTCGGCGTGATGGGCGGTGCTGCCGTATCTGGCCTCAAAAACCATCAGCCGCTTGACGTAGTTGCCGATGGTCAGATCGGCGGTGGTGCCGATGGCGCCGTGGGTCTGGATGGCGTTCTGGCCAACGAAGCGGGCGCATCGCCCGACCTTGGACTTGGCGCTGGAAACGGCGCGCCGGCGCATTTTGGCGGGCGCCTCCGCCGACAAAACCGCCAGCGTGGCGACGGCGCGGGCTTCTTCTTCCGATACCTTCATAGCCACCAGCCGGTGGGCCAATACCTGGAACTTGGAGATCGGCCGGCCGAACTGCTCGCGGGTTTTGGTGTATTCGAGGGTCTCTTCCACCAGTTTTCCGATGGCGCCGGCCGCATCGGCGGACAAGGCCGCGATGGTCCTGTCGATGGCGGCGCCCAAGGCGTCCGATGCGTCTTCCAAGCCGCCCAGCAATTGGGCGCGGCTTACATTTACGCCGGTCAACTCCACATCGGCGGCGCGGCCGCCATCCAGGGTGCGGTGCGGGCGCAAGGTGACGCCGGTTGCATCGCAATCGATCATGAAGATTCCGGCGCTATCGCCGATGCGCGCCGGCACCAAAAGGCGGGCGGCCATGGGCGCGTCGATCACCGATTTGCGGGCGCCGCTCAATTTATAGCCATCACCGCTTGGCGCCGCGTCCACCGAGATATCGCCTAACCCGCCGCCCATGAAGGCTAGGCGCAACGTGCCTTCGCCGATGGCCGGCAGGGTATCGGCGCGCTGCTCCGGCGTTCCGATGGCGGCGATTAGCCCGCCCGAGAGAACCACCGTGGTCATATAAGGCTCGGTCACCAAGTTGCGCCCGAAGGCTTCGGCGAGGATCGAGATTTCCACCATGCCGGCGCCGAGGCCGCCGTCTTCTTCGGCGAACGGCAAGGCCAGCCAGCCCAATTGCGCAAACTGGCGCCACATGTCATCGGCCCAGGCGGCGTTCTCTCCCTGGTCCGCCTGGTTCCCATGGCGGGTGCTGAAATCATAATTTTCCGATAGCATCCGCTCGGCGCTGTCGGCCAGCAAATTATGCTCGGTGTCTCGCTGTAGATCCAATGAATTTCTCCCCCTCGGCCATTGCGCCTTTGGAATATTACTTTAAGCTTCCGGCTCAATCAAAGCCAACCTGACGAGGGGGACGGGGTATTGTTCGGCAGCGGCAAGGTCATTTCTGGGGAACGGGTCATCGACAAGGCCGATCTGGAGGTGCGCGCCCGGCGCGCCGCGACGGCGCTGAACAGCCTCGGCATCGACAACGGCGGCGTGTTCGCGGTCTTTCTGCGCAATGATTTCGCCTATATGGAAGCGCGCATGGCGGCCGATTTTCTGGGCGCCTATATCGTCGCCATCAACTGGCACCAGAAAGACGACGAGGTCGGTTATATCCTTGGTGATTGCGAGGCCGAGGCGCTCATTGTCCACGCCGACCTGTTGGGCCAGGTTGAACCCGGCATACCGGACGGGCTCCCGGTGTTCGTGGTGCCGACGGCGGTGGATCTGCAAGAAGCCTATGGCGCCGATGCGGCCATCTGCAGCGTGCCCGATGGCCGCACCGATTGGGGCCAATGGATCGAAGGGTTCGAGCCTTGGGATGCGCCCGACCGGCCGCCGCGCCCGGCGATCATGTACACATCGGGCACCACCGGGCGGCCCAAGGGTGTGGTCAAGCAGCCCTTGAAGCCGGATCAGGTGGAAATGGCGGCCAAGCTGGGCGCCAATACGTTTGGCCCGAGGGCCGGCATGGTCTCGCTTCTGTGCGGCCCCTGTTACCATTCGCCGCTGGATGTGCAGGCGCGCCAAAGCCTCACCTGGGATGCCGACCTGATCATTCAGCCGCGCTTCGATGCGGAGGAGTTCCTCGCCCTCACGGAAAAATACGGCGCCACCAACGCCCATATGGTGCCGGTCATGTTCGTGCGCATGCTCAATTTGGCCGCAGAGGTGCGCGCCAAGTACGATATTTCCTCGATCGAACATATTATCCACGGCGCGGCGCCATGCCCGCCCGAGGTCAAGCGCGCCATGATCGATTGGTGGGGGCCGGTGTTCTGGGAATATTACGGCTCCACCGAGCTTGGCGTGCCGGTGCTCGGCACCTCCGAAGACTGGCTGGCGCGCCCCGGCACGGCGGGCCGGCTTGTGCCCGGCGCCACCATCAAGATTGTCGACGACGACGGCAACGAAGTTCCCACCGGCGCGGTCGGCGAGATATTTACCGGCTCCACGGCGCGCGCCGAATTCACATATAAGGGCCGCGATGCGGACCGCGCCGAAGCCGAAATGGACGGCATGTATTCCATGGGCGACATGGGCTATATCGACGCAGACGGCTATGTGTTCATATCCGACCGCAAGCGCGACATGGTCATCTCCGGCGGCGTCAATATCTACCCGGCCGAGATCGAGGCGGCCTTGACGCAAATGGCCGGGGTCAATGATTGCGCCGTGTTCGGCATCCCCGACGACGAGTTCGGCGAAAAGCTGATCGCCTTCGTGGAGCCGGCGCCGGATTGGAGCCTGGGAGCTGCTGGCGTGCAGGACCATCTGCGCGCCCACCTCGCCAACTACAAGGTGCCGCGCATTATCGAGTTCGCGGCGAGCCTGCCCCGGACGCCCACCGGCAAAATCATAAAACGCGAGCTGCGCGATCCTTATTGGAAGGAAGCCGGCCGCACTATCTGAGCTAACATCAAGAAAGACGGAGGAAACCCAAGTGGCAAAAAAAGATATCGCCATTGTCGGCTATGCCGAAACCAAGATCGATGTGAACACCGGGCGCAGCCCGTTTGATTTCGCCGGCGAAGTTCTCGACGGATTGCTGGAACAGACCGGCCTCGAAAAAGACGCCATCGACGGCTTCGCGGTGTGCAGCGCCATGTCCGGCATGTCGACGCCGTTCTGGTCGGTGGTTGTCTCCGACTATCTCGGCATGGAGTTGAACTGGTGCCAGCAGGTGGATATCGGCGGCTCGTCGCCCTTGGGCGCGGTGGCGCGGGCGGCATCCGCGATCCGCGACGGCCAGTGCGAGATCGTCTTCGTGCTCGGCGCCGATTCCCAATCGACGGCAAACCTTTCCAATGCGCGCGGCTGGCAGCCGGAGTTTCAGAACCCAGTGGGGCTGATGGGACCGCCCGGCGCCTTCGGCTTTATCTCCAACCGTTATGACGGGGTCTATGGGCTCGATCTGACCGCCTTGGCTCGTATCGCCGTTGCCCAGCGCGGCCATGCGGTGATGAACGAAAACGCATTCGAGAAGTTCCGGGTGCCGATCACCGAGGATGACTATCTGAACTCGCGCATGATTTCCGATCCGGTGCGCTTGCTCGATTGCGTCATGCCTTGCGACGGCGGCAACGGCGTCATTGTCATGAGCACCGAGCGCGCCAAGTCCCTCGGCATGGCCAAGATGGTGCACCCGATAGGCTATGGCGAGCGTAACAATCACGGCGTCAACGATCCCGACACCGATATTCTGGAGAGCGGTCATTGCGTGGCTGGGCCGAAAGCCCTCGCCCAGGCCGGCATGACCGTGGACGATTTGGATATGTTCCAGCCCTACGATGATTTCATTATCGCGGTCATGCTGCAGATGGAAAATATCGGCTTTTGCGAGCGCGGCCAGGGCGCCGCCTTTGTGAAGGATACGGACCTGACCCATACCGGCAATCTGCCTTTGAATACGTCGGGGGGACAAATCTCGGCGGGTCAGGCGGGGCTTGCCGGCGGCGGCACCAATTTGGTCGAAGCCGTCCGCCAATTGATGGGCGAGGGCGGCGAGCGCCAGGTGGCCAGTGCCTCCAACGCCATGGTTACCGGCATCGGCGCCATTCCTTATTTGAGGAATTGGAGCTGTTCCACCGTGATGATCCTGGAAGCCGGTTAGAGATTTAAAGGGAGCAAATGATATGAGCGAAACAGAAATTCCGCCGCGCCCGGCGCCGGTGCCCACCAACTTCTCACAGCCATTCTGGGATGGCGCCAAGGAGAGGAAGTTTATGCTGCAATATTGCCTGGATACGGGCAAATACCAGTTCTTCCCGCGCCCCAACTCCATCTATACCGGACGCCGCAACACCGAATGGCGCGAAGCCTCCGGCGACGGCACGGTCTATTCGTTCACCGTCACCCGCCGGGCGCCGCCGGCATTTCGTGGCCGCGAGCCGTACGTGATCGGCTCCATCCAGTTGGCTGAGGGTCCGCGCATGATGGCCGAGATCGCCGGCGCCAAATTTGAAGATTTAAAGATCGGCGCCAAGGTCCGCATCACCTGGGAAAAGGTGAATGAGGAATTTAACTATCCGGTGTTCGAGCTGGTGCAGTAGAGGGCGCCTGGCAGGCCAGATAACCCAACAATAAAGAGCAATACCATTGGCACTATCTTTAGGTCTTGGCGGTATCACGGACGCCTTTTCCAGCCGCAATTTCCGCATCTTCTGGACCGGCAATTTCGTCCACAACATCACCGTCTGGGTGAACCGCATGGCGCTTGGCTGGCTCACCTGGGAGTTGACCCATTCCGGGACCTGGCTTGGCCTGATGGGCGCCGCCGGCATGCTGCCCATGGTGCTCGTCGGCCCCCTGGCCGGCGTGACCGCCGACCGGTTTGGCCACCGGTTGCAGCTTGTGACCGCCACCTATATCGGCGCCATGATCGCTTTTGTGACCGCGCTGATGGTCGCCTTCGATGCCATCATTCCGGTCACATTGCTGGCGCTCACCATGTTGTCCGGCTTTTCGCGCGCCTTCAACGTGCCGGCCCGCTCGGCCATGGTCCACGCGCTGGTGGAGCGCCGCCACCTTTCCTCGGCGGTCGGCGTCAATAGCGCCACCTATTACGGCGGCAATTTCATTGGCCCGGCGTTGGCCGGGCTGATCATATCGGTGTGGGGCATCAAGCCGGCCTTTTTCGCCTATACAATCGGCGAGCTGATCGCCGCCACGTCGTTCGTTATGCTGCGCCTTGAAAAGAAACAAAGCGACGGCGCCCGCAAGTTCGATCTGTTCGGTGAATTGATCGAAGGCGCCCGCTACACCTTCCGCGACCGGGGCATTCTTTCGCTGATGATGCTAAGCGCGGTCACCGCGTTATTCCTGCAACCCTATATGGATATGCTGCCCGGCATGGCCGACAAGGTCTTCGGGATGGGCGCCGAAGGTCTTGCCTTGCTGACCGCGTCCACCGGCGCCGGCGCCATGTGCGGCGGATTGTGGATTGCCCAGCGGGGCCGCATCGCCGGGCTGGTGCGCATCCATGTGATAACCCTGGCGGGCGCCATTCTGATGATGCTCGCCTTCGTTGCGACCGACAATCTGATTGCCGCCATGACCGCCTTGTTCGCGGTGGGTTTTTGTCTTATCGCGGCGCATTCGTCGAATATGACCCTGGTGCAAAACGCCGTCGTCGGCGATTACCGCGCCCGGGTCATCAGCTTTTCCGGCGTCGTTGGCGTGTCGGGCCCGGCCCTCGGCGCGCTGGCGGTCGGCTGGGCAGCAACGCGGCTCGGCTTCCGTCTGCCGATCGGCATCAGCGCCGTCATCGCCCTCGCCGCCTTTTTGGGCGTCGCGCGCATGATCTTGGCCCGCGCGCCGGAACTGGAAGCGGCGAAAACTTAAATGATCAATCGATCACCGCGATGGCGTTAATCTCCAGCATGCAGCGCGGATCGGTGGCCAGGCGGACGATTTGAACCGTGGTGGTCGCCGGCTTGGAATCGCCGAAATATTCCATCCAGACTTTGTTCAAGATATCCTGCTGTTCCATATCGGTCAGGAACCTGTCGGCGGTGACAATATCATCGAAAGTGGCGCCCACCGCCGAGAGGCCTTTTTTCAGGTTCTCCAGCGTCGCCCGCGCCTGACCTTCCATATCGGTTGGCATGTCGGCGAACTCTTCCGGGCGGTGCGGATGGTGATGATAGACCGGCGCCGCCGTGACCCCGGCGCAATAGACGGTGGTGCCGCCAGTCACCTTGATGGCCGGGGCGTAGGGCATCCACATATCGGGCGCGTCGGGCCAGTGAATATGTTCGATCTGTTTGGGCATGGGTTTCCTCCTTATGCATCAGCTTAGCAATATGGCACGAAAATCATTGACGTTGGTATAGGTTGGCCCGGTGACGATCAAATCGCCAAGGGGTGCGAAAAATCCGTGGGCGTCATTGTTGGCGAGCATGGCGGCGCCATCGAGGCCCAGGGCCCGGGCCCGCGCCAACGTGTCTGGCCCGATATAGGCGCCGGCATTGTCTTCGCTGCCGTCGATGCCGTCGGTATCGCAGGCGATGGCGCACACCTCGGCGCGCCCATCAAGGGCCAGGGCGAGGGCCAGCAGAAACTCCGTATTGGGGCCACCCTTGCCGTCGCCCTGGCCCTTGATGGGCGCGCCAAATAGGAATCCAGCCCGGCCGCCATCTCCGCCGCCATGTCCCGCGCCTCGCCTTCCAAGGCGGGCCCTAGGATAACCGGCTCCAAACCCACCGCCCGCGCCCGCGCCGCCGCGGCGGTAAGCGCCCGCCTGGCATCGGCGATGATGATCGCGTCGTCTCCGGCAAAATCCGCATCGCCCGGCTTCGGTGTCTCGTTCAAGGCCTTGAGGATCTCTTGGGGCGCTTCGATCCCATAATGTTCGAGCACCGCCAGGGCGTCGGCGCATGTGCTGGCATCGGGTACCGTCGGGCCCGACGCGATCACCGACAGATCGTCGCCGGCCACGTCGGAGATGGCCAAGCTCAGCAGTGACGCCGGGCGGCACGCTGCGGCGAGGCGCCCGCCCTTGATGGCCGAGATATGCTTGCGCACCGTGTTCATAGCGCCGATGGGCGCGCCCGAGGCCA
>Ga0114996_10004021_pt1 | contig 17873 bp, 17 predicted proteins | sample ArcticOcean_MG_C_4_FD_87039 | JGI IMG/M metagenome (GOLD analysis project Ga0114996, IMG submission 87039) | Marine microbial communities from western Arctic Ocean - ArcticOcean_MG_CB4_134 | ecosystem: Environmental > Aquatic > Marine > Oceanic | place: Arctic Ocean: Canada Basin | collected...
ATAAAGAGAAATAGTGAGATATAGAAAAATATTTAATTCAAATGAAAAAGTATCAGCAATTGGCCTAGGCACTGGATATGGAGGAAATAGGGCAAGGATTTCAAAATATGATGATAGCCATGTAAGGACTATTCAATCTAGTATTGATATAGGAATAACATTTATAGATACTGCTGAAGAATATGGTATGGGAGGAGCTGAGATAGCTATTAGTAAGGCCATAAGTAATGTAAGAGATAAAGTATTTATTTCAACAAAAGTATCCGCAGAAAATTTAATTTATAAAAATGTTATTAAGTCTGTAGAAGAAAGCCTAAAAAGATTAGATACTGACTATATTGATCTGTATCAAAATCATTGGTTGAATCCTTTGATCCCCTTTGAAGAAACTCTAAAAGCAATGGACAAATTAATTCAAGACGGTAAGATTCGCTATGTTGGTTTATGTAATGTAACGCTAAATGAATTGATCAAAGCGAAAGAATATTTATCAACTGACTTACTACAATTTGTACAATTGGAGTATAATCTAGCTGATAGGGAAATTGAGCAAGAAATTCTCCCTTTTTGTGATAAAGAAAATATTATTATAGTTGCATATAGTCCATTACTTCAAGGATCAATATGTAGGAACCAAAATAAAATAAAAATTTTAAAAGATATTGCAAAAAAACATCGAAAATCAATTTCTCAAATTGTTTTGAATTGGATTATAGCAAAAAAACAAATAATAGCTATTGCCAATACAAATAACTTGGATCATCTAAAAGAAAATTCAGAGTCTACAAATTTTGAATTATCAAAATCTGATTTGAGTATTATCGATAAAACTTTTTCACCTAATTATATACATATCCCTACAGGACAAATCCACACTCATCCTAAAAAAAAACAAGGATTTAATGATTACAGATCAATAAAAGACGCATTAGAGAATAGGTCTAACATGGTACCCAGCCCTAAGGAATTAGCTAATGATATCATGAATGGTCAAAAGATCAAACCAATTAAAATTAAAAAATGCATATCTGATAATAACAAATATGATTTAATTGAAGGAAGGTTAAGGTATTGGGCTTGGGTTATTGCAAATGGGAAAAAACCTATTTTGGCTATTACTATTGATGATTGAAAATGAAAACTATAAAATTTGATGACTTTAATATCCCTGTAATCTCACAAGGTGTGGGAGGTGGCAGTGACTATAGTGATGATGAAAGAATAAAATCAATTGAGTATGGTATAGATTTAGGAATGAATTTTATCGATACAGCAGAAGCCTATGAAGATGGGCATTCTGAAGAATTGCTGGGTAAGGCTATACAAGGAAAAAGAGAGGATGTTTATGTTGCAACGAAAGTAAGTCCAGAAAACTGTAGATATTCACAAGTATTAAAAGCAATAGACAGAAGTTTGAAAAGATTGAGAACAGACTATATTGATTTATACCAAATACATTGGCCCAATCCTGCTATACCATTAGAAGAGACATTAAAAGCGTTCGAAGAGATTATGGCTTCGGGTAAGATAAAGAAAGTTGGCCTATCTAATTTCTCCTTAGATGATTTTATAAAAGCCCAGAAAATTTTCGATGGAAAAATATTCTCAAATCAAGTGGAATATAATATTTCAGAGCGAAGTATTGAGAGTGATTTCATCCCATATAGTAAAAATAATCATATTCCTATTCTTGCCTATAATCCATTATACCTAGGCTCTAGATCTGTAAGAAATATTTTATCAAAACTTTCAGAAAGGTATGAGAAAACCCCATTCCAAATAATTATAAATTTTTTAGTGCAAAATACAAATATAATTATTTTACAAGGAGCGAGATCATTTGAGCATATAAAACAAAATGCAGAAGCCATTGATTTTGAATTTGATGATACTGATCTAATTGAATTAAAAGAAATATCAAAAACAAAAATTGTAGAAGTTATTCCAAGCCAAGTAAGAGTTATTATTACCGATAGTAATATACTATATACGACGATTGAAGAAGCATTACAGAATAAATTAAACTTAGAACCTTCGATTCAAGATCTGTCTGAAAATATAATTAAGGAAGGCCTTTTGAAGCCAATTAGATTAGTCCCAACAACTGATAAAAGTGGTATATGTAAATATAATCTAATTAGAGGTAAAATGCGATTTTGGGCATGGGTCTTAGCCTATGGAGAACAACCCATTCCTGCAATTATTAATGACTTTCCATATCGGTAAATTTTGTCAAATTTAAATATAATTGATTATAACTATAATAATCCTGTCATAGCACAAGGGTCTACGGGAGCGGGAAGCAAGAACACAGCGACTCTGGATTCTATTGAAAAAAGGATCAATGTTTTAATGTCTGGCATTGATCATGGAATAAAAATCATAGACACTGCTCCTAGCTATGAGGGTGGACACTCAGAAGAAATTGTTGGTAAAGTTCTTCAGCAAATCAATAGAGATGAAATAATTTTATGTACAAAGTTTGAACCTGATTCAAACTCATATAATGGCGTATTAAGATCAATAGATGAAAGTTTAGATAGGCTTAAAACACACTATATTGATATTTACCAGGTTCATTGGCCAAATCCAGAAATACCAATATCAGAGACAATGGGTGCTCTTAGTGAGTTAGTAGATAGAGGAAAAATTAAGAATATTGGAGTCTGTAATTTTACAAAAAGGGAAATATTGGAAGCAGAAGAATACCTTGATAATAAGAAAATTGTAAGTGCACAAGCAGAGTACAATCTTAATAATAGAATGGCTGAGGATAATCTATTTGAGTTTTGTAAAAGGACTAGAAAATTATTCTTTGCATATAATCTTTTTAACCAAGGACGCATAACGCAAAATAATGTAATAGTTAGTCTAGCAAATAAATATGATGTAGGTGAGCATCAGATTATAATCAATTGGTCAATAACTAATAATTTTGTAATACCCATTTTAAATTCAATGAGCATAGGTCATACAATTCAAAACGTGAATGCAATTAATTTCAAGTTATCATCTGAAGATATAGATCTGATTAATAAGGAATTTAAAGATCAAACTAAACTAATTGATTCCAATGATATTCAGGTTGTAGATTTTGATGTAGACGATACCCATAAAATATATACCAATATCAATGATGCTATAGAAAATAAATTTAGGATGAGTCCAAGTCCAGTTTCTTTATCCAAAGAAATAAAAAAAGGAAAGTTGCTTAAACCAGTTGAATTGATATTTAATAGAGAATCTGAAAAACCTAAGTATATACTAGTTCATGGAAGAATCAGATATTGGGCGTGGCTCATTGCATTTAATGGTGAAAAACCTATACCAGCCCATATCATAGATATAGATTGAATTTCAAATAATTATTATAGACAATAAAAATATATATAGAGGGAAGAGAATATTAGTAACCGGAGGAACAGGTACTATTGGAACTCTATTAGTAAAAAGATTAATTAATCTTGGTGCAAAAGTAACTGTTGCTTCATTGGATAGACCCGACCGTGCAAAAGCCGTTTTAGGTAATACATTAAATTTTCATCGTATTGATTTAAGAGATCAAAATAATTGCATTAATATAGTGAAAGGGCATGAATATATTTTCCATCTCATGGCCGTTAAAGGGAATACTCAAAAAGGTGTTTCGAATATATCAAAGGCCTATGTTTCTCATTTGCAGTGTAATACTAATATGATGGAAGCAGCTTTTCAAAATAATGTTAAAAGATATTTATTTGTAGGAAGTATTTGTGAATATCCCGCAATTGAAATCCGGCATGAAGATGACGTATGGAAAGGTCCGCCACAAGCAAATGATAAATGGGCTGGTATATCTAAACTAGCTGGTGAAGCTCAAGCAGAAGCATATTTTCATGAATTTCAATGGGATGCTGTAAAAATTTTAAGACTCTCAAACGTTTATGGTCCTTATGATGACTTTAGCCCTGTAACGGCTCAAGTTATTCCTTCGTTAATTGCTAAAATGATTAATGCTCATGGTAAAGAAGTCATAATTGCTGGTGATGGTAGCTCCATACGGGACTTTATTTTTTCAGACGATACTGTTGATGCAATGTTATTAGCCATGAGTGATGCCCCCACTTGTTTACCAATAAATATAGGCAGTGGTAAAGGATGTAGCATTAAGAGCCTTGCAGAAACTATTAGCAATCTAGTACCAAAAAAACCAAAACTAATATTCGATTCATCTCTTCCTACTGGTGATAAAATTCGTATTCTAGATACTAAAAGGGCGCAAGAAATATTGGGTTATAAACCAAAAACAACTATACAAGAAGGGATAAAAAAAACTATAGAATGGTATATAGAAAATAAATCTATTGCAGACTTAAGAGGAAAAGAATTGCATGGATGAACATAGTAGAATTCTCAGACCTTCTTTCTCAGAGATCATAGATAGATTATCCATTCTAAATATTAAAAGAATTTTTATCAAAAAGGATGCTATATCATTTTCAAAAGAAATACAAAAACTTCATAATGATATTGATTTCTATATGGATAAGAATAACATATTATGTAATTCTCAACATTTTCGCCTAATTATATCTTTAGCTCAGATTAACTTAAATATTTGGCTTACAAAAGAAGAAATGACCAATCACAACGATAATTATTTAAAGAATATGAAATTAGGTCATCAGCTAAATGGAATCCGTAATCAGTTGAAAAATAAGATTCTTGATATTAATGGTTTATCAGAAAGGTCTTTTGAAAAAACAAACACAACTAGAGAAGATCTAAGTGGGTGGTTTATTAGTGCTCTCAATGAAAATATTGATCCCATAAATAATATTGATGATGGGCAAAATGAATATCAGTATCTACTATCTGAATTATTTGATAGAATGACAATATGCCAAATAAAAGAAATGTTATTTGAAAATAAACAGAGAAAAACCATTACCTTTGATTTAAATAATATTTCCCATGATATTGATCTAATAATTAATAGCCAAAATATTAATAATTCTGGAAAAATTATTAACCTTGTAATTATTTTAGCACTATGCAATCTCATAGCATGGCGTGTAAAAGATAAAATGGATTTGGGCGTAGATGATTATGATACAAACTTGAATTATTCAACTCAAGTAATTAGTCTAAGAAATTTTGTCCTAAACTTATTAATGAAGGAATTTCAAGAAGATGATAACATTAATGGTAAAGCGACATTCTTTGAAGAATCCTCTGATAGCAATATTGCATTTATAATTAGAGATTTAAAGCAAAATTGATTTTTTTAAATAATTAAAAGATATAATAATTTATGGAAAATGAAAAACTACAATTAACAATTAAAGATATAACTTCTCTTTTTGACGCATCAGAATCAGAAATTGGTCCAATAGGTGACCCTATTATCAATAATAATGATTTTGGTTATAAAAAGATTATAAATAAAGAAAAGGATAATCTTTTAATTGATATTTTGAAGAAGATAGATGATAATGAATTATGGGTGTCTGGTAGTGATAAGCAAGATATTTGGCAAAAAGGATGGACGGAAAATTTTGAAGATTATAAAAAAAGTGGTGATATTTCGTTATTAACACCAAAATTCATTGTTCCTAATCGTGCGATGCGTTTTTTCTCCGAATATATAATTCCTACTTCAGGAGACTTTGAATTCAATGTTATTGATATTTATAGAAGATGGCTCTTCAGTAAATATTTATCAAATGTTAATAATATTTTTGAATTTGGTTGTGGCTCTTGTCAACATTTACCTATCCTATCAGAACTGTTCCCAAATAAAAAAATTCATGGTCTAGATTGGGCACCTGTGACAAAAGAGATTATTGATCAGATTGTAAACAAAACAGGATGGAATTTTGAAGGGCATGTTTTTGATATGTATAAACCTTATGACATGCCTGAATTAAATAGCGAGAGTGGAGTCTTTACTTTTGGAGCAATGGAACAACTAGGAAATAAATTTTATCCATTTACCGAATATCTTTTATCAAAAAAACCTAAAATAATAATTAACGTTGAGACTACTATTGAGTTGTACGATGAAAATAATCTAGTTGACTATCTTGCATTAAAATATGATAAAAAAAGAAATTACTTAAATGGATATCTTACATTCTTAAGAAAATTGGAGAATGAACAGAAGATTAAAATTATAAAATCAAAAAAAGTTTGCTTTGGTAGTCAGTATCATGATCCATATTCATTAACGATCTGGTCTGTGAATTAGTTTTTTATGATACAATCAGAAATATTAAAATCATTTATTAAAAAAAGAGTATTAGTCACTGGTGGAACTGGTCTAATAGGCAGAGAAGTAGTTAAAATCCTTTGTGATAATGGCGCTAAAGTAAAAATAGTATCACTAGATGATATTATCGTAGACGAAAGGGCTGAACATTTAAAAGAAGATCTAACTGATCTAAATATTTGCAAAGATGTTACAAAGGGGATAGAATATGTTTTTCACCTAGCAGGCATTAAAGGTTCAATTGATGTGACTAAATCCAAGCCTGCTAGTTTTTTTGTGCCCCTGCTCATGTTTAATACAAATATACTAGAAGCAGCTAGAGTAAATAGTATCAATAAATTAGTATATACTAGTTCAATTGGAGCTTACTCTAGTTCTGAAGTTTTTGTGGAAACGGAAAATAGAGAAGAATCTCCAATGGATATGTATCCTGGTTGGGCAAAACGAATGGCTGAATTACAAATTAAAGCATATAAAAAACAGTACGGATTAGAATGGTCAGTTGTCCGTCCATGTAATGTTTATGGTCCGGGGGATAATTTTGATCCAAACAATGCTATGGTTATTCCTTCGCTTATGATGAGAATATACAGAGGTGAAAATCCATTATTGGTTTGGGGGGATGGTTCAGCAATTAGGGATTTTGCTTTCAGTCGAGATGTTGCTGAAGGAATTATTCTAGCGCTTCATTATGGAACAAGAGGTGATTTTGTGAACCTTGGCAGTGGGACGGATACAACCATTAAAGAACTTTTGAAAAAGTTAAATAGTTTTCTTGATTTTAATTATTCGTTCGATACATCTAAGTCATCAGGTTTTCCTAAAAGAATCATGGATATCAGCCGTGCCCGTGAATGGATCAACTACAATCCAACAACTTCTCTATTGGATGGTCTGAAAGAGACTTGGAACTGGTTCCAGGATAATCAGGATGAATATTTGAAACGTAAAAATTATTTTGCAGAGGAATGAAAGTAGAAAAAACAAACCTTGAGGGCGTATTAAATATCACACTTGATGTATTTGAAGATCACCGTGGTTATTATATTGAAACATATAATGAATATATGTATAAAACAGAAGGTATTAATGTAGATTTTATCCAGGATGACATCTCTGTATCAAAAAAAAATGTACTACGAGGAATCCATGGTGATCAGGAGACTTGGAAACTAATATCTTGTTTTGAAGGGGAATTTTACTTGGTGGTAGTAAACAATGATGAAAACTCGCCCCAATTTCAACAATGGGAATCATTTATATTAACGGATCAGAATCATCTTCAGATATTGATTCCACCTAAATTTGGGAATGGTCATCTAGTATTATCAGAAAGAGCAATATTTCATTACAAGCAAAATACCTATTATAATCCCAAAGGGCAGTTTACTATTTGTTGGGATGACCCTAAATATAATATAAAGTGGCCGATCAAAAATCCAATTCTCTCTAAACGGGATGAAGTGGGCCATTTTGTAGATTAATCTATGTCCAACTATTTTAAATCAAAAAATGTGCTGGTGACTGGAGCTGCCGGTTTTGTAGGAACTAATCTTATTAAAAGACTCTTATTGCTTGGAGCTGATCTTACTGCAACCTTTTATGAAAAACGACCTTTCATTGAAGACGATGATATAAGGTATATCCAATCTGATCTGCGTTTTTCTGAAAATTGCATGAAAGTATGCGAAAATATTGATTATATTTTTATGTGTGCCGCCAATACTTCAGGGGCTAAAATAATGGCAACAGCCCCCTTGGTGCATTTGACTCCAAACATCCTGATGAATGTAAATATGTTGGAGGCTGCTTACGAAGCAGGTGTAGAGAAGTTTTTATTTATAAGTAGCAATACGGTCTATCCCCTTACAGATGATCCCGTAAAGGAAAATGATGTGACTAATGAATTTTATAAAAGTTATCATGTTGTTGCTTGGATGAAGCGCTTTACGGAAATTATCTGTGATATGTATGCCAGCAGAATTAATAAACCCATGAAAACGATTGTCTTACGACCAGGAAACCTTTATGGACCACATGATAAATTTGACTGGGAAAAATCAAAAGTGATTCCCGCATTAATTCGCCGTGCAGTGGAAAAGCATGATCCTTTTTTAGTATGGGGTGATGGCATGGATTTGAAAGATTTTCTTTATATAGATGATTATATTGATGGTATGCTACTGGCTATGGAAAAGCTGGATAAATACCAACCAATCAATATTGCCAATGGTAAAGCTGTTACTATTCGGGATGTTTTAAATGAGATACTTATTGCTTCCGATTACCAAAATGCAACTTTGGAATATGATACTTCAAAGCCAACTATGATACCAAAGCGAATGATTGACATTTCACTGGCAAATGATTTGTTAGGTTGGATGCCTAAAGTTTCTCTCAATGAAGGGATACAAAGAACAGTAGATTGGTATAAAGAGACATTCAGTAATAGAACTCCAGAGGATGTCATATGATCATAAGCCGTACTCCATTTCGCATATCTTTTTTTGGTGGCGGTACAGATTATCCTGTTTGGTATGAAAAAAATGAAGGTTTAGTTCTAAGTGCAACTATAAATAAATACTGTTTTATAACAGCACGGTATCTTCCTCCCTTCTTTGAATACAAACATAGAATAAGATATTACCAACATGAGGAAGCCCAGTCTTTGGAAGAAATCAAACATCCATCAGTAAGAGAGTGCGCCCGTTATTTGAAAATAGATAAAGGACTCGAAATCGTTCATAATGCAGACCTTCCTGCACAATCTGGCTTAGGATCTAGCTCGACTTTTACGGTTGGATTATTGAATGCGTTATATGCATTGCAAAATTATATGCCAACCAAACGTGAGCTTGCCTTAAAAGCTATACATATTGAACAAGATTTAATTGGAGAAAGTGTGGGTTCCCAAGATCAGACTTCCGCAGCATTTGGGGGATTAAACAAAATTACATTCAATGGTGCAAAAAGTATCGATATTGAACCAGTGATAATCTCCAACGATAGGTTAACAGACCTTCAGGATAATTTAATGCTTTTCTTTACAGGCTTTTCTAGGAATGCATCAGAAATTGCAAAAAAACAAATTGAAGTAACTTCTCAAAAAAATATTGAACTAAATGAAATGGTTCAAATATGTAGGGAGGGAATTTCCTTGCTTATTGATAAAAAAGAATCTCTTGATGCATTTGGCAATTTATTAAATGAACAATGGAAGCTTAAACGGAGTCTTACGAGTAAAATTTCAAATGAGAAAATTGATAAAATATATTCTACTGGTATTAACGCAGGGGCATTGGGTGGAAAACTATTGGGAGCAGGAGGGGGAGGATTCATATTGTTTTATGTACCTAAAAATAAACAGAAATCTGTTAAAACTGCTCTAAAATCAAAATTATTTGTTCCCTTCAGGTTTGAATTCACAGGGTCAAAAATAATTTATTTTTCCCACCAAGATACTTAAAATCTATTTATTCATGATAAAATAGAACCAGAATATTTGAATAATACACCAAAAATATCAGTATTTACATCATGTCTTAATAGTGGAAAATATTTAAAAGAAACCATAAATTCTATCCTTGCCCAGGATTTTAAAGATTTTGAAATTATAATTGTTGATGCAGGTAGTACGGATGAAACCCCTCAAATACTTGATAATTATAAGACAGAAAAAAGAATAAAAGTAATTGTTGAACCAGGTATAAATGGTCAGGATGGTTTTATAAGAGCATTCCATGAAACTTCAGGTTTATATGTGATGTGTATGCCAATTTCTGACTCCTATAATAGCAAATCCTGGTTTAAAAAATGTTTTGATATTTTAGATCATAATCAGGATATTTCATTAGTACATGGTATTTCTATTCATAATAATAATAATAATGAATATTTTTTTGGAAGTACTACCCATACAACTCCACCATCAGGAAAGGATTTTCTTGCATTTTGGCTATCTACCTACTTCGCATTTGGTGAACATACTTATTGCGTAAGAAGGAATATATTCGATGAATGTTTAAAGAGACCTCTCCCAATTGATTTCAAAAATTTTGAATCTAAATTTGATTTAAGAACGATTGAACGAACGGATTTTTTTTTCAATTGGTGTTTACAGTTTATATATAATTTTCATACCAGGGGTTATTTATCAGAATTTGTTCCTAATATTGCAGCACTTGTCAGGATAAACGAAAATCAGCTATCCGTCAAAAGGAAAAAAATAGATGGAATAACAGGTGAGTTTTATACGGAATTGGTTAGGGATTATAAAGATTCTCTATTGAAACGGAAAGCCATCCATGTATTCAGAAATGGAAAGGGAGATATAATAGATACCCTTGCAGGTTCAGATCTGAAAAATTTATCAATGGAGGTTACCACTTATAGGCTTTTTGAAAAAATTTATTTTAGTCATAAGGATTCGTTGAATACTTTTGGGCAAAAATCAGTATTTAGAATTAAACGCACTATAGCAAGAATAGTACGAACTTTTACCTGGTATTTTGGGTCAACATTTTTTAGAAGTAAAATAAACTAATGACTAACCCAGCTATATCAATATTCACTTCCTGCTTTAATGCTGAAAAGCATGTTAAGGGAACACTACGATCCATTTTAAACCAAAGTTTTCAAAACTTTGAGGTTATTATACAAGATGGAGCTTCGACTGATAATACCTTAGAAATAATTAAGAATGAATTCTCCGACCCTAGAATCAAAGTATTTTCTCAACCTGACACAGAAGGTGCTGAAGGATTCTCACGTGCATTAAATAAAACTTCAGGCTCATTTATAATGTGTATGCCATTTTCAGATAAATATGAGGATTTAGATTGGTTTCAAAAATGTGTAGATATATTAAATAATAATCCATTTATTTCTCTAGTACACGGAAATGACATTAAAAATTATGAAGATTCTACATATGGCTCATTACGGTTTCCAGAATTTGAAAATAAACAGATGCCTAGTGGCAGGGATTTTTTGCCTTATTGGTTGGCTACGAAATACCATCTTTCTGAATTAAACTTTTGCGTAAGAAGAGAAGTTTTCTTTCGTTGCTATAAACAGTACAAAGAAATAAATATTGAGGATTCTCTTATAAATGGTAAGTTACCATATGATGTTCTGAGTTATTACAATCCTTTCCTAACTTTCACCTATTTCTTTGTAAGGGGAGGATACTTACCCTGCCATATTCCAACAACAGCCACGTCTACCCTTCAACATGAAGATCGTTATAGTAATCAAATAAATCAGAAAATTACAGAAGCTCAAAAAAAAACTCATCTGGATAAAATTAACAGATTGAAGAGTGAATTATATAGGGGGGAATTTTCATTTGTATATAAAAATGGTGATGACACAATCAGTGGAAATAATAATTTTAATAGAGCTCAATTATTTTTACAAATTTGGAAACATCGATTTTTTAGAAAAAATTTCGACTTTGATGTAGTGGACCATTTTAATATTTATGTAATAAAAGATCTTATAAATCCATTTTGTAACCCCAAAAGAAATTTAATGAAACTATATTTATTTAAACTCATGCGGTTTATTAAACATTATTTTAAATTCAAAAAAACTTCTGATTCACGTTTCAAATTACATTTATTATCCTCCACTCCCAAATTAAATGAGTTTAGTTCGAACCACCAATTTGACCGCCATTATATTTATCATACATCTTGGGCGAGTAGAATATTGTTTGCAAACAAACCCTCAAAACATATTGATATTTCGTCTGATATACGCTTTTCCTCTTTAATTTCTACTTTTATTAAAACAGAATTCTATGATTTAAGAAAAATAAATATAGAACTAAAAGGATTATCCTCACACATCGCAGATTTGATGAAATTACCATTCGAATCCAATAGTATTGAATCTTTATCGTGCATGCATGTTGTGGAGCATTGTGGATTGGGACGGTATGGCGATATAATTAACCCGAAAGCAGATTTAAGGGCCATAAAAGAACTTAAAAGAGTATTAGCTCCAGGAGGAAGATTATTTTTTGTAGTTCCGATAGCAGGGGGACCTCGAATAGAATTTAATGCCCATAGAGTTTATAGCCATGAACAAATTCACTCTTATTTTTCTGAATTACATCTTAATGAATTTACACTTATCCCTGACGACCCAAAAGATGGTCATTTAATTCACACTCCAACGGATTATTTACTAAATAAACAGAATTATGCATGTGGGTGCTATTTATTTACAAAGTTACAGTAGGCGAATTTTGAATTCATCCGGCGTTTATTTATTAAATGTTTAATATTAAAAATAAATTTTTACACTTTTTCCCACCCTACCGTAAGTTTGTTACATGTTCTTCTATTGGTAATTATGGCAGATTAGGGAATCAGCTTTTTCAGTATGCAGCAATCAGGTCATATTCACTTAAACATGATATGCCATTATTACTACCAGAACCATCTAGACACAGATTAGATGTTTTTTTTATTTCATGTCAATATGCAAAGTATGACATTCTACAAACTATAAAAACAGTTAGATTTGAAGAAAAACAATTTAATTTAGATCCGGATTTTTTTCAATACCATAAACGTATAGATTTTATAGGATATTTCCAGACAGAAAAATATTTTAAGAATATAAGAGATATGCTCCTTAGGGAATTAACCTTAAAAGATAATCGTAAAAATGATTATTGTTTAAAATATGTTGAAAAAATTAGATCAGAAAATCCCGGTAAAGACATTGTTGCTTTGCACAACCGCAGAGGAGATAATATTCCTTCAAAGGAAAAATTCAGTGATAAAGAATTAGGTGTTTTCCGATCTGATAAAGAAGCATATCATCCATTATTATCAATGGAGTATTTTGAAACAGCAAAGTCTCATTTTGAGGATGCAGTATTTCTTATATTTTCTGATAATAATAAAGATATATTGTGGTGTAAAGAACATATCACAGGGCCTGATCATTATTACTCAGAAGGGCATGATGATGTGACTGACCTGACACTCATGAGATATTGTGATCATCATATTATTGCAAACAGTTCATTCAGTTGGTGGGCAGCATGGCTCAATGAAAATACGGATCAAATAGTTATTGCTCCCAATAAATGGTTTGGTAATTATTATAAATCATGGGATCTCAAAGATCTCTATTTGGAAAACTGGATAATTATCTAACTACAATAAATGAATAATCCCTTAGTTTCAGTAAATATGGTTGTCTATAATGGTGGACAATTCATATCAGATGCCATTCAAAGTATCTTGAATCAGACTTATTCCAATTTTGAGTTGATAATTGTTGATGACGGATCTACAGATAAAACTTTGGTGGAAATTAGAAATTTTATTGATCCTCGTATTAAACTTATAAAACATAAAAAAAATCATGGAGTTGTAATTGCTCGTAATACTGCTCTGAAAGCTTCAGAAGGAGTCTATATTGCTATTCTGGATGCAGATGATATTTCCCCACCCAATCGTCTTGAAATTGAGTTAAGATTTCTAGAAGAAAATCCTGAATTTGGTTTAATTGGAGGGCTAGCAGAATTGATTGATCGAAATGGAGAAAAAAAGAATAGAATTCAGAGTCTTTCTCTTTCACCGGAAGAAACCAAAGTTTATCTACTGTTTAAGAATTGTTTTACTCATTCTACGGTGATGTATAAAAAAGAATTGTTAAAGAATTTTATGTTTGACAAAAAATTATCAAGCAGTGAAGATTATGATGTCATCGTAAAAATATCTTCTGATTATAAAACAAAAAATCTTGATAAAGTATTAGCGCAATATAGATTACACAATAATAATATTACTCGTTCAACAGAATTGATAAATAGAAACATTAGGAAAATTATTATTCATCAACTTTCACAGTTGGGCATTGAAGTAAATAATAAAGATATAAACATACACTTACTGCTAGCAAAACAATTACAACATTTTGATTTACAATTGATATTAGATATGGTAGATTGGTTGGATAGATTAAATGTAGCTAATAAAAAAGAAAATTATTTTCCAAAAGAAGCATTTTATAGTAGAATATCAGGTTACTGGTTTAATCTTATGAATAATACAGAAGTATATAATTATAAATTAATTCAAAAATATTTTAATTCTCCAATTAGAAAAAACTCAGATAAGAGTACAATTGATGGGATTAAATTTATTATTAAATGTATATTAAGTAGAAAATTTGTAACTAATAAGAGATAATGAAATTAGCAATACTTGTTGGGGGAAAAGGAACACGATTGGGATTAAAAGATATTCCAAAACCGATGGTGTTAATTGGTGATAAACCGCTACTTCATCACCAAATTGATTTGGCGAAAAAATACAAAATTAGAGATATATATTTACTTTCAGGTTATTTGGCAAATACGATTGTTAGTTATTTTGGAGATGGAACTAAGTTTGGTTTAAATATTCACCATATTATTGAAAATAGTCCCCTAGGTACTGCAGGTGCAATCCAACAGTTAAGTCCTTTTATTAATGAACCATTTTTAGTATTTAATGGGGATAATTTGATGGAATTTAACATTAAAAAATTTATTAATAAATATTTTCATAATCCTACACTTGCAAGCATTGTGGTACAACCTAATGATCATCCGAACGAATGTGATTTAATTGAATTAAAAGAAGATGAAACAGTAAGTAAAATCCACATCAAACCACATTCACAAGAATTATTCTATTTTAATTTGGTGAATGCCGGGATATTTATTTTCGATCCATTGATATTTAAATATATTCGTGATGGTGTAACAGGCATTGAAAGTGATGTTTTTCCACAATTAATTAATGCAGGACAAAAAATAACTACCTATAAAACTTCCGAATACATCTTTGATATAGGGTCCAAAAAAAGACTTATTCAAGCTATAAATGATTACAAAAATAAAAATCTTGAAAAACAAAATTTAATGATACCACAAAAAGCAATATTCATTGATAGAGATGGAGTCATTAATAAAGAAATCAATCATTTAAACAAAATATGTGATTTTGAGTTATTACCGAGGGTTATAGATGCATTAAAAATAATTAACAATTCAAAATATTTATCAATAGTAATTACAAATCAAGCTGCCGTCGCAAAAGGAATTTTAACTGTTGAGGAGTTAATTCAAATTCATAAGAAAATGGAAACTTTATTAGGCAACAAAAATGTATTTGTTAATGATATATATTATTGTCCTCACCATCCGGATACTAATTTAACTAATGGAATTAAGAAATTTATAATTAATTGTAATTGCAGAAAACCTAAAACTGGTATGATTGAAAAAGCGGTTAAAAAATATAATATTGATTTAGAGAATTCATTTATTATTGGTGATAAAACAGTAGATATTCAAATGGGAAAAAATGCAGGTTTAAAAACAATCTTAGTTAGAACTGGTTATGGTGGAAGTGATAATTTACATGATTGTGCAGCAGATCAAATATTCGATGATCTTTACGAATCAGTTGAATTTATAATTAAATCTACTGATGGATAATTAACTAGGGAGTAAAATTGAACTCTAAAAGGAAGAAAATTGGTGTTATAGGTATTGGAAAACTCGGTCTATGTTTTGCTTTAAGTTTAGAGAAAAATGGATATGATGTTTTAGGAGTAGATGTCAATATTAATTATGTAGAATCTCTTAATAAAAAATCCTTAAAATCTTTTGAGGCTAATGTTGAAAACTATTTACAAAATTCAAAATTTTTTCAAGCAACAACTTCCCTTAAACAATGTATAGAGCATTCAGACGAATTATTTGTATTTGTTGCAACACCGTCTTTAAATAATGGAAGTTATGATCACTCCCAGATTGATAGTGTAGTGAATAAATTAATTAAGCTTGGGGTTCAATCTAACCCAAAGCACTTAATAATTGGTTGTACTACAATGCCGGGATATTGTGATACTGCCCATGAAAAACTTCATTCATATGGATATCTGGTTTCTTATAATCCTGAGTTTATAGCACAGGGAACTATTTTAAATGATTTAGTAAATCCTGATATTATTCTCATCGGAACAGAAAGTAAAGCGACTGGAAAAATAATTGCTGAGATATATTTAACAATCCTACAAAATAAGCCAACCATTCATAGGATGTCCCGGAAAGAAGCAGAAATAACAAAGATAGCTTTAAATTGTTTTTTAACAACAAAGATTGCATTTGCAAATATGGTAGGGGATATTGCACAGTTATCCAATTGTGACCCCTCAATAATATTAAATGCGATTGGTACGGATTCTCGTGTTGGAAATAAATATTTAAAATATGGCTTTGGCTTTGGAGGTCCTTGTTTGCCACGCGACAATAAAGCATTGGCAAAGTATGGGAGTGAAATAGGTTTAAATGCTTTGATAAGTATTGCATCCGATAATAGCAACTTTCAGCATTTAGAACATCAAATTGATTATTTTATTCAAAATAATTCAAAAGAAAAACCTGTTTATATTGCTGGAGTTTCCTATAAAAAAAATACCGATATAATAGAAGAATCGCAACAATTTAAATTTGCATTAGCATTAGCAAATGTTGGATTTAAGGTTATTATTGAAGAAAGTGAGAAAGTTATTAATCAAATTGATAGTCTATATCCGAATTTATTTGAATTTAAAAAGATAAGTCAATATTAAGTAGATCTTTGGGTAATAATAAATGAAAATCAAGTCTTCATGAAATGGGATTTAATATATGAAATGATATGTTTCGGTTCACCAATATGTACATTTTTATCACTTAAATTGAAATTTAAAAACCCCTCTTCATCACAATAATTTTCATAGACATTAAAAAAAACAAATCCCATTTCACCACATTTCTGCAGAAGTTTTTCGTTCATGTAGTTCACATATTTTTTTCGAGTCTCATTACTTCCTGAAAATGGTAATTCAGGGACTTCATTATGTAGATGTTCCTCTTTTTTGATGGGAGGTACTACATTATATATACAAATTGTTAAATTTGGTAAGTTTCCTGTATTGGTACGAATTGAACCCATATATTTATCTACTAAATCATCAATTATATTTTTATATCCTTCAGACCGATATTTCCAAACATGACATCTACAATCAATTTCTCCAAAACAATAAATTACAATTTCACCGTTTTTTACCTTTAATTTTGTTAAATTAATTAAACTTTGGTCTCTACCGACCCTGTACATTAACCGAGCACCTAAATTATTTATGTTAATCTGAATTTCAGGGTGTTTTATTTTTTCCCATGGAATTTGGGCATGGCTATCACCGATAGTATGAATTGTGATTTTATTGAGGAAATTATAATTAAGTAAACTTATAATTAAGTTTATAATATTAGCAGTCCATTTATAGATGAAATTCTTTGTTAATATGTTTAATAAATGTTTCAATTATTAGTCATTTAGTTTTTAATCATTTGCAAGTTTATGTTGTTAATTTTAATTGTACAAGTAATAATCTTTTTTCGATCTTATTAGGGTATTAATATTAGATGAATATTAGCGTTTATATTACATCTTACAATAAAGAAAATTATTTAGAACAAGCTATCGAAAGTGTTCTTGCCCAATCATTGCAGTCGCAAGACATTGTCATTGTTGATGATGCATCTTCAGATAGCTCA
>Ga0114996_10004022_pt1 | contig 17866 bp, 22 predicted proteins | sample ArcticOcean_MG_C_4_FD_87039 | JGI IMG/M metagenome (GOLD analysis project Ga0114996, IMG submission 87039) | Marine microbial communities from western Arctic Ocean - ArcticOcean_MG_CB4_134 | ecosystem: Environmental > Aquatic > Marine > Oceanic | place: Arctic Ocean: Canada Basin | collected...
CCCGGAGGATGGTGGGATGAAATTGGTGGCCCTTGGTCATTCAGCTCGGAGGTGTGGATGCACGGCCGATACACGTGTAATCGAAACCAGCGGCGCTCATTTCGTCCGGATCATAAACATTTCTGAGGTCTACCATCACCGACCCTTTCATCACGTCTTTCAGGCGGTCCAGGTCAAGCGCCCGGAATTCGTTCCATTCGGTGACGATGGTCAGGGCATCAGCGCCGGTGGCGGCATCATAGGCGTCCTCACACCATTCGACGCTGTCCGGGTCGAAGTTTTTTCTCGCCTCGGCCATGCCTTCGGGGTCAAAAACCCGGACCGAGGCTCCTGCCACTTTCAGGCCGGCGATGATGCTGAGAGAGGGGGCTTCACGCATATCGTCGGTATTGGGCTTGAACGTCAGGCCCAGGACGGCGACGGTTTTGCCGCTGGCCGAACCACCACAGGCGGCAACGATCTTGTCCGCCATCCTCTCCTTGCGTTCTTCATTGGCAGCGGCGACGGCTTCGACGATCCGCAACGGATGGCCGGCGGTTTTAGCTGTATGGGCCAAGGCCACCGTATCCTTGGGAAAACACGACCCGCCGTATCCGGGACCTGCGTGCAGGAATTTCGATCCGATACGGCCATCGAGACCGATGCCCCGGGCAACATCGTGCACGTCGGCGTCCACGGCTTCGCACAGATCGGCGATTTCGTTGATAAACGTGATCTTGGTGGCGAGGAAGGCGTTGGCGGCGTATTTGATCAGCTCCGCCGTCGGGCGCTTGGTAAACAGGATCGGTGTTTCGATCAAAAACAAAGGCCGGTACAACTGTTTCATAACATCGCGGGCCTGTTCGTTAGCGGTCCCGATGACGACCCGGTCGGGGCGCATGAAATCGTTGATGGCCGATCCTTCGCGCAGGAATTCCGGGTTCGAGACGACATCGAATTCGGCATCAGGCCGGGCCTCGGTAATGATGTTTTCCAATTCCTGCCCGGTGCCGACAGGCACCGTCGATTTGGTAACCACAACAGTGTAGCCGTCCAGGGCGGTAGCGATATCCCTGGCGGCGTCGAAAACATGGCTCAGGTCAGCGTGTGTGTTATCGGAATTGGTTGGCGTGCCGACGGCAATGAAGACGGCATCGGCGGCCTTGACCGGTCCTTCCAGTTCAGTGGTAAAGGTCAGACGGCCGGCCTTGACGTTGGAAGTCGCAAGGGCATCCAGGCCAGGCTCGAAAATCGGCATTTCCCCGTTATTCAGCTTTTCGACCTTGGCAGCGTCCTGATCGACACACACCACATCATGGCCGAATTCGGAAAAACATGTTCCCGAAACCAATCCGACGTAGCCGGTGCCTATCATCGTTATGTGCATGGTCTTTTACCTGTAGGCCTTCAGAATATCGCGGATATCGCCGCCCAGGTCATCCCGTGCGGCGGCAAAGGCGACATTGGCTTCTACAAACCCCAACTTGGTGCCGCAATCGAATCGGCGCCCGTCAACGCGAAGGCCGTGGAAAGGCACGGTGTCCAAGGTTGCAGCGATGGCATCGGTCAACTGGATTTCGCCGCCGGCGCCGGCAACCTTCTTTTCCAGGTGTTCGAAAATTTCAGGTTGCAGGATATACCGCCCGATGATTGCAAGGCGCGACGGCGCGTCCGCCTGATCCGGCTTTTCAACCAGGCCCCGGGCGCGGGCCAGACGGCCATCATCTTCAGCGACATCCAAAATACCGTAACGGCTGGTATGGGCTTGCGCCACTTCTTCGGTGGCAACGACGTGACCGCCGGTTTTCTCATAGGCCCCAACCATCTGGGACAGGCAACCCGGCGTCGCCTGCATCAGGTCATCGGGCAACAGCACGGCGAAGGGTTGATCCCCGACCAGTTTGCGCGCGCACCACACCGCATGTCCCAGCCCCTGTGGGTCGTCTTGACGGGTAAAAGAAATATGTTCGGGCTTTGGGAAATTATCCCGGATCGAGGCCAGGGATTCTGTCTTGCCGCGGGCATCTAGAAAAGATTCCAGTTCCGTGGCGCGGCCGAAATGGTCCTCCAACGCCCCCTTGCCCGGCGCCGTGACCATGATGATATCTTCGATCCCGGCCTCAAGGGCTTCTTCGACCGCGTACTGGATCAACGGCTTGTCGACGACCGGCAGCATTTCCTTGGGCAGCACTTTAGTGGCCGGCAAAAACCGGGTTCCCAGGCCAGCGACCGGCAAGACGGCCTTGGTGACAGCTTTAACCATCAAGTCTTTTCCGTATGTAAATTGTTGATGACAGCAACCTGCCGCCCCTCAAATTAAGTACGGCCTTTTTGCCATACGCTGAACGGCCCCGCAACCGGTGACGGACAAAACGTTGCCCCTTACTTTCCAAGCAGAACATCCTTGGCTTGATTGATCTGCGCCGCTAGATAGGTAGAGCCGCCGTGATCGGGGTGAATGCCGGCGATCAGGCGGCGATGGGCGTCCCGGATTTCCTTCTCGGTAGAACCTTCCTGGAGGCCCAGAATTTCCAACGCCTGGGCCCTGCCTATGGGTCCGCCCGGCCTGGCTCTTCCTTGATTTTGCCCCGACGCGTCGGAAAAATTCTTGTAGGCCCGATGTACGGTTCTGGCCCGGAAAAACCAAGGGATTAACGCCGGAACAGCCACAAAAGCCCAGGCAAACCGCCCGGTGAAGATGAAAAAAAGAGCCGCCGCCCCGATGATCCCGAACAGCAGTATTTTCAAAGTCCGGATCAAGCTTTTCGGATCCGCCGTGGCAAACCAGCGCCCGGCCAGCAACAGACCGGCCAGCACAACAAGGCCGAGGACGAAAAAGTGCAACATTAACGCAGTCTAACCCGTCTCAAGGTCCGCTGACACCCTTGGGGTGTCGGCGGGGACGTCTGTGGGAACTTCGGGCAATCGGATGGCGTCTATCAGAGCGGCCACTTCCTCACGCGCGGCCAGATGGGACGGGCTCAATGCCTGTGGCCCGACGGCATCCTTGAGGTCGAGAATCGTCAAACCGGCCAGAAACAGTTCCCGGAAAATCGCCCGTTCCCCCAGGCCCGGCGCGATCCGCATCCCTATGCGCGCGGCCATATCCTTGAGAACCTCTTCCATCTTGCGCTTGTTATGGGCATCCAGGCTGGACAGGCGGTTACGGATGACGATCCAGTCCATGGAGCCGCCATCCCTCTCGGCGCGGACCTTCTTTTGGGTCCACACCATTTCCGAATAATGGCTCGGCCCCATGACCGCCATGCACCGCCCGTCCACATGGGCCAGTACATCCAAATCGACGAAACTGTCGTTAATCGGCGTGATCAGGGTATCGGCATAAGAATGCGCCAGCGACGAAAGTGCCCCGGCACTGCCCGGTGTATCGACGACAACGATGTCGTAATTGATAAGGCCGCCTTCCAGCAGCAACCGAAACTGCTCTATCCCGGCTTTGCCAGGCTGTTGGTCCTGGGCCTGATCCTCATTCACCAGGGCGATGGTGTAGGCGTCCGGCATTTTAAGATCGCTGCCGGCGGCCTTGAAAAAATTAGCCCTGTTGGCGAGGTATCGGCTGAGCGTGCCTTGCCGGAAATCCGCATCGATGCTGGCGACCGAGTATCCGCGCTGCAGAAGGCCGACAATCAGGTGCATGGCGGTGGTGGATTTACCGCTGCCGCCTTTTTCGTTGCCGGTGACAATGACGTGCGCCGCCTTGGTGGTGGTTTTAAAAAAACTCACGTCGAGTCCTCACCTTCGCCCACTCCTTCCCCGCGCATCCAAACGGCGTTGTCATGGAACGCCGCGCCCCCCGCCGGAGGCGCCGGGTCGGCGCCGGTCAGCGCATTGATGCCCAAGCCTTCGATAAAGGATTTGTTGGGCCAGATACCTTCGACAACGACGACGCCGGGCTGCAAGCCATCGAAGGCCTTGGCATGAACGACCACATCGCCGCGGTGGTTACCGAGGCGTACCCGATCCCCATCGGCAAGGCCCAAATCCTTGCAATCGGAAGGGTTGATGAAAGCCGTCGGGCGTCCTTCACGGGTGCGCGAAGTTTCCGTTTCGGAAAAGGTGGAATTCAAAAACCGCCGCGCCGGCGCGGTCACCAGTCGGAAAGGATGCTCCGGCCCCGCCGCTTCGATATTGTCCAAATGGTCCGGCAGCACGGGCATGACCGCATGGTCCGCGCCCAGGGCGGCCCAGTCGGGCGCGAAATGGAACTTGCCGTCGGCGTGGGCGAAACCATCCAGAAAATTCATCTCGTCGGTGGATTTGGAAAAATCCACCCAGCGCGCCTTGTAGGCCTCTTCCGCGCCGGGCCGGCCGGAAGCCTTCAGGCTTTGATCCATCAATTCCCAAGCGGTCATGTTAAACCCAGAGTGTTCGGCGCCCAGCCGTTCGGCCAGGGCGCAATGGACATCGTGATTGGGCCGGCATTCGGCAAAGGGCTCGATCACTTTGCGGGTAACCTGCAAATACGGATGGCCGCTGCCCTTGTACATATCGTCGTGTTCCAGAAACATCGTTGCCGGCAAAACGATATCGGCCAGTTCCGCCGTTTCGGTCATGAACTGCTCATGCACGCAGACAAACAGGTCTTCGCGCTTCAGCCCTTCGAGAACTTTTGTAGTATCCGGCGCCACCATGGCCGGATTCTGGTTCTGGATCAGCATCGCCTTGACCGGCGGGCCGCCCTTGAGCGCCCCTTCATCGCCGGTAAGCACGGCGCCGATGCGCGACATGTCCAGCTCCCGGACCTTAGGGTCAACAACGTCCAGGCCCTTGATCATGGTCTGGTCGATATCATAGAGGTCGGCGTGGACATACAGCGCGCCCCCGCCGGGGTGCTGCCAGGCCCCGGTCACGGCGGGCAGGCAGACCGCCGCGTGGACGTTTGCGGCGCCGTTGCGGCTGCGGGAAAAGCCATAGCCGACGCGGATGTAGCTGCGTTTGGTTTCGCCATAGAGCCGCGCGAAGGCGACGATGTCTTCTTCCGCCAGGCCGGTGATGCCTGCGGCCCAGGCGGGAGTACGGTTTTTCAGGTGTTCTTCCAGGCGGTCCGGGCAGTCGGTGTAGCGCGCCATGTAGTCGCGGTCGGCAAATCCTTCGGCGAACAGGACATGCATAACCCCGCAGGCCAGCGCGCCGTCAGTGCCGGGACGCACGGCCAAATGAATGTCCGCCGACTTCGCCGTCTGGGTGCGGTAGGGATCAATGCAGACCACTTTGGCGCCCCGCTCCTTGCGCGCCTTGGTCACGTGGGTCATGACGTTGACTTGCGTCGATACCGGGTTGGTGCCCCAGATGACAATCAGGTCCGATTGCGCCATGTCTTTCGCGTCGGTCCCCCACAACGCCCCGACACCGGCATTCCAGCCTTTGCGGGCGAGGGTCACACAGATGGTTTCGTCCAACCCGGAATACCCCAAGGCGTGGCGAAAGCGGTGAATGCCGTCCCGCTGCACCAGCCCCATGGTGCCGGCGTAATGGAACGGCCAGACCGATTGCGCGCCGAATTCGTCCGCCGCCGCCTGGAAGGCCTGGGCGACGTCGTCCAGGGCCTCGTCCCAGGACACCTGCTCGAAGCGCGCCGACCCTTTGAGGCCGATGCGTTTGAGGGGATGACCGAGACGGTCCGGATGGTGAATGCGTTCGCGGTACCGCGCCACCTTGTCGCAAATCACGCCCAGGGTGTAGTCGTTGTCAGCAGCGCCCCGAACACGGCCAATGGTGTGGTCATCCAGACGCTCAACCTCCAGCGCACAGGTGCTGGGGCAATCGTGGGGACAGGCGGAAGAGACAAATTCCGAAGTCATGGCGGGGCAAATTCAGGCCTTGATGATTGGGCCCCCTGTATACCGCCGCTGCCTGACCCCGGCAACACTGGGTTTAGGGCAATCGTGGCCCGGACGTTATCGGAGCCCGCTTGGAAAGAACGTCTCCGGCCAGCTTGCGCGTCGCGCCTTGGGTCGGGCCGTCGGGGTTGATCAGACCGTCGACCTTCAAAGGCGAATTTACCAGATCAAGGCGGCTGTCGGCATTAAGCCGTCCTTGCGCCGTCTTGATGGCGCCGAAGGTATCATCATTAAATACCCGCCCCGGCGGACGGCCGAGGATATCCGCACCGGACAAGGCACTTTCGACTTGGAACACGTCATTGGGGTTATTCACAGCGCCAAGGCCGACCGGATCCGAGAGTTGGAATCCGCCTGACAACAGGCCTTGCAGATATTCGTCGTCACGTTGCCGCCATCATTACGTGTAAGGTAGACTTGGCTATTGGCCCTGTTTTCCTTCAAAAGATGCGTCAGATGAAATCTCGATTTCCGTTACCTGCGATAAGCTTGTTCATGGCTCTTTGTGCGGGGCTATCGGCACCGGACAAGGCACTTTCGACTTGGAACACGTCATTGGGGTTATTCGCAGCGCCAAGGCCGACCGGATCCGAGAGCTGGAATCCGCCTGACGACAGGCCCTCCAAAATCCGCCAGAAGAGGATAACGGCGCGCTGAAAGCCTCGCCGGGAATACCGACATCCCCGCCCATACCGGCATCGGGCAAACCTACACTTTTCATACCACCAATGGGAATATTCCTTTAAATTTTGATATAAATCACTGCATTTACAAAATATAGCTTAATAAACCTATATTATAAAGAACAAAAATAAAATAATTTCATATTTTTAAATACGTGCAGGAACAAGGGTTTGGACGCGGCACAGGCACAGCCGGAACCCCGGCAACGCTTTCCAAGGGATTACGATAACGCGGATACAGACTGCCTAATTGGTGTTAATAACCCGGTCCGGATAAAAAGCGTTGTTGACGAAGGCGAAGGTGACGTCGTAGGCGACACCCTTGGCGGCTTCGCCGACGCCGCGCTGGACCACAACGTTGCCGACGTAGCGGCCCTCAGAAATGGTCCGCGTGTCCAGCGCCGAATTCTGTCCCGGCCGCCAACGGAGTTTCAGATCGCCTCTGGAAACGACGCCCTTGTCACGCAGCAGGGGCAGGCTCCAGGCTTCCTCGTCTACGACCACGACCCGGACCATGGGGTTGATGCCCTTGGGCATGGCGCCCCGATAGAGGAAAGGAAAGGCCGAGGAATCGTAACCGACATAAGGATTGGCGCCGTAATTGCGCATGGACATAACATTGGGCACCAGGACATCACCATGGGGCGCGCGCTTCTTGAAATCAGCGAAGGATTCCAGCCTGGTCGGGATTATCTTCAATTTCTTGCCGGTCATCTCGCCGCTAATGCCCTCGCCGATGAATTGCTGCCACCAGGATTCCGTCTGGCGGTCGTTCATGACCATGTCGGAACGGCGCAGTTTCCCCGTCGTCCGAAAATCGAGAATCCTGCCGTCCAGCCGACGGTCGAAGGCGATGGAGGAATTGCACGGCGGGCAATAGGTCACGGTGACCGGCACGCCGCCCAGTTCATCATTGGCGATTTCGTGCCAGGTCAGAATTCTGAGGGGATAGGCCCGCGCCTTGCCGTTGATGATCAGGCCGATGACAGGTTCCGTGTCTGTTAAATTATCGATCTTGGAAATCGACTCGGTGCGGGGATCGTCGATGGATGGTATGCCGTCCTTGGGCGGCCCGCCGGACAGTATTTCGTTCCATTCGACCGATCGCTTGGAAAAATCCGTATTCGGCCATTCCATGCCCCAACGCAGCGGGCTGGCTCCGACCTGGGGATTGATCAGCAGAACCAGCAGCCCGACCCCGAAGATCAGGCCGGCGGACACCATGACAGCCCGAAAAGTGCCGTATTTGGATACCATGGTTATATGATTGACCCTTTTGCCACCGGCCAACAAGACAACGCTTTTCACATTTTGGTGAGGCTAGGGACAAAACGTCCGGGTAAAGAACTGATTAACTACTATCGGATAGGGTTCAGATTCGCGGAATCGATTACCTAATTCAGGAGCTTCGATGTCACACCGATTAATTTCGGCAACCTTGTTCATGGCCCTGGCCTTTGCGCCAGTGGCGTCCCTGGGCCAATCCCAGCCAAAGGGCCAAGCCCGCGTTCAGGCCGGCCAATGGGCAAAAGGGGATGTTCGTCCAGCGGCGGCTCGAACGCCGGATAAAATACTGGCTCAAAACCTGGCCCAGGCACCCGCCCAACCACGCGGGCAGACACGCATCCAGGGCCGCGTGGTGGCGGAACCGGAGGCCCCACTTCCTGCCCCGACCGGGTTGCAGATCGATCTGCGCAATCAAATGCGCCAGTTCATACAATCTATTACCGCCTTCGCGCGCCGCTATAACCGCAATTTTTCCATCATCACCCACGGCGCCCTGGAACTCCTGATCAAGCGCGACGTGGTCGATTATAACCGCAATTCTTCCATCATCACCCACGGCGCCCTGGAACTCCTGATCAAGCGCGACGTGGTCGATGAAACCCGGTTTGCGGCGGCCCGCACCTATATGAAAACCATTGACGGCGTGATGATCGACGGTCTGTTTTTCGGTGACAGGGTGTTCGGCGAGCCTATCGCCGACGATATCAGGGCGCGTAACTTGAGGCTGACGGGCATCGCCAAAAACAACGGGCTTCCGGTGTTGGTCATGGATTACGGCACCGACCACAAAACGATCGATGAATCCTATCGCCTCAATCGGGAGAAAGGCTTCGTTTCCATCACCGTGCACGCACCGCTGGCGGAACTGGGCTCCCTGCCGCCCTACCCTAAGCGCCCGTTTGGAGAAGATTCTAAAAGCTCTCTGTCTCTAAAGGACGTTGCCACCTTTGCCTACATCACCAACTCTGCCGCATACGGACGGCAATCCGAATTCGCTATGAAAATGCATGGCACCAACTACGATCTGATGATCGTGGATGTTCTGCATGGCCGCAAACCGCTCAGCAAACGCGCCGTGCAAACCCTGAAATACAAGAAAATCGGCGGCCGGCGAATGGTATTCGCCACCGCTAATATCGGTGCCGCGGCCAGTTACCGGTATTATTGGAAGTCCACATGGCGCGAAGGCTCGCCTGACTGGATTAGATCCCCCATGCGCGACGACCCGGACAGCCACTACGTCCAATTCTGGCGTCCCGAATGGCAGCGGATCATTTCCGGTGACACCAAGTCCTACATATACGGCCTGGTGGCGCTGGGTTTCGACGGTGTGGTGCTGGAGGGAATGGAAGATGCTTACCGCTTCTTTGAGACCGGCGGTGAGGAGGAGGAAGAAACCCCGGCGGCGCCTGTGGCTGCACAGGCCCCTGCCCCCGCTCCGGCTGCTCAATAGCTTTTCCAAACTTGCCTTTTGCACCCGGACTCCGCCCGTGGCGTCAGCTTTGCTATGATCGGAAAAGAGGGAATAGATGCTGACGCAGGCTGACAGTTACGATGAAGTTTATCGGTCCCTGAAATGGCAGGTGCCGGAATTTTTTAACATGGGCGTCGAAGTCTGTGACCGCCAAGCCGACGCCGACCCCGGCCTGACGGCGCTGATTTACGAAAACTCCAACGGCGACATCACCCAATACAGCTTTCAGGCGCTGAAACTACTGTCCAACAAGTTAGCCAACCTGTTTCAGGCCAAAGGACTTAAACCCGGGGGCCGGGTCGGTATATTGCTGCCGCAATCGGTGGAAACCGGTATCGCCCATGTCGCAGCGTGGAAAGCCGGTTTGATTTCGATCCCCCTGTTCACCTTGTTCGGCCCCGATGCCTTGCAATTCCGGCTCAAAGATAGCGGCGCCCGGGCACTCGTCACCGACATTGAAAACTTAGGCAAAATTGAATCCATCCGGGACACCCTCCCGGACCTGGACGTTGTGCTTGTCAACGATGCCGAAAAGAACGGAGTGGGAATGGTTGATTTCTGGTCCACCCTGGAGTCCGCTTCCGACACATTCACACCATTACGCACCCGCGCCGAAGACCCGTCCTTTATCAGCTATACGTCCGGCACCACCGGCAATCCAAAAGGTACACTGCATGCCCATCGCACCCTGCTGGGCCATCTTCCAGGCGTCGAATTCCCGCACGAATTTTTTCCGCAAGCCGGCGACCTGATGTGGACGTCGGCGGACTGGGCCTGGATGGGGGGATTGATGGACTGCCTGATGACGGCCTGGTACCACGGTGTTCCGGTGTTGGCGCACCGAGCTCTAAAATACGACCCGGAAGATGCCGTGCGTCTAATGGCGCGCCACCAGGTACGCAATACCTTTATGCCGCCGACGGCCTTGAGGCTGATGCGCCATGTCGAAAAACCGGCGGAACGCTTCGGCGTTAATCTGCGTACCGTGGCCTGCGCCGGCGAGCCCATGGGGGCCGAACTGCTGGATTGGGGCCGCGAAGCTTTGGGCGTCACCTTCAATGAATTTTACGGACAGACCGAATGCAATCTGGTGACATCCAACTGTGGCCAACTGATGGAGGTCCGACCCGGGTCCATGGGCCGCGCGGTTCCCGGCCATAGGGTCGAAATCATCGACTTCGACGGCAATATCCTAGGTCCGGAAGAAGAAGGCCTTATTGCCGTCAAAAGCCCGGACCCGGTGATGTTTCTGGGATACTGGAACAATGCGCAAGCCACCCGTGACAAATATTTAGGCGACTGGCTTGTCACCGGAGACAGGGGCACCAAGGATGAAGATGAATATTTCTGGTTCCTCGGCCGCGAAGACGACGTCATCACGTCGGCGGGATACCGCATCGGCCCCGGTGAAATCGAAGATTGCCTTGTCCGTCACCCGGCCATATCTCTGGCCGCCGCCATTGGCGTGCCCGACCCGTTGAGAACCGAGAAAATCAAAGCCTTCATCCTGCTTTGGCCCGGCCACACCGGGGACGAGGATTTGAAAAAGGATATTCTGGATTTCGTCAACCGGCGACTGTCACCGCATGAAAAACCGCGCATCATCGAATTCGTCGATCAACTGCCGCTGACGGCGACGGGCAAGATCAAGCGGAAAGACCTTCGCGATGCGGAAATCGCCAAGCAACAGGACCCCGAAGCTCAATAACAGCGATCAGATTTCGGTTTGGACGACGCCATTGATAACAAATCCGTCATCGGATGGATAGCGCTCAGCGATCAGACGACGGGCTTGATCCTCGTCCTGGGCAACAACATCTTGAAAATGATTGTCGGCCCACTGGTCGTCAAAGATCGCATGGCTCTGGTTTTCCTTAACCAGAGTGCGGACATCCTTGTTGTAGATTGAAACTTCAAAAATATGTTGTCCGTTTGTCGGCAACTGAAGCATTGTCTTGACCCCTATCTGGTATCTGTTTGTTCCGGTTCTTCCCTGGAGCTGCCCTCTTATTTTTTTTCGAAGGGTTGGCCCGTAAAGGCCGGCTCCTTCGGTTGGAGGTTGCAAAATGGTACGGGCAAAATTGTTAACAGACCCTAAATCATTATCTAGCAAGAAATTCCTTTAGCCCGGGATTTACAATAAACATCCCGTACGCCACCCGGAATGACCTTGTTTTCCAAGGCATACCAGCGAAAAAGGTCATTCGAATTTTTAGGAATTCAGTTAAGAATTAAGCCACCGGACAAATCGATAGGGGCTAAGATGAGGCTAAGACGGGGAATTATTCGTCCTCCGATTCTTTCGCCAAGACAATGTTGTCGATCACGAACCCTCTATCCGGAGGATGGCGCTCCATTATTAGGGCCCTGGCTTGGTCCTCATTAAGGGCGAGAATTTCCACGTACCGGAAGTCCGCCCAATCATCAGTGTAATGGTCATGGTGTTCGCCATCCGCCAACTTTTCGCGAACCTGTTTGTTGTAAATCGTGACTTCGAACTTGGCCATAGTACTGGAACCCTTAATAAAAAACGCCGTCAAGCTTGTAGCCAATTGAAATGGTAGCATTTTTTCTATCGTTATTTCACTAAATTTAATGTCGGACCGAAAATGGAGTTCCGTGGTATAATCTTCGCGATTTTAACATCTCATTAAGCCCCGTCATGGATGATTAAGGCGGTTGAAATTGAGGACGGTGAAATGGCGGACGTAGAAGAAACACCAGAAGAAGATTCCGGCAAGCCGACCACGGACATGGAAGCCTTGATGGATGTCGAGGTGGAGATTACGGCTGTGCTCGGCACGTCAATGATGCCAATTTCGCAAATCCTTAAACTTGGCCGTGGCGCCGTGGTCGAACTGAACCGCAGCGTCGGCGAAGATATCGAGGTTCACGCCAACAACCGCGCCGTCGCCAAAGGCGAAGTCATTGTCGTTGACGACCGGTTGGGCGTAACCATGACTGAAATCATCAAGACCATGATTTGAGATATTCAAATGGGTACCGAAACCGAAATTTACCGCACCGCTAATCTGTTGATTGAGGAATACGGCGAAATGGCTGCCCCGGCTGCTTTTATCAGGGCTGACCAGCTGTATGAACGGGGCGACATGCCTGGACGCAAAGTTTGGCTGCGAATTGCCAGGGTCGCCGAAGACCTGTTGTCCGGGCAGCCGCCCATGGGCGCCTCTATCCACTGATGGATTGCAATTAAGGTCTGAGCGTCAAGGTATCCTGACTGACGTCAAACCCGCTTAAGCGGCCGAGGAAGCTCATCCCCAATAGCGAAAGCCCCATGGGTGCCCCGTTAACCGACGCCCGCACCTTGTCGATGAAAATCGGCCCGATCGCCATTCGTTCAATCCGGACCGGCGCGCCAAAGACCAAGCCATTGGCGGTCCGGTACCGACGCGTATAGCTCAGCCCTTTAACATCGAAGCCTAAGCGGGCAGCATCCCCAGGGCTCAACACGACGTCACTGGCGCCGGTATCGACCAGAAATCGGAGCCGAACGGCTTGTCCCGCCCGGACAACCACGGCCTCGACGACGAAGTGACCACTTTGGTTGGCCCGGATTGTGACATTACCACTAGGCTCGGTAATGGCGCCGGAGGGATTGAGTTCCCCCATCAATTTATTGCCGAATTGAGCAAGTTCGTAACGATAGCTATACCCGGTGAACAACACGAACCCCATGGCAGCCCAGCCGAGAATACCATAAACGATTAAACTTGGGCGTATCCGGCGCCGATTGACAATGGCGCTGCCGACTAGGAACGCCAGCAACAACACACCATAGACAAGGCTGATTTTTCCTTGGCCATCCACGGCATCCGGGTAACGCCCAACCAGATAGATCACCGCCAGGGCACCCAAAACCATCGCCGTGATAAATAACAACCAGGACAGTCGGGGGATTTTCATTGGAAATTTAGGAAATCTTTGGCCGCGTACTAATCCGTGCCGCCACCGGGGTTCGGGCCGGTCCCGCCGTTGCCATTGGTCTGTGCAATATTTTTATTATAAAAGGCCAGCCAAACCTTACCGGCAGCCCATAGACAAGCCATGATAACCGCCGCCAGGGACAGAATTTTCATATAAGCAATGCTCAGACCCGCGGCCATACCCATGGCAGTTCCCCAATGCGCCCGAAGCGCTTATTCATTTCTCTTAAGATATTTATCGAGAAAACGGTCTCTGTCGGCATCCGTTTCAAACACCACCATACGGTGCTTGATGCTGCGATCCTCACTCACCTTCTGCAGTACCACCCGACAGTCGTTATCGCAATGTTCGTCCAGCCAGTCTTCGACGGCGTCGATGGTGCCGCTTGTCTTGCATGGCACCTTAAGGCCCATCTTCCTGCGGTCTTCCGTCTCTCTGCGTTCAGGAACGTCCCGTTTTTCCCCATCGTCAATGGAAGTTTCCTCCTGCCGGCGTTCCTCGATTATACGCCGCGGTTCTCCAGCGGTTTCGCGTTGCTCCACCGGAATAAATCTGTTGCTTTTTCCATCCTCGGCGGGGTCTTTTAGCTCGTTCATGATTTAGTTCCGGCTACCTACACTTTAGCCAGAGTATAGCATCGGAAGTATCCGGTTAGGCAACCGGTTCAAATGCCATTTTTTTATTGTGGCCTTGGCGGTAACGCCGTGAGGACTTTGTCGATTATCTCAATCAAAGCCGACATCCGGAAAGGTTTTATGAGTGTCCGCGCAGCCCCCAATTTTTTCATGGTTGTTAGATATGGCTCATGAGCGGAAATCGCGATGACCGGAGCTTGCGGAGCCAATTGGTGGATTCCGCGCATGGTCTCCACCCCTTCCCCCTGATCCATCACGACATCGGTGATGATGACGTCTGGATATTCGCTTTTGAAGACTTTCAGCCCCTCCCTCCCACTGGAAGCCTCCGTCACACGGTGCCCGGCATCAACTAATCCTAAGCAGACTTCGTGGCGGAATTCCGAATTGTCATCAATCAAAAGGATGCAGGCCATGAAACAATATTCGGCTCAAGGCCTCCAAAAGGCCAATCAAAACACCTCACAATATTTCAATAAACCGTGATAGGTCCTGCAGGATTGGAGAATACGGATTAACTGCTATGCTGACCTTCTTATAAGATTATCAAATCCGGAGACCTTTCCATGGCGGAGCATGATGAAATCAAAAGTCAGCATTTTTTAAAGGAAATCGAACAGGCCATTCAAGTCGCCAACCGTGAAATTCTAAATCAGCGCCTTCCGGCGATTACCAGGAAAAATATTATGCCCCTTGCGATATCCGTCGCCAGACTACGCGGGCAATATCTGGCGGAAGCCTTCAAGGTCGCCGAAAACGACGGCGGCGAACCACCCTCTGAAGAAGAAATTGAAACTCTGAAAAAGAACCGTGAAATGTACGAAGAGGCACGGAAAGCCTTTGAATCCCTTATCCACGTTATCGAACGTGGTTATGTGGAATTGGGCGATTAACCATCTCTGAAAACCAGAAACCTAGCGATGACCTTGATGCCTTCCACTCAAATCCGCCGGTTGACGACAAGCGCCCTGCTGATAGCGGGAGCCCAGTTTATCAACGCCACGGCCTTCCCTGCCACGGCCGGTGACGCCGAAAAAAGACAGGCCATTGCCGAAAAACACTGTTCGCGCTGCCATGTAGTCGCCAAGCACAACCCCATGGGTGGTATAGGGTCCACGGCCTCTTTTCAGATGATCGCCAAAATGCCGGACGGATCGGAACGCTTCCAAACTTTCTTTGACCGGCGCCCTCATCCCGCGTTTGTGCGTATTCCTGGTGTCCCCCGGTGGTCCAAGCAGCCGGGCTACGCGACGGAAATAACATTGACGCTGGATCAGGTGGAGGATATTGCCGCTTTCGCCAAAACCCTTAAAACCTTGCCCATCAGGTGCAAACAAAAATAACAAACTGTCCCAATCCATGGCTGAAAACCCTCCCCAAGATCAGAAATCCCCCCAGCCCCAAACCGGCGCTGAGAACGATATCGACGCTCTGTTGCGCAAAGCCCGCGAGCGCCACGCGTCAGGAAGCCTTAGTGAAGCGCAACACCTGTACCAGAAAATTCTGGAAACCCGGCCCGAGAACGCTGAGGTTCAAAGCAAGTTAGGCGCCGCTTTGGCGGCCCAGGGGAAAATTGTCGAATCCGAATCTGTTTTACGCCGGGCCATTGAGGCCGAACCGGACCTGGCGGAAGCGCACATTAATCTGGGAAACGTATTTCAGTTACAAGGCAAGTTGGATGAAGCCGTCACCTCCCTCCGGCGGGCCCTCGAAATAAATCCGGACCAAACAGCCGCCCATGTCAACCTGGGCAACATTCTCCTGAAACAGGGAAACCCCGAAGACGCTGCTGGTTCTTACAGCAGTGCGCTTGAGATTGAGCCGGAATTCTCCCAGGCCCTGAACGGACTCGGCACAGCCTTTATGCAACAAAATAAAGGCAAAGAGGCTGCGGAAACTTTTGACCAAGCTCTAAATATTGCCCCCGACCAACCCGAAATCCTGTGCAATTTAGGCAACCTGCTCAGGAACCAGGGAAAATACGATGAAGCGGTGAAAACCCTGCGCAAAGCCATCGCCATTCAGCCGAATTTGATCGATGCCCACATCAATCTGGGCAATACCCTAAAAAGCCGTGGTGAATGGGACGGGGCCATGGACTCCTATCAACAGGCCCTGTCCTTGGATCCGGAAAATGCGGAAACCCACTGGAACAACGCCCAGGTTTTATTATTGCTGGGCCGCCTCGAGGAAGGGTGGCAGGAATACGAGTGGCGCACCAAATGTGATGATTTCCGGTCCCTGATCTGGAAAACGGGCGGCCCACCATGGGACGGTTCCAATTTGGATGGAAAAACGATCCTGATCTACTGCGAACAGGGATTTGGCGATTCCGTACAGTTCATCCGCTATGCACAACCCCTTGCCGCGCTAGGCGCCACGGTGATCGTCAAATGCCCACAGAAGCTACAAACACTGTTCCAAACCGTACCCGGAGTGGACAAGGCCGTCACACGCATGGACAAATCAGCGCCCTACCACCTACAAGCTTCCTTGCACAGCCTTCCCCGCCTCCTGAAAACGGACATGGAATCGATTCCGGCCCAGGTCCCCTATGTATTTCCACCCGCCGCATCAACCATAGACCTGGGTAGCGACGGCAAGCAGAAGGTAGGGATCGTCTGGGCCGGCAGTCCGTCCCATAAAAATGACCAGAGCCGCTCTATGAGCCTGGATTATTTTAAACCCTTGTTGGACGTGGAGGGGCTTGCTTTCTACAGCTTACAATTCGGCGAACCAAGCCAGGATATCAACCATTTCGAATTGGGCGGCGCCATTGTTGATCTGAGCGGGGACCTAGAGGGTTTCACTGCCACGGCAGCTGTGTTGGCGGAATTGGATCTGATAATTTCCGTCGATACTTCGACCGCCCATCTGGCCGGCGCATTGGGCAAGCCCGTGTGGACGCTTTTATCTTTCGTGCCCGACTGGCGTTGGTTGCTGGGCCGTGACGATAGCCCCTGGTATCCTTCCATGCGCCTGTTCCGTCAAAATTCGCCGGGCGATTGGCGGGGCGTTATGGACAATGTTGTAAAAGAACTTCGACAATTCCTTCTGAATTAACCGGATTTATGGGAAAGCAAATTCTTGGCCCGCCTCATAGATACATTAATACACGATGAAAACGACGCCACGGCTATTGAATACGCCTTGATCGCCACCTTGATAGTGATTGTCATTATCGGCGCTATCAACCTGCTTTCCAGCGATCTCAACAATACCTTTAACACCATTGCCAACACCGTTACACCGGCCCTCTGAACCGGCATTTAGCGTAACAAGGGTTAACTATTGCCGCTGATTTTGTCCGCGTGAAGCCCCAGGCGGCCAGATGCGTCCTCGTCCTTGACGCCGCCGGACGTGAACCAGGAAAGTCTATCGCGAAGGGTAACCACGCTGCCGACGATGATAATCGAGGGTCCGGGCAAGTCTTCTTCCTCCGAACGGCGGGCAAGGTCTTCCAGGTTTGCCGTGACCACCCGCTGTCCGGGGCGGGTGCCGTTATCGACGATAGCCGCCGGGGTCTTCGGATCGGCGCCATGGCTGATGAGTTTTTCGGTCAACATGGCCAGAGAATCGAGCCCCATATAGACGACCAGCGTCTGGCTGGGCCGGACCAAAGCCGGCCAGTCCAGGTCGAGATGATCGTCCTTGGCATGGCCGGTGACGAAGATGCAGCTTTGCGCATGATCCCGGTGCGTCAGCGGGATGCCGGCATAGGACGCACAGCCGTTGGCCGCCGTCACGCCGGGCACGACCTGGAAATGAATCCCTTCCGATGACAGGGCATCGATTTCCTCGCCGCCGCGGCCGAAAATAAACGGATCGCCGCTTTTCAACCGCAATACCCGTTTGCCCTCACGGGCCAGGCGGATCATCATTTGGCTGATTTCCTCTTGCGGCAGAGCGTGATCGCCGCGCCGTTTGCCGACATAAACGCGTTCCGCGTCGCGGCGCACCAGTTCCATGATTTCGTCCGTGACAAGCCGGTCGTGCAGCACC
>Ga0114996_10004025_pt1 | contig 17858 bp, 11 predicted proteins | sample ArcticOcean_MG_C_4_FD_87039 | JGI IMG/M metagenome (GOLD analysis project Ga0114996, IMG submission 87039) | Marine microbial communities from western Arctic Ocean - ArcticOcean_MG_CB4_134 | ecosystem: Environmental > Aquatic > Marine > Oceanic | place: Arctic Ocean: Canada Basin | collected...
AACCGAGACGACTAAGAGTGACATAAAAGACGCATCATTGGCAGCAGAAGGCGTCCGACGCATTGAGTGGGCAGCTCGAGAGATGCCCGTGGTGAAGCTGATTCAGGAGCGATTCCTGAAGGAGAAGCCCCTTGCAGGCCTGACGATGGCAACCTGCCTGCACGTCACGTCGGAAACGGCGAATCTGGTAATCGCGATGCGCGATGGTGGGGCTGAGGTGGTGCTCTGCGCGAGCAACCCCCTGAGCACCCAGGACTCCGTGGCAGCGGCCCTTGTGCACGAGTACGGTATTGCAACCTACGCCATCAACGGCGAGGACAACGAGACCTACTACAAGCACCTCAACGCCGCCTTGGACCACAAGCCCAACATCACGATGGACGATGGCGCCGATCTGGTAGCCGCGCTCCATTCGACCAGGACGGATATGCTCGACGGCATTGTAGGCGGCACGGAGGAGACGACGACCGGAGTGATCCGTCTCAACAGCCTCGCAGCGGAAGGCAAGTTGCGCTACCCGATCATCGCCGTCAACGACGCAGACACGAAGCACTTCTTCGACAACCGCTACGGCACGGGCCAGAGCACCCTCGACGGTATCACCCGTGCGACCAACGTGCTCTGGGCTGGCAAGACTGTGGTCGTCGCCGGGTACGGCTGGTGCGGAAAAGGCGTCGCGATGCGGGCCAAGGGTATGGGCGCCAATGTCATCGTGACCGAGATCAACCCCGTGCGTGCCCTTGAGGCCGCCATGGATGGTCACCGAGTGATGTCCATGCTAGAGGCAGCCCCGATTGGCGACATCTTCATCACGCTCACCGGTGGGATGAAGGCCGTTGCCCGCCCCCACATCGAGGTGATGAAGGCTGGCGCGATCATCGCCAACAGTGGCCACTTCAACGTCGAGATCGAGATCGAGGCGCTTGAGGAGATGGCAGACGGCAAGCAGGAAGTCCGACCTATGGTAGACGAGTATCTGATGCAGGACGGTCGTAAGCTCTACCTGCTTGGCGAGGGTCGGCTCATTAATCTGGCCGCAGCCGAGGGACATCCGTCCGCAGTAATGGACATGTCTTTCGCTAACCAGGCCCTGTGCGCGGAGTATATGGCCCAGACGGCCCACACGCTTGAGAAGAAGGTGTACGCGGTGCCTAGGGACATCGATGAGGAGATCGGCGCGCTGAAACTTCGCGCCATGGGCATCACAATCGATACGCTGACGACAGAGCAGCAGACGTACCTGGACAGTTGGGACGTGGGCACCTAAGCCCGCTACTGGGAAAAAGAGTGTGCAGAGGGGCATTGCCCCTCTGCCGGGAGTGTGAGGGCCGCCCTCACACTCAATCTTCCCCTTGTCTTTGGGGAACTAGGCAGTGATGTGACCCGGGGTGGTTTTTCCGCATTTCGCGGGGCCGCCTTCTAGTATGGGAATACCGAGTAATACGAGGAGGAACCCAAGGTGGCGTACAGTTTTACAGATCGGCCCTTCATTCTATTCACGTCCGAGTCGGTGACCGAAGGCCACCCGGATAAGCTTTGCGACCAGATCTCCGACGCGGTTTTGGATGCCCTGCTAGCCCAGGACCCCGCGGCCCGTGTGGCCTGCGAGGTGTGCGTCACGACCGGACTCGTCGTGGTCATGGGAGAGATCACCACCACCTCCGACTACATCGACATACCTAAAATCGTACGCAGCACGATCAAAGACGCTGGCTACGACAACTCCGACTTCGGATTCGATTACAAGTCTTGCGGCGTATCGGTCTCCGTCGACGAGCAGTCCCCTGATATCGCCCACGGCGTAGATGTGGCGAAGGAGGTTAGAGGCGAGGTACAGGGTAATGGCGAAGACGTCGATGCCCTCGGCGCCGGGGACCAGGGCATGATGGTGGGCTTCGCCTGCACCGAAACTGAAGAACTCATGCCACTGCCGATTTCGCTGTCTCACCAGCTGACCGCCAGACTCGCCGAAGTCCGCAAGGAGGGCATCCTCCCCTGGGTACGGCCCGACGGCAAGGCCCAGGTCACCGTCGAGTACGCCTACGGAGTGCCCAAGCGGGTCCACACCGTAGTGATTAGCACACAGCACAGCCCAGAGGTCAGCCAGGCCGACATTTCACGCGAGCTGATCGAGAAGGTAGCCAATGAGGTGATTCCCGCCTCCCTGCGCGACAAGGACACCAAATACCACATCAACCCGTCCGGCAATTTCGTGATCGGCGGGCCGGTGGGCGACACGGGTCTGACCGGTCGCAAGATTCTTGTGGACACCTACGGCGGAGTGGCGCGGCACGGAGGCGGCGCATTCTCAGGCAAGGACCCGACTAAGGTCGACCGTTCGGCAGCATACGCCGCCCGTTACGTCGCGAAGAACCTGGTGGCCGCTGGTGTCGCGGACCGTCTGGAGATCCAACTGTCCTACGCCATCGGCATGGCCCAGCCCATCTCCGTCTCCGTGGAGACCTTCGGCACCAACAAGGTGTCCGACGATGTCATCGTTGCGATGGTCGACAAGCACTTCGACCTGACGCCCGGCGGCATCATTCAGACGCTGGACCTGCGCAGGCCCATATACAAACAGACCGCAGCTTACGGACACTTCGGCCGGACCGACGTCGACCTCCCCTGGGAGCACACCGACAAGGCCGCCGACATTCGACGCGACGCCTTTGTCGGCGCGGTCGACGAAGGGGCCTAGAGGGCTCGGAGTACGGGGTATGAACCGGAACCTGTCGGGTTTCGGAGTTGTTCTCTACCCCACTACTCCGTGGTCGGCGTCTAGCTTTCAGATCGAGGTGTGCAGAGGGGCGGATTCTCGGTGCCTGTCCTGAGCTCACCGAAGGGCTGGGTATCTGAGGGAGTCCCTCAGATATTTGTTTTTCTTTTTTCTTGGGGGAAGGCAAGGGATCATCGTTCCTGCTTGCCCCTGAATTCCACCTTCAGGTAGGACCGCGCCAGTGACTAGCGACTCTGCCAAAGAGATATTGACTACCCTGAGGGACGAGCAGGGCATCAGCCCGACATCCCTGACTGCCATTGAGGCGTGGCTGAACGATCCCGCGTTGGCGGAATTCTCCCACCACATTTCCGATTTGGTGGCGTCAAAACAGTGGGACGCCATCGAAGACTCGTTTTACACACGCCTCCGCGTCGGGACCGGCGGTATCCGAGGCCCGTTGGGCGTCGGACCGAACCGCATTAACACTCGGACCATCGGAGAGGCGGCCCAGGGGCTGTGCCGGTTCATCGACGAATACGGCCCGGAGGCCAAAAGGGCCGGGGTTGTCGTCGGATACGAGTCCCGCAAGCAGTCCCGCGAACTGGCAGTTCTGTCCTCCGAGGTCTTCGCGGCCAGTGGCATCCGCTCCTACCTCTTCGACGGGCTGCGATCCACCCCAGAGGTATCCTTCGCCGTTCGCCACCTGGGCGCCACCGCCGGTGTCCAGATCACAGCCTCCCACAACCCGCGCACCGACAATGGGTTCAAGTTCTACTGGTCCGACGGGGGCCAGGTGGTACCGCCCCACGACGCCCGTTTCATGGAGATGGTGGCCGGCGTGGAGACCATCGACCGCATGCCCATCGGCCGCGCACGGGACGCCGGCTTCGTTACCGATGTCGGTTCTGAGATCGACGACGCATACCTCACCGCTGTTCGAGGGCTCTCCACCAGCGACTCCAGATCGGCTTCTGTCGTCTTCAGCCCCATGCACGGAGCCGGCTCCACCAACGTGTTGCCCGTCTTGCGGAGCGAGGGTTTTGCAGTCACGACCGTGCCGGAGCAGATTGAGCCCGACGAGAACTTTCCGACGGCTGCCGGCGACCTGATCAACCCTGAGTTCCGCGAAGTCATGGAACTCCCGGTCCAGCTAGCGGAGGCTCAAGGGGCCGACCTGGCCATATGCTCCGACCCGGACGCAGACCGGCTTGGGGTAGCGGTCAAAGCGTCCTGGGGTTCGCCGTCGGTTCAAGTCCTCACCGGCAACCAGATGGGCGCAGCACTCACTCACTACCTGCTGTCGCGAAGGCGGGAGCAAGGAAAACTTTCTGAAGAAGACATGGTGCTCACCACGGCGGTCACGACGAGCCTGATCTCGGACATCGCCGCGAGCTTCGGGCTGACGCCAAGGGACGACCTGCTCGTCGGCTTCAAGTTCATCGCCGAGATCATCGAGGGTTTGGACGACACGTCCAGGTTCGTGTTCGCAGCCGAGGAGAGCCTCGGGTATCTGGCGGGCGGCTTTGTACGTGACAAGGACGCGGCGATTGCGTCCCTGCTCGTATGCGAAATGGCCTCCTGGCTCAAAGACCGCGACGAAACGGTGATCCAGTACATCGACGAGCTGTACCATAAGCACGGCTACTACAAGAACGCACAGTATCTGGTGGAACTGCCCGGCAAGAGTGGCCGCGACGTCATGGAGGCCGCCATGATCTACCTGCGCGCCCAACCACCGTCTGAGCTTGCGGGTATCTCGGTCACAGAAATCTCAGACCTGCTCGATGAGTCGCTGAGCGACCCCGAAAACTACAGGATGGGTGGCTCGACCGATGTTGTGAGCCTCTATCTGTCCGAGGACCATCGCACCCGCGTGACAGTGCGTCCATCCGGCACCGAACCCAAGCTGAAGGTCTACGTGCAACACCGCAGCACGGTAGGAGACAGCCTCGGCATGGCAAAAGCCCAGGGGGACGCGGTCGCCGCTGGTCTTGGCGAGGCGATCCTGGAGCACTGCCGGGGTGGGCTCGCTGGAACGCTGCGGCTGGATTGGGACCGCTCTACTCGCCGAACGATTTGACCCCTCGCCGCCGTGTGACCCACGGTCCGGTCGCGGTGTATAATCGCCCCCTAATCCTCATAGGGAGCGCCCCATGACAACCCGCTCCGCCGGGTCCATGCTCGACCGAAAACCCCTGCTCATGCTCATGGACGGCCACGCGATGGTCTACCGGGCCTTCTACGCCATCCCTGAGCCGCTAAACGTGTCGAAGACGGGTGAGGAGGTCCGCGCCGTCTACGGCTTCCTCAACGCCTTCCTGAGAGCGCTCACCGACTACAATCCGACCCACTGTGCCATTGCCTTCGATCTCCCCACACCCACGTTCCGCCATAAAGAGTTCGCAGACTACAAGGCACAACGCCCGCCGCCGCCGCCGGAGCTGCGCCCGCAATTTGATCGGGTGAGGAGCTTCATGGAGGCCTTTGAGGTCCCGATCTTCGACAAGGCCGGGTACGAGGCCGATGACGTCCTCGGCAGCCTCTGTCGCCAGGCCGAGGAGCAGCAGATCGACACTGTCGTCCTGTCAGGCGACAGCGACCTGCTGCAGCTGGTCTCGCCTTACGTAAAGGTTGTGCTCAGCTACAGCGTGCAACGGACCACCGTCTATGACACCGAAAAGGTCAAGGAACGGTACGGAGGGCTTGGCCCCGAGACGGTCCCAGACATCAAGGCGCTCACGGGCGACTCCTCCGACAACATACCCGGCGTCCCCGGTGTAGGCGCGAAGACGGCCATCAAACTGCTGAGCCAGTTCGACACGATAGAGGGCATCTTCGAGAGGCTGGACGAGGTTTCGCCGCCAAGGGCCCAACAGAGCCTTCGAGACAACAAGGAACTGGCCATCCAGGGTAAATTCCTCACCACCATCGTGCGCGACCTGTACGATGAGCTGGATCTCTCCCCAACCAAATTCTGGCAGTACGATCGATCCAAAATCGTGGAGAAGCTCGGCGAGCTAGAGTTCCACACTATAGTCCCGCGCATCCCGAACCCCGGCGAGCCTATCGCTCAACCGGAAGGTCAGTTGGCGCTTGGTGCGACCCAGCCCGTGGCCCAGGGCCAGCTCGCCTTGGATGCGCCCGCCCGCGAGACCACGTACGAAGTGGTGGACACCCTCGAATCCCTGCTCAAGTTGGCCACGCTATTGGACACGCCTCAAGGGTTCGCCTTCGGTGTCGTTACGATAGGCACCGCTGCCACCGAAACCGGATTAACGGGCATCATGCTGACCAACGCCGCTGACGCCGCCTGGTATGTCCCCGTGGGCCACTCAGACGGCACCCAGATCCCTCTTCAAGACGTGCTGGACACGCTACGCCCTCTATTCGAAAAAGAATCTGTGCCCAAGACGGCGCACAATGCCAATGTGAGCATGACCGGGTTGAGGAGGCTTGGGGTACACGTCGAGAATCTGACCTTCGACACTATGCTTGCCGCCCACATCGGCGGCAGGAAGTCGGTGGCGCTCGGTTCGCTGGCGCTGGAGTGCCTGGGCGTGGAGCTCACCACGGAGACGGACGTCACCGGCACGGGACGCAAACGGATCACCTTTGCCGAAGCGCCAATCAGCACGGTCGCGGACTTCGCATGTGCCGAGGTCGACATGGCCTGGCAACTTCGCGAAATCCTTGGCAAGGAGGCGGAGGACAAGGGCGTTCGCGACGCCCTGGACACGGTCGAGATGCCATTGGTGCCGATTCTGGTCAGGATGCAGGTCGACGGGGTTGCCCTCGATTCCAGTCATCTGGAGGGCATGGCGGGCACGCTGTCTGCCGATATTTCACGCATCCAAACCGAAATGTATGAACTGGTGGGCCACGAGTTCAACATCGGCTCGTCCCAGCAACTCGGTGGGGTACTCTTCGATGAGCTTCGCCTACCGCCCACAAAACGAACCAAGACCGGACACTCCACCGATGCGTCGTCCCTTGAAGGGCTCAAGCACATCATTGATCTTGGCAAGTCTGAGAACGTGGACCCCAAGGCTGTCGAGGTTCTCGACAATGTCCTGGAGTATCGCCAGCTTACCAAGATCAAATCTACCTACGTCGACTCCCTTCCTGGTCAGGTGAACCCGGCCACTGGTCGCATCCACACCAGCTACCAGCAGACGGGTTCCGCCACGGGCCGCGTGTCCAGCAATGATCCCAACGTGCAGAACATTCCTGTCAGAACAGAGCTGGGGCGCCAGGTCCGCAAGGCCTTCGTCGCTCAGCGAGCCCCTGAATGGACGCTGTTGGCGGCGGACTATTCACAGATCGAGCTACGCATCCTGGCCCATCTCTCAAAAGACCGCGGGCTGGTCGAAGCCTTCCGGAGCGGTCTTGATATCCACTCGGCAACCGCGTCCACGGCCTACGGCGTGCAGATAGAAGACGTGACTGAGGACATGCGTCGGATAGCCAAGATCATGAACTTTGGCGTTGTCTACGGTCTCAGCCCCTTCGGGATCAGCAGGCAGACTGGCCTGAGTGCCCAGGAGGGCAAGGCGTTCACCGAGTCCTATTTCGGGCAGTATCCGGGCATCCAGCAGTACATCGCCGAGATCAAAGACAGGGTGGCCCAGATCGGCTACGTTGAGACCCTCGTAGGCCGGCGACGTTACATACCGGAAATTCGATCGGGAAGTGTGCACGTTAGAGCAGCTGGTGAACGTATGGCGGTGAACATGCCCATCCAGGGCACCGCCGCCGACATCATCAAGCTGGCCATGATACGTATTCAGCGCGAGATAGATGATCGTGGTCTTGAGTCGCTGATGATTATCCAGGTCCACGACGAGCTCATCTTCGAGGTTTCACTCGGTGAACTGGACGCCATGAAGGCTCTTGTTCTCGAGCTGATGCCGGCGGCGATGGACCTGGTGGTGCCCCTCGACGTCGAGCTAAAAATAGGCGATAACTGGGGCGAGATGAAATAGGATCGATGTGATGCCGAAACTGACCTCCAAGCCGATTCAATCCGACGTCTTCGTGAATGGACCACGACCTTATGGCCGTCATGGCCGTCTTGAGCGAGATTCAGAATCCGGTCGTAATCATGCCGGCTCGCGATACGAGAGACGCCGCTCCCAGAAAAAGGAGCGGGTCTCCGAGGCCTCCAAACTCATTCGTACTTGCAAGATCATGTGGGTGGAGAACAGTAGCCACAGTGTCATATTGGAGCACCCGGAGATGATCACAACCGCTCTGCAGACGGATGTCGATGCGGGCTTTTTTGAACCAGATGCGAAAACCGAAGGATCTGCATAGCGGTGGCCGGTGAATACCTTGCCAGCCGCGTTGACACTGTTCGGTCCGTTAACTAACATGTATTGTGCCGACACGTACTCAGCACGTGGAAGGGGTCCCAAACTTGGAGAGCAATCCTTCAGTCAGCCTGATGGAAGCCGTCAGTGTCTATGTTGCTAGCCTTCGCAGCAAGGACAGCCAGTCTAAAGCCCAACAGCACCTGATGAAGTTCGTCCAGTGGTGCGGTGCCGAGAGACAAATCGTAGAGATAAGACCCTCGGAGATTGGCGAATACGGTGAGAAGTCAGTCGGTTCCACCGGCGGCGCTCAAGCTGTTGAACGGCTCCAGGGTGTGCGCAAATTCCTCTCCTTCGCCAAGAAGAAGGGGCTGACAGAACACAACCTCGCCCAACATCTGAGGATCCGCAAGGGCAAGGGCCGAGCCCTTAAGTCGTCCGGCGCCTCAGAGGCCAATATCGTCGAACTGACCATCGAAGGTCACAAGGAGCTCGTCGACGAATTGGAGGGGCTGAAGAGCCAAAGAGTACCCATCGCCGCGGAGATTCGTCGTGCAGCCGCCGACAAGGATGTCAGGGAAAACGTGCCCCTTGAGGCTGCTCGTGAGCAGTTGGGCCTTGTTGAGTCACGTATCAGGCAGATCGAAGACACGTTGAAAAACGCGGTCGTCGTGCAGCCCTCCGGCGAAAAGGCCAAGACGGTCCGAGTTGGCACCAAGGTCCACCTGAAAGACCTGGAAAGCGGACGCGAGACCAGGTATACCGTCGTCAGCGCATCCGAGGCGCGCCCCCTCGATGGCAAAATTTCGGATGTATCGCCCGTGGGCAAGGCGCTCATGAAGCGAAGCGCTGGACAGGAAATACGAGTCGAGACCCCGCGAGGACAGTTGAAGTACCGGATTGTAAAGCTTACCTCCTAGTCTCGGACGACCCTCGTGCGAGGCAAAAGGCCCGCCACCGGCTGGCCTTTTATGATACCCGCAGTCATCGATTATTTCAGGTCTTGCATAGGGCGTTTTTCACCACCGCCCGCTACCCTTCAAGTACTGCATCAAATATCGTCAAGAACATGGAGTCATGGAAGAGGCAATAACTAGACTGGTTTTTCAGCTGGCCGCCATCCTGGTGGTCGCGAAGCTTGCTGGCGAGGGCTTCGAGCGCTTCCTAAAGATGCCCGCGGTTCTTGGTGAACTGGCTGCAGGCATACTCATCGGACCCTTCGCCCTTGGCGCAGTCGACGTGCCCGCCTTGGGACCACTATTTGAGCATCTACCGGAGGCAATCGGGGGCGAAGAAGCCGCCGTTCCCGTCTCCGAGGGGCTCTGGGCGCTGGCCCAGGTAGGCTCCATAGTCCTGCTGTTCATGGCTGGTCTGGAGACGGACCTGCGCCAGTTCCTGCGCTACGCCAAGCCCGCCAGTCTGGTGGCCCTGGGTGGGGTGATACTGCCCTTCGGACTTGGCGCCGGCCTCACCGTTGCTTTTGGTTTTGCTGACAGCATTACCGACGTAAGGGCGCTTTTTGTCGGCGCCGTCATGACCGCCACCTCTATCGGAATCACCGTTCGGGTGCTCGGCGACCTCAGGCGACTGACCAGCCCTGAAGGGGTCACCATTCTGGGTGCAGCGGTGTTGGACGACGTCATCGGAATCCTCATACTCACCATCGTGGTCGGCCTCGGCGACACCGGCGAGATCGTCCCCAGCGAGGTTGGCCTCGTAGCGCTCAAGGTCTTTGGCTTCTGGCTCGCCCTGACAGGCATCGGCATATTGCTCGCTAGCCGTATCTCGGCCCTGCTAATGTCCTTCAAGGTCAGCGGCGCGGCAGTAGCACTGGCCCTCGCGATCGCATTCCTCGCCTCGGGTCTAGCCGAGAGCTTCGGACTTGCGATGATCATCGGCGCATTCTCAATTGGTCTGGCGCTATCGGGAACCGACCTGGCCCACGCGCTGGACGAGCCATTGCGAGCGGTCTACTCCGCACTTGTGCCCATATTCTTCGTGGTCATGGGCATGCTGGTTGACGTGAGTGCCCTCAGCGGCGTCGTAACCTTCGGGCTGGTGATCACGGTCGCTGCCGTCATTGGAAAAGTCGCAGGGAGCGGTCTGCCCGCCCTGGGCGTCGGGTTCAATCCAATGGGCGCTTGGCGTATAGGAATCGGCATGCTGCCCAGAGGCGAGGTGGCCCTGATCATGGCCGGAATCGGCCTCAGCAAGGGCATCATCGGCCAGGATCTCTATGGCGTCGCTATATTGATGACCATCATCACTACGGCGATTGCGCCTCCGGTGCTCGCACTCTCGTTCCGTAGCGAGGCCGCTGGAGCTCGCACGGAGCCTGCGGAAAACGAGGACGATGGCTAGCAGCGCGACCACTGCGGAGTCCACGGAACTTGTCGAGGAGTTGAGACGCCTCGTGGATGGCGAGGTCCGTTTCGACGACATAACGCGCTCGCTCTACTCCACCGACGCCAGTATCTATCGAATTGAGCCCATAGGCGTGGTCCTCCCACGCACCGACGAAGATGTCATCGCGGTAGTCGAGACCGCAGCCCGTCACAATGTGCCCGTGCTGCCCAGGGGCGGCGGCACCAGCCTCGCCGGACAGACCGTTGGTAACGCCGTGGTAATGGACTTTTCGAAGTACATGCGCCACGTCGTTGAGGTCAACGCCGAAGAGCGATGGGTGCGCACCCAGCCCGGCATCATCCTTGACGAACTCGACCGTCACCTCGCGCCTTACGGACTCCATTTCGGCCCAGACCCCAGCACCAGCAATCGCGGCAACATCGGCGGGGCGCTCGGAAACAACTCCTGCGGCGCACATTCGATCATGTACGGCAAGACCGTCGACAACGTCATCGGGCTCGAAACCGTGCTTTCGAACGGCGAACGCGCCACTCTGGGCCGGGTCGACCGCTCATCGTTGGATGCCAGGCTCCGGGCCAAAGGATTGGAAGGCGACATCTTTCGGGCGCTGCGCTCCATCGGCGAGGAGACCGCAGCCGAGGTCAAGTCACGGTACCCAAACATCCAACGCCGCGTCTCGGGATACAACCTGGACGATTTGGAGGGCGGCGGACCCTGTAACATGGCCCGCTTCGTAGTCGGCTCTGAGGGCACCCTGCTCACAATTACCGAAGCGAAGCTTGCACTGGTCCCGAATCCCGCCTACAAGCGCCTCGCCGTACTCCACTTCAACAGCGTGGCCGAGTCCATGGAGGCCACGGTAGCTGTGCTGGAGCTGGCGCCTGCGGCCGTCGAACTGATCGACTCCATGATTATCCGTCAGGCCACCGCTAACCTGGTGTACTCCCGTCAGATGGGCTTCATCCAGGGTGATCCGGAGGCGCTGTTGCTGGTAGAGGTCGTAGGCGACTCCGATGTTGAAGTCGAGTCGAAATTAGACTCCCTCGACGCCAAGAACCTCGGCTACGCCACCACACGAATTTCCGACGCTAATGAGCAGGCCTCGGTCTGGGCGGTGCGAAAGGCCGGCCTCGGCCTCATGATGAATGTCACCGGGCCCGCAAAACCCCTGCCATTCGTCGAGGACACCGCCGTCGCCCCTGAGCGCCTCCCTGAATACGTGCGCCGGTTCGACGAGATCGTCAAGGCCAATGGGACCACTGCTGGCTACTATGGCCATGCCAGCGTCGGGTGCCTGCACATTCGTCCCCTGATCGACCTGAAGGGCGTCGAGGGCGTTGAGCGCATGGCAGCCATCACCGACCAAATCAGCGACCTGGTGTTGGAGTTTGGCGGTTCAATGTCCGGCGAACACGGCGACGGCCTGGCCCGCAGCGCACTAAACGAGAAGATGTTCGGGTCTGCGATATATGACGCATTTCGGCGTGTGAAGGGCGCGTTTGATCCCCAGGGCATCATGAACCCCGGCAAGATAGTTGATGCGCCGTCCATGACCGAAAACCTGAAAATCGGACCGGACTACAAGACGCTGGGGCTGTCTACAGGCTTCGCATTTTCGCAAGAGGGCGGGTTCGCCGCCGCCGTCGAGATGTGCAACGGCCAGGGGGCCTGCCGCAAGATCCATGGCGGGACCATGTGCCCGTCGTTTATGGCAACCCGCGATGAGGAGCACTCGACCCGAGGACGCGCCAACGCCCTGCGCGCCGCCATCTCCGGCGCACTGCCAGTCGACGCCATCGGAAGCCAGCGCCTCCATGACGTGATGGACCTGTGCCTGGGGTGCAAGGGCTGCAAGGCGGAGTGCCCATCCAATGTGGACATGGCCAAGCTCAAGTATGAGTTCCTGGACCGGTACCACAAGACCAACGGTTACGGCCTGCGGGAGCGCATGTTCGGCAACATCGCCCGTCTCGGCAAGATGGGTTCGATGTTCGCGCCATTCTCCAATTGGGCCATGCGATCCCAGGGCTTAAAGGACCTGCTCGAACGGTATGCCGGGGTTGACCGGCGACGCGACCTGCCCTCGTTTGCGAGCCAGAGTTTTGTCCAGTGGTTCCGCGCCCGGGGTGGCTCTCCTGAAACCGCAAGAGGCCCGGTCCTGCTGTTCGCCGACACGTTCACTAACTACAACCACCCGGAGCTGGGTCAAGCGGCTGTCAAGGTCCTCGAGGGCCTCGGGTACCAGGTCATCGTACCCTCGACCGGCTGCTGCGGCAGGCCAATGATGTCTGCGGGTATGCTCGACAAGGCCAAGAGCGCGGCGCGGCACAACATCGAACAGCTTCTGCCGTACATCGACAACGGAGTCAAACTGGTAGGGCTAGAGCCGAGCTGCATCTTGAGCCTCAGCGACGAGTACCCGGACCTCCTTGGCGACGATGACGCTGCCACCAGGGTCGCTGAAAGCGTAATGCTGATCGAGGAGTTCGTGGAGTACGCCGCCGACAAGGACGGCGCACACCTCAACTTCACCAAGTCACCGGGTAAGGTGATGTACCACGGCCATTGCCATCAGAAAGCCCTCGTTGGCTCGCAAATCGCCATGAACGTGCTGGGGTCAATTCCGGGCTGCGACCCGGAGGAGGTCCAGTCAGGCTGTTGCGGCATGGCCGGCTCCTTCGGCTTCGAAAAAGAGCACTACGATATGTCGATGCAAATAGGCGAGCAGAGTCTGTTCGGCCCTATCCGCGACCTGGACGATGGTGTTCAGGTGGTCAGCGAGGGTGTCTCCTGTCGCCAGCAGATCGCTGACGGCACGGAAAAACGTGCGAAACATCTGGTCGAGATACTGGCGGACGCCCTCTAGTTTTCTGAGGGTACCGGACCGGAGGTCCAAATGAAGATCACGGCAGTCGAGGTGGTTCCGGTAGACCGATACCTGTTCACCAGGGTTCACACCGACTCGGGCATTGTGGGCTTCGGCGAGTCCGGCGCGTGGGGTTTCCTGGAAGCCTCAGCAGCAGCGATGGAGAAGTTCGGCCGATACCTGGTTGGCAAGGATCCGCTACAGATCGAGCATCACTGGCAAAACATGTACCGGACGAGTCATTTCCGCGGCGCAGCCATCATGGGTGCGTTGAGCGCCCTGGACATAGCGCTCTGGGACATCGCAGGCAAGCACTTCGGCGTGCCCGCCTACCAACTATTGGGCGGCAAGACCCGCAACAAAGCGCGTGTGTACTACCACGTCTACGGTGACACCCGCGAGAAGCTCGTACAGGGGGTCCGGGATGCCCGCGAGGCAGGCTTTACCGCAGTGGGACACCTGACACCTTTCCTGGATGAGTCCAAAGGCGTGCCATTCTTCAAGACTCACGCCGACAAGATGGGCGACGCCATTGAAGCCGTAGCGGCGTACCGAGAGGCCGCCGGGACCGGCGTGGATCTGTGCATCGAGATCCACAGGCAGCTCACCCCCACTGAGTCCATTACATTGGCCAAGGGTATCGAACAGTTCCACCCGTTGTTCTACGAGGACCCCATCCTGCCGGACAACTTTGACGCAATGGCCTTGGTAGCGCAGAACGTGTCGATCCCCATCGCGACAGGGGAGCGGATTCACACAATCCACGAGTTCGCGATGCTGCTGGCGCGTGGTGCTGTGCAGTACATCCGCCCGGACGTGTGCCTGGCGGGCGGCCTGACCCACTCCAAAAAGATCGCCGCCATTGCCGAGGCACACTACGTGGGGGTCGTGCCTCACAACCCGCTGAGCCCCATCAGCACCGCAGCCTGCCTGCAACTCGCCGCGTCCATACCCAATTTCACCATTCAGGAATACCCCATCGGTGAACTGGAACCGCCCAAGAGCGAAATCGTCAAGGAGCCTCTCAAGCAAGAAGGCGGATTCTTGATGATCCCGGATGGGCCCGGGATAGGGGTCGAGTTGGCCGATGACGCCGAGGTCAGATTCCCGCCGATCGCATACGGAGAGATCGGCGCCCGTCTGGGTGTCGACGGCTCTGTCGTGGACCAGTAATTCGCGATATTTGTTAAGCTAGATATGGCCCTCCTTTGCTGGCGACAAGGGGAGTGCAGAAGGGCCTAACCCGTCTACCGGGTGAGTGAGGGTGTCCCTCACATACAAATTACTTGTTCTTCTATCAAGAAAAAGACGAATTGAGTCTAATAAGTTAGCCCCCAGAACCTACTTCAGATGGGCGGTGAGCAACGATGCGAGAGGTATTCCGCGAAGCCGTGAAGGAGCTTGGCAAGGGCGAGCCCGTGGTCGTGGCCACAGTTGTGCGCACGAAGGGGTCCACACCCCAGAAGTCAGGCGCAAAACTGCTGGTACGCAGCGACGGCAGCGGCGTGGGTACCCTCGGAGGTGGCTGCGTCGAAGGCGACATCTGGTTTGCGGCGCGTGAGCTGATGAAGCGCGGCGGCGTCGCCGAGCACCGCGACTACGAGCTAAATGAAGACCTGGCCGCAGAGGAAGGTCTGATCTGCGGCGGTACGATGTACTTCCTGATCGACCCGGTATACGAGGCTGGAGACTACCTGCCCTACGCAGATAGCATCGACAACGCCTATGGCGGTGGACCGGCCGCAGCCCTCGTGTCACTGATCAAGGCCGCCGACGGGGACACCACTCCAACAGGCGCGAAGCTGTTCGTCCGGGAGGACGGATCCACCGACGGTACTCTGGGCTCCTCAAAATTGGATGTCGACGCCGTCGAGAGGGCGTTGGATCTGATGGCCCTGGGCAACAACGAGTACGTCACGGCAAACGACGGTGCCGAATACTTTGTTGAGGCATTCACGACTCCGCCGCAGCTAGTACTGGTCGGCGGGGGCCACGTCTCAAACGCAATTGCCCCGTTGGCCGAAACCGTTGGATTCAGAGTATTTGTCACGGATGATCGGGAGGAGTTTGCTAACGCAGACCGCTACCCGAACGCCGCTGGCCTGATCGTAGCATCACCCGAGGAAGCACTTCCCCAACTTCCGATCAATGCCAATACGTACATCGTTGTCGCGACGCGTGGCCATCGATACGACAATGTGGCCCTGGAAGCCGCAGCAAGGACGTCGGCGAGGTACGTCGGTCTGATGGGCAGTAAACGCAAGACGATCTTGATATTCGAAGACCTGATCCGGAGCGGCCTGCCAATGGAACGCATCCGGCAGATACGAAGCCCCATCGGCCTCGACATCCGCGCCCGTACGCCCGAGGAGATCGCCCTCAGCATCATGTCTGAGGTACTGATGTTCAGGCTCGGTGGTGCCGGAACTCCGATGAAACTCGAGGACTGGCGGCTTGACCGCATCCGCGATAAGGTCCTTGCCGAAGAGCCGGCAGGCGTCGCCGACTAAATGGGTCTACCAACGGAGGGCTTCACCTCCTCTCCCTCAAGGGAGAGGACTGGGGTGAGGGTGATCTCCTGCCGCTAATATCCGCCATACTAACCGCCGCCGGCGAAAGCTCCCGCATGGGCCGTCCGAAACCCCTGCTGCCCTGGCACGGCGTGCCCCTCGTGGAGTATCAGATAGCAAGCCTGATTGAAGCAGGGGTCTCCCAGGTAATTGTCGTGCTAGGTCATGATCACGAGGCGATAGCCGCCCAGGTCTCCGGCGACGGCGTCCACAGCGTGGTCAACACTGCATACCGCCAGGGCAAGGCCACGTCCGTTAGGGCTGGATTGACCGCCGTAGACGCCGCAGCCACCGACATCCTCCTGCTAGCCGTGGACCAGCCGCGTCCCCCGGAGATCATTGCTGCTATCATCACCGCCCACGTCAGTGAAGACGCCCTGATCACGTCGCCGCGTTATGCGGGTCGAGGCGGACACCCGTTGATCTTCTCCGCGCGGTTGCGAGACGAGCTGGAGACCATAACTGAGGATAGTCAGGGCGTGCGTGAGGTGTTCCGAGCCCACGCTGACGAGGTCAACGAGGTCGTTATCGTCGATCCGATGATACGCCTGGACATCAACGACCAAGACGCCTACGAGGAAGCGCTACGCCTCTTCGGCGGCTGAGGGCGAAATCACGTCTGGAACCCGTCTCGGTTCGTTCGCCGGGCTGCCAGCACGATCGCGATAGTAATCCCCACAATTGCCGCAACGAGTGGTCGCCATAGCGAATGCTCTGTGGGGAGCGAATAGCTGAACACCGCAGTACTGCAGATTAGTACCATTGCAGTTCCCAACCAGCCCTGCGCGGACTTGAGTGCGATGAAGAAGCACACGGCGATGCTGAGCGCGATCCACGCCCAGGAGAATATTGTTGGTGTCCAGCCATACGTCGGCAAGTGGATCAGCGCGTGACGCCACCATGCCCTAGGGAATAGGTCAAAGCTCAGGTGGACCGCCACGGCCAGCGCGGCGCCTGCTATGAATAGCCGAGCGGGGGCGGGACTGCGCCGTGAACCCAGCACGGCGTATAACAGTAGGGGTGCGAGCAGCCCATGCGTGATAATCGAGCGATGCACCAGAAGGTCGGTGCGCTGATCAATGTCGGGGAATCGGAAGCCCACATACAATCCGGCCAGCAATGCGAGCAGGCGGATAACCGGCTTCATCGTCGCTCATCCGCCAAGCCTGATGGCCACCTATCCGTCGTCATGATCGACGAACTGGAACGAATATAGGTCCGCATCCTTCATTACGAATCTCAGACGGACCGGCTGACCCTCCAGCTTCTGGACCCGACCGAAAGTCGTAGACGACCAGCGGACCTGGCCCTCTATCTCGTCACCGTACATCTCGCTAGCGTCCCTGAGGGTGTAGCCCGTGATCGGTTTCCCGGCAGCGTCCTGCACCTCGACTCGAATGCTGCCAACCCCTGAAGTTTCGTAGTTGATTTCGAGAATATCCCCGGAGAATATCAGTGGCCGCGTGGTCAACTCTCCGCCCTCGAAGCCGGCGTTCACCGACACGAATCCATCGACCCGGAGCACCCCTCGCTCCATGTGGGAGCTGGGGTGCCGGTAATGTCGGGAGTAGTACACGGAGATCTCGTCTTTTGCGGTGGGCACCACGCCCCAGGCAACCATGTTGCTCCGCTCCGTCCAGTTGCGAAGCTCGCGGCCCGGGCGAAGGAACGCCTCCATGAACGTCCTCTCGAAATTCAGCCCATCCCGGCTGGTCATGAACACGCTATCGGATACACCGGAATGCGGGTGCGACTCCACTACCTTGCGCTCGGGCTGGAACCTCTTCGGAAACGACAAGAGCACGTCGGGTGCCCGGAAGTAGGGGGTTATGGCATTGGTATAGAGATGCTCCTCCGGCGCGTCGCCGAGGTCGATAGCCCGGTGGTCTCTCCAGTTGACGAAGTCATCGGAGATGCTCGTCCCGATGGCTCGCACGTCGTCGTCGGACCAAATGCGGTAATACGCCACGTAGTGGCCACGTTCGGCGTCCCAAAACGCCAGATTCTGCGAATCGAAGGCGCCCCAC
>Ga0114996_10004026_pt1 | contig 17850 bp, 14 predicted proteins | sample ArcticOcean_MG_C_4_FD_87039 | JGI IMG/M metagenome (GOLD analysis project Ga0114996, IMG submission 87039) | Marine microbial communities from western Arctic Ocean - ArcticOcean_MG_CB4_134 | ecosystem: Environmental > Aquatic > Marine > Oceanic | place: Arctic Ocean: Canada Basin | collected...
GGGGGGCGGGGGGCGGGGGCGGGCGGCGGCGAGTCCGAGCGCCCTCGCGATGACGGCAAACTGGACCTTGTTCTCAAATCGCTGCGCGACGGAGGGCTCCCCCATCATCAGCGCCAGCCCGAGGGCCTCAGCGCGTTCCTGGAGGCGCTTGTTGGCTTTGAATGTGAGGAGATGAGTGACCCCGTGCGTTCGAAGGAACTCAACGGTCTCCTCGTGTTCGAGGAGCGCGAGCGCGCTGGAGGGGGTGTCGGTGTCCGGTGGGATCTCCAGGACGGGAAACCCAACGCCGTCAGCGAGGCCCATCGCGTCGGCGCAGACGACGACGAGAGGGGTGCCGAGGGCGCTCCATCCCCGGGTTCGTGCCAAGTCCGGAGCGATCCACGCGAGGCGGTGATCGCCGAGGCTCTCCGAGAGCGGGGACGCGGGGTCGCTCATGGCGGCTCCGGAAGCGGGGGAATGTCGAGCCAGGAGGCGACCTCTTCCGCGGTGTCGAGGCGCGGTGCGTCGACGGCCAGGGATTCGTTCTCGTCGTGCTCGGCGGATCCCGTGAGCAGCACCAGCGCGTGATGAAGGGATCCTCGCTCTCCTGCCTTCAGCGCCGCGGCCACCGCGCAGCAGCTCTCGTGGCACGCCGGAATGCCGCGCTCCGAGAGGAGGGATCGGGCGGCTTCGAGCGCGCCTTCGGAGATCCCCCAGGCGTGGCCCGATGTCGTGCGAATGGCGCGCACCAGCTCGCCGAAGCGCCGGGTTCGCTTCGTGCCCAGATCTCCGACCACGCTTCGGTCATCAAAGGGAACGGCCTCGTCGAAGAACTCCGCGATGGACTGAATCGTTCCGGTCTGGGCGGCATGGAGAGCGGGAGAGTGCCCGCTCCAGCCTGCCTCTCGAAGCTGCTGGAAACCGCGGGCCATCCCGACCAGCGTGCTCCCGCTGCTGCTGTAGCAGAACACGCCCTCGGCCGTGTCTTCGCGCTCCGCGAATCCGAACGCCAGCGCCTTGTATCCCGCGAGCGCATGATCATCGATGGAGGGTCTCAGGCTGGGGATCCCCCAGCGCTCGTGGAGCTCCCGTCCGATACCGATGGCGCGCTCGCTCAAGATGAGGCGTGCGCCTGCCTCCGCGATGCGGCGGAGCTTTCCCGCAGAGGTCGCAGGGGAGGCCAGCGCGATGATCTCGATGCCCGCCTCCCGGCAGGCTCGTCCGAGGGCGATGGCGGCGTTTCCAGAGCTCGAGATGGTCGCTCGCTTGCATCCCTTTGAGGCCCAGACGGCGGCCTGAACGGCAGCGCTTCGATCCTTGTGGCTGCCACCTGGGTTGCGATCCTCTCGCTGGAGGACGAGGCGACTCAGTTTCCCCTGGGCGCCGAGATCCTCGAGCACGGGGGCGCCGTCGCCGACCTCGACGCGCTCGCTCGGGTCGAGCGATGCGGCGAGCAGGGGGGCGTATCGCCACACGCCTTGCGTGTCGGCCTCCACCCACGATGACCAGTCCGAAGTTCCCACGGGTTTCCTCCACCCAGCTCCGTTTTGTAGGCCAGGGAGAGGCATGGTACAAGGGGAACCGTCGTTCAGGTGACGGGACCATGAACCCAGGAGCCGAGAAACATGGCTGGATCCACCCACGGAACGCTGCTGCGCGTGACCACGTTCGGGGAGTCTCATGGTCCCGCGATGGGATGCATCCTGGATGGCTGTCCCGCGGGACTTCCGATCACCGCGGAAGAGATCCAGATCGACCTGGATCGTCGCCGCCCGGGTCAGAGCCGACTGACGACGCCTCGCAAGGAGGCCGACGCCGTTGAGATCCTGAGCGGGGTCTTCGAGGGCCGGACTCTCGGCACACCGATCGCTCTCCTGGTACCGAACAAGAACGCCGATCCGGGCGCTTACGACGCCCTGAAGGATCTCTATCGTCCGAGTCACGCCGACTTCACCTGGGAGGCCAAGTTCGGCCACCGGGACCACCGCGGTGGCGGTCGCTCCAGCGCACGCGAGACCGTGGGGCGGGTCGCGGCCGGGGCCATCGCCCGCAAGCTCCTGTCGGTGGGTGCGGGCATTGAGATCGTCGGCTGGGTGGACGCGGTGCAGGAGATCGGCGCCGCGGTCGATCCGGAGACCGTGAGCCGGGACGCGGTGGATGCCAATGATGTGCGATGCCCCGACGCTGCGATCGCGGAGGCGATGGAAGCGCGCATCCGGGAGGTTCGGGCGGAAAGGGACACGCTCGGCGGCGTGGTCGGAGCCGTCGCTCGTGGAGTTCCCGCGGGATTGGGCGCGCCGGTGTTCGATCGCCTGGAAGCGGATCTTGCGCGGGCAATGCTCTCCATCCCCGCTGCCAAGGGATTCGAGAGCGGAAGTGGTTTTGGAGGAACGCTGCTGCGGGGGAGCGGTCATAATGACCCCTTCGCGATCGATGGGGACGGCGCCGTCGTGACCACGACCAATCGAAGCGGCGGAGTTCAGGGGGGCATCAGCAACGGCATGCCGGTCACCCTGCGCGTCGCCTTCAAACCCGTCGCGACTCATTTCCAGCCGCAGCAGACCGTGACGAAAGCGCCGCATGCCCCGACGGAGTTTCAGGCGAAAGGGCGCCACGATCCCTGCGTTCTCCCGCGGGCGGTTCCGATCGTGGAGGCGATGATGGCGTTGGTGTTGGCGGACCACTGGCTGCGCCAGCGAGCCCTCTCGGGCGCAGCAGGCGACTCGCTCTAGGCGACGTCCCGTCGCGATGCGTCGCTCGCGCCAGCTGTCTTGGCGGCCTGTTCCCGCTTCTTCTTCTTTCGCACGTTCACGACCAGCGCATGGAGCTCCTCGGAGGGCTGTCGATACATCGCTGGGTGGTCGGTCAGGAGGTTGAAGCGCAGGATGTGCCAGAACGCCGCGACTCCGTCTTTCCAGGTGATCTTCTTGCCCTCTTCGTAGGTGCGGCCGTTGTAGCTGATGGGCACCTCGTAGATGACCACCTGGGGCATGCGCGCCACCTTCGCCGTCACCTCGGGCTCAAACCCGAAGCGATCGCTCTCCAAGACGATGTTCTGGATCACCTCGCGCTTGAAGGCCTTGTAGCAGGTCTCCATGTCCGTGAGGTTCAGATCGGTCAGGAGATTCGAGAGGAAGGTCAGGAACTTGTTGCCGAGGGTGTGCCGGTAGTAGAGCACGCGCCCCGTTCCCCCCTGAAATCGGGAGCCATACACCACGTCAGCCCGACCGGATTCGATGGGGCCCAGGAGGATGGAGTAGTCCGCTGGATCGTACTCGAGATCCGCGTCCTGAACGATCACCACGTCGCCCGTGGCCTGTTCGAAGCCGCGGCGTAGCGCGGCGCCCTTTCCGCAATTGGTCGGCTGCAGCAGGACCGTCACGCGGGGACGGCTCGAGAGCTGCTCCAGGATCGCACGGGTGCCGTCCGTGGACCCATCGTCGATGAGGATGATCTCGTGTTCGTAGGGAGTCCTGCTGACGGCGTCGACGACTTCTTCGAGGGTCTCCTCCTCGTTGTAGCAGGGCATGATGATGCTCAGCTTCATCCGTTTCCTTTCAGATGGGTCGCGCTCGCGCTGGACTCTACCTTGCGGTGGCGCAGGCGAACGCGGACCAGATCCGCGGCCATGCGAGCGCTGTCCTTGATCGGGTGGACGGTGGAGGCCTCGTCGTTGATCCATCGAACGGGGACTTCGGCGATGGTGTGGCCGAGGCGAAGGGCGAGAAAGAGGACCTCCACATCAAAGCCGAATCCATCGATGGTGGTGCGTGCGAACACGTCCCGGGCCACGTCCCGGCGGAAGAGCTTGAAGCCGCATTGGCTGTCGCGGATGCCCGGAAGCGCGATCGCCTGGACCATCAGGTTGAAGATACGTCCCATCGTCTCTCGGTAGAGGGGTTGATGCTCGAGGATCTCGCTCTCGTCCATTCCTCGTGATCCGATGACCACGGGGTTGTCTTCGATCTGCTCGACCAGCTGCGCCAGCTCTTCGATCGGCGTGGAGAGATCCGCGTCGCTCATCAGAATCCAGGCGCCGCTCGCCTCCAGGACGCCATGGCGGACGCTGTAGCCCTTCCCGCGATTCCCAGGGTTCTCGAGGACGCGGCTCCGCTCCATGTCCTGGAGCGCCCTCTGGGCCACCTCCGTCGTGTTGTCGCTCGATCCGTCGTTGACGACGAGTATCTCCGTGTTCGGAGCATGTTCGGCAGTCCACGCCCGGATTCGATCGAGCGTGGGGGCGATTCGTGCGGCCTCGTTGTAGGCCGGGATCACGATGGAGAGGTCTTGGAGTGCAGGGTTCACGGGGCCAGATTGGGACTCGTTTCCCCCGTTGTCAACTTGCCCGCCGGGGGATACCGTGGTCGTGATGCACGTGGATCATGTCGAGCGCGAATGGAAGATAATCGTCGATGGGCCCGACGCGATGGAGCGTCTCGTGAGCTGGCTCGGGACGCCTGAACGAGAGCATCGCCAACGCAACATCTATTTCGACACCCCCGACTCCGATCTCCGGAGAATGCGTCGCATGTTACGGGTTCGCGTGGCGGGGGGGACCGTCGTGATCACCTTCAAGTCGGACTCCCAGATCGTCGATGGCTTCATGTCGAGTCGTGAAATCGAGATGGAGCTCGACGCCCAGACGTGGTCAGCGGTCGATCGCGGCGAGCGCGATCTCGCGGATCTTCCCCATGCGCCTGTCGTGGCGGCTCTCGAGGGGCTGTCGAGCCCGCGGCTCCGAGCGCATGGGGAGCTTCAGAATCTGCGACGCTTCTATCCACGATCCGCGGGATACACCCTCGAACTGGATCAGACCCACTACCCGGATGGAACGGTGGATGGAGAGATCGAGGCTGAAGTGATCTCGGAGCGCGCAATGGTGGTACGGGCCGATCTGGAGGCGATCCTCCAGTCGGTGGAGTTGCCGATGACGCCCCAGACCCAGTCGAAGTACGCCCGGCTTCTCGAGCGCGGCATGGACGAGGGTTGATCAGCGCCAGGAGATCGCAGTGCTCACGACGCCTACGCCCTCTTCCGTGTGAATCGAGGGGAGCGAGGAGCCGTCCGGAATCGAGATGAGCCGGTATTCGAAGCTCTTGAACGGATTGTCCAGGCTTCCGCCGATCAGCAGCGCGCTCCCATCGGGGGCGAGGGCGAACGGATGGCGCGGTCCGTAGCTGGTGATGGTCGCCAGGGGGGAGACGGACTGGTCGGGGACGTGGACCAGGACAAGGGTTTCTTCGACGAGCACGAGGGCCCTCTCGGCATCGACGCGCACCAACGCCTTGAGCTGGCCAGGGGGCAGGGTCAGTTCGAGGACCTCCTTGCCGACTCCTTTCGTGTATTTTCGCAGGACGGACTTGCTGGACGCGTAAACGAGGGTCGCGGGGTCCATGTACACCGGGGGTATCCCCGTGGTCATCACTGCTCCGTCCACGGATTGTGTTCCCGATCCATCGGCGCCAGCGAGGATCAGGTTCGCGCCCGACACCCAGGCGATCTGATTTCCGATGGCGGACCAGCCAAAGCTGCTGACCACACCTTCGGAGACGAAGTCCTGTGTGCCCTTCTTGAAGATGTGAAGGTGGCTCTCTCCTTTCAGGGTCTCGAGATCTGCCAGCATGAGCGCGACGCGATCTCCGCTGGGCTGGGCGCGGAAGAGCATCACGCGGGTCGGCTCGAGGTAGATGCTCGTCGTCTCCTCAGCGTGGAGGTCCGTGAGGGCAAAGGAGAGGAGGTGCTCGGGCGCGTCGCCTCCGGAGAGCCGGTACACGTCCCGGGAGTCCACGGTGGTGCCGTTGAGGGTGAGGGTGTCGTAGTGGAGCGCGTCGTTCGCGATGCTCATCGATTGGCCGAGAAGCACAGGAGGCGCGACCTCCACGGCGACCTTGATCGCCTTCGCGCCCTCGGCGACAGAGCGGATGTGTTGGAACGCGGAGTCCTCGCCGACGGAGATGCAGGTGTAATAGACCTCTTCGCCGACGGGAATGGGATTGAGGACGATCTCGGTGCATGGCGGCTGTATGGGCCCCTTCACCACGTCCTCGACGATTTCGGGCACTTCGACATCCTCGGGTTTGACGTCCTCGTCGGCATCTCCGGCATCCTGTTCGGCGATGTCGGTGGGATCCGAGCCGGCGTCGGGTTTCGGCGTGGAACCTCCGTCGCCGCAGGCGAGAGGCATGAACAGGGCGAGAGCGGCCGCGAACGCGGGAATCCAGCGCTTCATGAGATTCTCCAGGGGTCGATGATTCAGTGGGTGATGGTCCAAGTCGCCAGGCTCGTGATGGCTCCAAGCGCGAGGCCCAGGGCGGAGACGCCCACCATGCGCATCACCAGGGGCCAGGGGACATTGTCCACCGAGCGCTTCTCCTTCGCGGCGGATCGGCGAAGGGGGTTTCGAATGGGGATCGGAGCGGCCATGGGTGCGGGCGTCTCGTGCAATGCCTGAAGGCGCTCCAACCGTTTGGCGACCGAACGCGCTGTCTGGGGTCGATGGGCCGGGTCCTTCGCGAGCAGGCTCTCCACGATCGTGCATACCGCAGTGGGAATGCTCTCGGGCAGCGGGGGAACCGGCGCCGTGACCTGGGCCCGGAGGACGTTGACCGGGTTTGGATCTTCAAAGGGGAGGGTCCCGGTGAGCATCTCGTAGCAGATGATCCCAAGAGCATAGAGGTCGGTGCGCGCGTCGAGAGTCCCGAGGCGTGCTTGCTCGGGGGCTGCATAGCACGGCGAGCCGAGCATCTTGCCGGCGGAGATGAGCTCGTCGCCCGGATCTTCGCCGAGGTTTCGTGAGATGCCGTAATCGACGACCTTCACGCAGTCCTCACCCTCCGAGGTGCTCTCGATGATGACGTTGGCGGGCTTCATGTCCCGATGGACGAAGCCGCGCTCATGAGAGAGCTCGAGCGCTCGACAGATTTGTCCGGCGATGTTCAGTGCCCGTCCCACGCTGAGCTTTCCAGTGCTCTCGACCAGCTGCTCAATCGTGAAACCGTCCAGGCGCTCCAGCACGATGAAGACGCGATTGTCCACGGATCGCCCTGCGCCGATCATTCGGACGATGCCGTCATGCTCCAGCCGCCGCAGGACGAGGACTTCGCGTCGGAAGCGCTCGATGATCGTGGGGTCCGCGGCCAGCTCCTGGCGGATCAGCTTGACGGCGACGATCTTCCGACTGCGACTGTCCCAGGCGGCGTGTACCTCTGCGGTGGCACCCCATGCGATGCGGTGAAGCAGGGTATGGCGTCCGTCGAGGTTTCGGCCTTGAAGCGGCTCGTTGGGGTCCATCCAGGCGCTGGCGATGCCGGGGATTCGGTGCTTGGAGCAGATCTCCCCGGTGACGATCTCCAGGCAACGCGGGCAGAGCAGTTCTTCGTTCGCTGGCTGGGTCGATAATGGAAGCGCGTGTGCCATCGGATCTCTGACTCTCCACCTTGGAGCGCGGCGCGCAAAAGCGCCGCAGGACTGCACCGGAAGTTCACGTCATTTGTTGCCGATTGGAACGCGTTTGACAAGGGCTGTTGACCCAAGACAATGGGAACCGATCAACTGAAGCCCTGACGGAGGGATCTCCATGAGTTTTTGGAAGGTTGTTGTGATGGGAGTCGTTGTCTGTTGGATGGTTAGTCCAGCGGATCTTCTCGCTCAACGAGCGCAGCCATGTGACTCCTGCCAATCGTGTACGGATGCGCTCGCGATGAGCGAAGCGAAGGTGGAGCTCTCGAGCGACATCGTCCATGACGGAGGCGGGCCCTGCATCGTGATTCGTGGAGCCGACGCGCGGCTGGATGGGCTTGAGCGGGACATTCGTCCGCTGAACGCGGGGGATCCCGTCGGCGTCCGGATCGAAGCGGACGGGGTGCTCGTTCGCAACGTCCATGTGATCGGGGCTGAGATCGGCATCCAGGTCGCGGGGAGCAAGCGCGTGACCCTCTTTCACAATTGGATTCAGGCCTCGAACACGGGGATCGCCGCCGAGGGCGCCGAAGGTCTTCGCGTGACGCGGTCCGTGGTTCAAGCTGGATCCGTGGGGATCGCTTTGGGATCGGATGGAAAGGGAGGCTGCGCGAAGAACACGCCCTTCGCCGCGCCCGGCGTGGTCGTGCAGGACAATCACATCTCGGGCGCGACCACCGGGATCCTCGCGTGCGATGCGCTCCCTGTCCTGACGCGCAATGTCGTCACCGGCAACGGGGTGGGTGTGCAGCTCAACGCTCCCGCGAAGGGCGCAGATGGAGCGCAGGCACGTCCCTGGGATCCCTGCGCCTGCGCACCGGAGGTCACGGATGTTTCCGCCGGCACGGCGATTTTCTACAGCAGCGGCTGCCACGGATGCCAGGTGCATGAGGAGTGGCTGCCCGCCCTGAGGAGCCGCGGGCATGACATCCGCATTCGGGAGACGGGTCCCGAGAATCGGCTGGCCTCCGAGGAGTTCGACGCGTTCATCGATCGGTGTTTGCCGCAGATCATGGACGTGATCGGGGTTCCGGGATGTGTGCCGAACTACGGATGTCTCTCGAACGACCTCACGTTCAAGATCCGAGACGGGGAGAAGAACCTGGCTCGTGAGACCGAGATCAACTCTTCTGCAGACCTCGCCCAGTACGCATCCCAATGTGCCCAGACGGCCACTCGAAACTACGGCGAGGGAAAGTCTTGCATTCGCCATCTCCTGATGGACAACACCGTGTGCAACAACCGCACGGGCGACATCGAAACCACGGGATTGAAGGGTCGGTGGCCGGGCATCGGGAATGCCTGCAAGACCGCTCGGGAGTACAAGGACGCCGGCGCAGCGGACGGAGCGTGTACCCGGGCTTGTGGCGGCGTGGCCTCCCCGCCTCCGATGCCGGCGAGTCGAGAGCGGGAAGAGCGTCGTCCCCCGCCTCCTCCGATTCCCACGCCAGCCCCGGAGCTGCCCCTTGCTGCGGCGCCGTCTCCAGCACCCGCCCCCGCGTCCCCCGCTCCGCTGCCGGATTCCACGAAGGAGGCCTCCCCTCAGTTCTCCGAAACGGGCTTTTCGTCGAACATGGGCCTGGGCCTGGGTTTACTCGCGCTTCTGGTGGTCATTGGGTTTGTGTGGGGGCGCGGTGACGAGGGAAGCGACGATTGAGCGTCATGGATGAGGATATCTCCCGGCGTGGCGCGTTCGGCCGCTCCCAGAGGCTCTGGATCGGATCTCTGGTGATCGTCGCGGGGCTGATCGGAGCCGAGTGGTTTACAAGCTCCTCCGCTCCTTCGTCCGCGGATTGGGCAGCCAGCGCGGAGACGATCGCCGCGCAGGTGGCCGAGGGGGATGCGCTTTGGATCCTTCCGACGTGGTCCCAGTTGGACCCGGCGTTTCGGGCGGGTCCTGGGAGCGCGCTGGATGGGCTGGCGCTCCTGACGATGTCCGAACCGACCGTTCTCGATCTCGCACGGCATCGCCGCGTCTGGATTGTGTCCCTTGATCCGGATGTGAGGGGGCTGCCAGATGCGGTGGGTCCGATGGAGCCCATCGCTTCCCATGGTCTTTTGCATGTGTCGACCGTGGATCTCCCGGCCCGGGAGCTCAGCTTCGATCTCGCGACTTCGCTGGAGAGCGCGGATGTAAACCGTTGGGATACAGAGGGGGAATCTCGCCGCTGTTTCTGGCGGAGAGACCGACATCACTGCCCGGGAGTCGCTCGGGATCAGGATGTCCGATGGACCTGGGGAGAGGTCGGAAACACGCGCCGAAAGGCGGCCTTTGTCCATGCCGGACCCGATGGTGGACGGCTGGAGCTGGCCTGGGATGCGGTGAAGACGAGCGCTGAGCTTCACGTGAGTCTCGGCCTGGGTCTGCAGGCGGTGCGTCGGGAGGCCGGAGGGGATGTTCGGGTGCGGGTGTCGCTCGGAGGCGCCGTGCTCTGGGAGCAGCTCCTGACGCCCCGAGACTTTCATTGGTACACCCGGCGATTTGCGCTGGACTCCCGGGAGTCCACGCGCCTGTCCATCGAGGTGTTCGCCGCGGACGCTCGGAAGCGCGAGGTGTTCGTGGACGTCGTGTCCTTCTAGCGATCGGGGTTCGTGTAGATCGAGAGCAGCGGGACGCCATCGTGGGCGAAGCGGAAGCTGGGCTGCGTGGTCCCGTAGGCGCGCCAGATCGCGAGCTCGTATTCGTCGTGGTCTTTTTGATGATGATGGATCGCGTGGGTCGTGTGCTTCAGCCGCTTCTCCAGTCGGTCCATGTCGAAGACGTCCGCGAAATGCCGGATGTCGTGCCGAAGAAGGCCCTCCCGACGGTACATTTCCCAGCACCCTCGATGGGACTTGTGGAAATACACCGCCCCTCCGGCGGGGACGTGCTTGTTCAACCAGTCCATGCCCTCTCGCGTGGCGTATCCCCAGAATTGGCGCTGCATTCCCAGGTCGGCCGCGCCCGCCTCGCCGCCGATGAGTCCGTTGTAGAAGGCGGTTCCGTGGGGATGGACGTGTGCAGTGGCATACACACCCGGCGCGATCAGGAGACCGATCAGCGCGATGGTTGAGAGCGTGGAGGGCGAGGAGCCCCGTCGATGGAACTGGCGAAGCACCCATTCGAATCCGAGGCCCGCGAGGAGGAAAAAGAAGGGCATGGCAGGAAGCCAATGCTTGATGCCTCCAAAGACGGGGCTGCTCGGCATCGCGATCAGGAGGAAGGGGCCGAGGATCTGGAGGCCGAGGAAGAGATCCAGTCGGGTCTCTCCGAGGGGCTTGTCGAGAGAGGGTTCCTCCGTGCGCCAGCGGCGTCGAATGAGCAGCGTGATTCCGAGCAGGCCGAGCGCGAGGGGTACGATGGGCAGGGTGAGGAGCGTCATGACGAAAGGAAAGCTGACGGGGAAAGGGGGATAGCCGAGGACCTCTCCGAAATAGACCTGCATGTAGTGGGCATGGTTCAGGTGGAAATCGAGATACCACTGCAGATTCCCCCAGGTGTCATGCCACAGTCGCGGCCATCCCGCGATGAGCAGGAGGGGGCCGAGAACGGACATCGCGACGAATGCCGCGGGGACGCGGGGAAGGACCACTCCGAGGGCGACGCTTCCGATCAATGCAGTCAATCCGACGCCGAGAACGATCCATCCGACAAACCCCATCCAGGCGATCAGGGCTGCGCTGAGGGCTCCGATGACGAGGAAGAGAAAGAGCAGCGTGGGCGTCGGCGTTCGTTCCTCTCGATCGGCGCGCATGCGAGCTCCCGTCAGCCACCACAGGCCGAGGAGCGCGGGGATGAGCAGCGCGTTGTGCTTGGTGAGGAGCGCGAGGCCCCAGAGGACCCCCGTTGCGATGGCCCATCCCCGTCCCCGACGGAGCGAGAGCCAGAACGCGGCGAGGGTCCAGAAGGAGAGCGCGGTGATCGCGAGGTCGAAGCATGCGAGATGGGCGTGAAAGAAGTGTCGAGGCGCGAAGAGGAAGGCAAGCGCCGCGAACAGGCCGCCCCAGCCCATCCCGAGCGCGGATCCGAAGAGGTAGATGCTGGCGACGAGGAGCGCGGCGAGAATCATCGCCGGCAAACGCATCGCAGTGACCTCGCTCAGACCTCCGAGATCCTCGACGGTCGCGGCTTCGCATCCGGTGATCAGACCGGGGATCTTCGCGGGTTTCGCGGCGCAGATCCGGGTGACGTCGTCCAGCTCCATCGGTCCGTCGATCTCCGCGTGCGCTGCCCCGTGCGTCGCACGGATCACCCGAGCGTGGGCGAACACGCGAAGCTCGCTCTCGGTCGGCGAAGAGTCGTGGAGAGGAGCGAGCACGGCGATCTCTTCGCCCACCTGGAAACCGTCCGCCCGATGCAGTCCGTGGATGCGAAACAAGAGCTTCCCCGATTCGATTTTCCACTCATCGATCGGGCGTCTCTTCTCCGCCAGATGGCGCCAGGAATGCCCAAAGAGGATCTTCGCGAGGGGGGGATGCTCCGCATTGCCCCGCTGCGATCCCCACGTGGCGTCCACCGCTTCGCGTCCGGCGGCGTCCAGAGAGCCCGCTGCGAGATCCTCCTCCAGCGCGACGAACCAGTCCTGGTAATGCGCCGCGTACTGGAAGTAGAAGCCCTCGTCCCGCGAGAAACCGATGTTGGTGGTCTGGGAGAGGATGAAGAGCGTTCCGAGCGCGAGCGCGAGCGCGATGATCATGTTCATTCGACGCACGCTTGCTCGAGCGGTGCCGATGGGATTCGAGTGCACGTTGTTCATGCGGATCGGGAGGTCAGATGCACTATCTCTTCATGATCTGTTCGGCGCGGGACTTCAGCTCGGGATCCGTCGTAGTACTCCAGAACTCCTGCAGCGGACGGTTGAAGTCCTGGCCGGACTCGATGATCGCGTCCAATGCGGCGTTCTGCACGACCTTGGACTCAGCTCCATGCAGGGAGGTGGTGATGGCCTCCGTGGCGTTGGGGTCCTTCTTGGAGCCCAACGCACGAACAGCGGCTTCCTGCACCTTGTCGCTGGGATCGAGAATGACCGCTTCCAGGTTGGAGATGGCGAGGGGATTCTGAATCTCGCGCAGCCCGGCGATCGCGATGAGCTTCACCTCTTCATCGAACACGTAGAGCGATTCGGAATAGACCTTGAGGAGGCGATCGTGGTCCGTGGGCTGGCTGACAGAGAGGATCGCCTGCATCACGGCCCGCCGGACGGGGAGTTTGCCGTAGTTTCGGTACTGGAGCAGGGTGTCCAGCGCTCCATGGTCCTTGCGTCGCTCGATCGCTTTGGCGGCGGCCAGCTTCACCTCGCTCTTCGTATCCCCCATCATCTCGATGGCTGTCGCCCCCGCCTGGGCGCTTCTGCTCCATCCCATGGCCCGGGCGACTTCGGCGCGAACGATGCTGTCCTCGACGGTCTTGTAACGCAGCAGAGCGGTCGCGACCCGGTCATCCTCGATGCGGGACAGGGCATAGGCAGCAGCTCGTCGGATGTCGCCGGTGTCATCCATCTTGGTCAGGAGGACGTTCACGACCTTGCGATTGCGTCCCTCCGCGGCGAATCCCGGGAGCGCCATCAACGCCAGCCGTCGCACGGACGCCGAGGGATCATTGGCGAAGCCGATGACCTGATCGGCTGTCAGGGTGGCCAGGATCTGCACGGAGGCATCGGTCGCGGCCTTCGCCTGCTCTTTGGACACTCGGGGTCCGGGGGAGGTCAACGGTGCGAGATGCGGGAGCGCTTCAGCGAGGCCGAGGTTCCCCAGCGACCGGATGGCTGCACCGCGCACCTCCTCCTCGGGGCTGTTGAGGACTTCGGTCAGCGCGGAGAGGCCGGCGGGGTTCTTCAGCTGTCCGAGCCCCTCGGCGGCTCGAATCGCCTCGGAGGGCTCTCCGGACGTCACCAGAAACGAGAGCCCCTTGACGACGATTCCCGTGTCGGAATGGCCCGTCATCGCCTTGGCGATCTTCGCCCGGATTCTATCCGAGAGCATCGAGTCGGTCATGGCCTTTTCGAGGGATGGGCCGTGTCCGATCTTCACCAGCGCCTGGAAAGCCTCCTCTCGGAGCTCGATGGCGGAGTGGTTAAGCACGTCGATCAGGGCCACCGCTGCTGTGGGATCGCCGCTCTCGCCGAGACGGGTCACCGCCGAGCGAACGACCGTCGGATCGCTGGAGCGGAGCTTGTCAAACTCGGCATAGAGAGTGAACTCGTTTCGGCCTGCCCCGAGCAGCATCTTCACGGCAGCGGACTTGATGCGTCCCTCGGGATCGTTTTTCACGAGCCCTTCCATCGCGCTCTGGACGCGGGGATCGTTTTTCTGGGCTTCCAGGGCGAAGACTGCGGCTTCGCGAACGGTGGCATCCGCGTCCTGCAAGAGGGGGAGCACCACGTGGGGGAGGTCGGCGATGGCGAGGTTTGGCATCGCCTGGACAATGGCCAGGCGGGTGGGTGCATCCGAGTTGTTGAGTCGGCTGAGGAGCCCTTCTGTGAGGGCGGGATCTCTCTCGGCGAATCGTCGATAGAATCCGTCCGCGCTCACGGCTCCATCCCCCACCAGGACCAGGACGTTCGTCACGCGTGCGGGCGGGAGCGCCTTCACGGCATCGATCACCGCGACCATGGCCACATGGGGCACCTGCGACTGGACCACGGGTTGGTTGCCGAGCGCTGAAAAGCGGATGTCTGTCGCTCCGTGGGAGCTCAGCGTGTAGTAGAACTCGCTGATCAGGACCTTGACCTCCTCGGGGCGCAGCCTGCTTGGCACCTGCACATGGACTCGACCTGATTGGGCGAAGTCGCTGCTGATGTTCAACGAGACCTCTCCGTAGATCGCTGGGCGCAGCGCTTGAACCTGCTCGAAGGCGGCGGTCATCCGGTCGCGGGCGTTTCCGCCCGGGGAATTGACGGTGTTCGGCATGAGAATGTCGACCGTCGCGTTGCCCATTTGAACGCGCCGGAGCGTGTAGTAGATCAGCGGTTCTTCCGCTTGAGCCAGCGTGGGGGCGAGGCCGATGCATACGAGGAGGAGCAGTGCGGTGAAGCGACGTGTGATACGCGAGGCCATGTTCATCGAAAATCCCTTTGATGTCGTATACCTGGCAGCGGAGGCGGATTCTAGGTCCGTGCGGGTTGGGTGTCAAGGATCCGTCAGAGTCCCTGTTGACCCTCCTGGGGCGTCTCCCTACACTGCTTTTCAGAGCGCTTGCGGGGGACGTCCGCCGACGCGGGGTCTTGAGGATGAAACATCTGAGCATTCTACTTCATTTCACGTGTCTGCTGGTTTCCGGAGCCAGCTGGGCTCATGGGGGCTTCCCCGTCGCCTTGGATGCTGGGGCAGGCTCCGACGGTGGAATGCAGATCTTGACCAATTTTGGCGTCGTGGTCCTGGAAGACGGGAGCGATGTGCCCCAGCTGTATTGCGATGAGCTCTACGGCGCCAAGGAGGACCCCGACGGCTTCCTCCCGATCTCCGGGGGATTCCTCCTCGGAGACGCTCATGGACTCTTTCGAATCACGGAGGGGGGATGCGCGGACGAAGAGGTGAAGCCCCTGAATCAGCGCTGGTTCATACGCGCCATCGCGCAGACGGCGGATGGAACGATTCACCTCGTGACCTCATCGGGTGGCGAGGCCAACGACGTGTTTTCGAGCGAGGATGGTGGGCTGACCTGGACGGCTCAAGGCGTGAATGACGATGGGCATTTCTTTACGGGTTTGAGGGCCCTCGATGCGGGTCCTGTGGATCTCGTCGCCACCGGATTTGAGGGTGCCACCGGAGCCCTTCGCGTGTGGATGCGGGCGCGAGGCGGCGGCTGGTCGCATATGGATCCGGGAGGACTCTTCGTGGCGGACTCAGGTCAACCCCTGCTCGTTGATTGTGCGCCCAGCGGAGAAGCATGTCTCCTGCGCTGGGCGAGCGATGCCGAGGCGCGGTTGTGGCGATGGACTCCAGAGGGAACCTTGGAGGTCCAGGAGGTGGGTTCCGAGGAGAGCCCGTGCTGCCCGGGAGACGCGGACCGGTTCACGAACCCATTGGTGGACGCAGTCTGGGCGCACGATGGTGCTCTCCTTGTTGCCTATGATGGTGGATTGATGGTGTCTCCAGACGGTGGCAATACCTGGTCGGCGGGGGTGAAGGGTATTGGGCCGACGTGTCTCGCCCGGACCCCGGAGAGCGTGATCCTCTGCGCCAACCCCTATCTGATCGGGGGGTTTCTGGTCGGAGAATCGGTCGATGGCGGCAACACCTGGACCGCTGTCATCGATGTTGTGGGGGACATTCAGCCCTCCTTGAACTGCGGGAGTGAATCCATGATGCATCCAGTCTGTGAGGACGTTTGGGAGGCGCTCGTGACCGCCCTGGGAGTGGGCACGAGCGACAACTCCACTCCCACCGGTTCCTCTGGCGGCGAGTCTGGCGCGGAGTCGGGAGCATCACGAGAGACGAATTCTGGAGCGCAGAGCGGGTGTCAATCCGTCTCATCAGGGTCCGGTCTCTCTGCTCTATGGTGTTTTCTCCTCAGTGTGATGGCCTGGCGGATCCGGTTTCGTCTCGTCCCAGTGCTCGCGGCGGGCTGCCTGCTCGCAGGGGGATGCGGAGAGGCGGAGGCTCCTCCAGAAGAGGAGATTGTCCCGGAGATTCCCCACTCGGGAATGATCGTCATCGGCGAGTTCCTCCAGGAGTCTTCCGGGCAGGAGGGGATCGTCCTCAACGCGGAGTTCGCTGCCGTGGAGAGTCTCTCGCCGCCATTCGACTTTCGAGTGGGTGCGAACGAGGAGTGCAGCGTGCGAATCGTGGATCCGGACGATGATCTCTCGGAGCCCACGGGCGTTGCTGTGGGCGACATCATGCTCTCGGGCGAAGGGCTCGAACGCGATGTGCTCTTTCAACCCTTTGATTTTGGGGAGGCGCAGGGCGGCGTCGCCTACGACCATGACGCGGACTCCCTATGCCAGGGCGGAGACCTCCCAGGCGGGTTGTGCACGAGCGAAGCGGACTGTCCTGGAGGCGTGTGTGATCTGCTCACGGGCATCTTCGCAGACACGGGGAGCGTCGACGTCGTCATCGCAGGCATGGAGGATGGGTTTCCCTCCATGACCCTCTCGCTCGCGGTGCCGGCGGAGTACCCGACGTTGGATCCCCCGCTGGGCTGGGTGCTGGAGAGCGCGAATGATTGGGAGTTTGTCTGGGAATCCTCGGGCTCGGATCGGGTCCTGGTAGAGCTGGACACCTTCCCCGCGGAAGATGGGTCACGCGTGCAGATACGGTGCGATTATCCAGACACGGGAGCGGGAGCGGTCCCCGCGGAGGCGCTCCTTCTTCTGGCCAACCAGGCCTACTCGATCAGCGTATCCCGCACGAGTCAGGCCCAGTTCACGGAGAGCATGGCGTCCGTGGATGTCGTGTTGTCGCGGAGGGTGGTCTCGTTCATCTTTTCGCCGTGAATCGAGGCCTCAAGCAGACGCTTCCTTCCAGCGCCTGAGCACCAACCACGTCTCCAGAAACGAGTTGTCCCGGGTATCCAGTCCCGCGCCGAGCTTCGCCTCCAATGCGGAGAACACGGTGTCCCTGGAATCGGGTCCCTTCTGATCCAGCGTGAGCCCAGTGCGTTTCTGCAGCATGCGGAGCTTCTCCTCGGGAAGCGCTTCATCCAGATCCCAGATGATGATGGCGGGGGTTCCACTCCCTCCGACTTCGAGTCCCTGTGCGAGCTCGAGGAGGTAGCGCTCGGTGTGGGCGAAGCCACGCTTTCGCTTCAACAGCCAGTGAATGTGCTCTCCAGGGACCACTCCAAAGACGGTGCGTCCCTTCGCGTCTTCGCGGATCCCCGTCAGGCGCGGAAGAGCGAGGGATTCGGGTTTGCGCGACATCGGGCAGATCGTGGTCTGGTCGGCGCCAGCCACCCAACGTAGCCACGCCTCGGCCACGGCCTCTGAGATGGGGAGCGACCGTCGGTCTTGGCGGGCGTCATTATAGGGTTGTTGGGTCATGTCGGCCTCCGCGGGCATTCTCTCATTGACCTCGCGTTGGCGCGAGTTCTCCGAAAGCCGGGAGATTTTTTTGACAGGGCGGGTGTCTGTGGCATTCTTTGCGTCGATCGACAACCCACTGAAACCAAAGGGTTTCTTAAGACATTGCCGGGGGGACTGGTTGTGCCCAATCACGTAAAACGAGAGCGGGAGGCGCGTTTGATGTCGCGTGCGGAGCTTGCGCGCCACGCCGGGATCAGCCCGGTGACCATCGATCGCATCGAGGCAGGCATGCGGTGTCGGATCGCGACCAAGCGGAAGATCCTCCATGCATTGGGCATTTCACTTGCGCAGCGCGGTCTCATCTTTCCGGAGCTCATCTAGAAGGGACACTGCGTGAGGGCGCTCGGACGTGCGCCCGATCCCCGGATGAGTTGCGTCGAACGCCCGGCGCGGTTTTTTGGTGGAGGAC
>Ga0114996_10004030_pt1 | contig 17841 bp, 15 predicted proteins | sample ArcticOcean_MG_C_4_FD_87039 | JGI IMG/M metagenome (GOLD analysis project Ga0114996, IMG submission 87039) | Marine microbial communities from western Arctic Ocean - ArcticOcean_MG_CB4_134 | ecosystem: Environmental > Aquatic > Marine > Oceanic | place: Arctic Ocean: Canada Basin | collected...
ACCGTGTTTGCCTCTGTGCCGTTCGTTCAATTGAGCAACAATCTCCTCCACCGCCTTGGTCACTACGCTGAGACTCCCTTGCCGGCAGCCCTGAATGCAGTTGCTGCCTTCAAAGGCGATCGAATAGCGATGCCAATTGTCACCTTCCGTGCCGGGCGGAGGCTCTGCTCGCTCAACGGATACCATTTCGTAGGATCGTCGCACTTCTGAGGATTCTTCAGTCATCCTGCCTACTATAGACCTAGTTGGGCTTTGACGTATGGAAATCACATCGCCTTTGGATGGTCTACTTTGATCGAAAACAGCAGATGCGTTCGGTAACAAGCTGAAATTTTTACTTACGTTAATGGAAGAATAACAAATCGCCCTTAACGCTCCGATCCGATTATTACCCGCTCTTCGCGACCGGTGTCAGAACTAGACGGCGAAAATACGAAAATATATCTGACCCCTTATTCTCCTGTGAACGCGCGAAACACCAGATTAAGCCTTCTACTCTGCTCAACATTACGCCGAAAACACGCGCAGCACTTGACCCATAATTGCTGCGGGCAACCACAGATCAAACTTGGAGTGCCCATTCTGTGCTCTGCCTCTCCGTTAGAATTCAGGCGGATAGGGCTCAAATATCGTGCAGCATATGAAGTCGCAATCCCGGAGACACTTGGCACGCGAGCCAATCGGGATGAATATTGCCAGACAGCAACGACGCCGTGACCGGATAAGCCTATGGAACCGCAGCAAAATCGCGATCTGAAGCCAGAGTATTTGAGCCTGAATATTGGCGAGATCAATGAATCGATGAAGCCGGTCCGGACACCGATTTTCACAGATTTCGATTCTCCCGAATCGGCACGAATGGTTGGCAACCGATATCTAATAGACAATTACGTCGGATCCGGTACGCGCGACGAAATCTACGAAGCCATCGACCAGCAAATTTCCAAGGCCGCGAGACACGAACAACGCATCAGCATTGAATTACTTGCGCTCCGCGAGAATCAGGTGCCGTTGGTGGGTCGATTTGCCAGCCGGTTTGCAGAGCCTTGTCAATATTCCACACACCAGCATTGCACGAAGCATTGATTTTGGTGTCGACAACCAGTCGGTCTTTTTCACGATGGAATTGCTCGAAGGCATGTCGTTGCGGTCAATTTTGGACGGAAGCTTGACAGAAGCATTCTCCGAAAACGAAGTCATTGCGGTCATCCGCAGCGTCGCGGATGCACTGACACATATGCATAAACATGGGTTCACGCACGGCAATCTTACGCCGGACTCGATTTTTGTTACCCACAACTTGGACGTCAAAATTATCGACTTTGCGTCTGAAGTGTTGAAGCAGTCTTTCGACATTATGGCCAGCCGGCAAACCGGCTCATCGAAACCACTCAAACCAGTTGAGGATGTGTACGGCCTTGCCGCAATCGCGTATGAGATGCTCGCAGGTGAACCCGCCTATGTCGGAATCTCGCGAACACAGGCATGTCGGAAGGGAATTAAACTTCGCCCGGTCGGGCGCTTGTCTCGCCATCGCCGGAAGGCGCTGACGCGAGCACTTGCGCTGCGTTTCGACAAAAGAACACCGACAGTCGTGGAGTTTGTCGAGGAATTTGGCGTGACCGGCAATGAGAATTTGCACGTACCCATACCCGACCGTAAAGCCAACTCCAATCGAATGCTTAAACCGCTCGCCGCATTGGTTGCGCTCGGCGCAATCGCCGCCTTTCTGCAGCCAAATTTCGATGTCATTAGCGATAAACTTTCGGATTGGAGGAATCTGGTCATCGCTCAGGTTTCGCAGGATCCGATAATAGCCGAGCAATCTAATGTTGTTTCTGCACCCGGCAATAACTCTCCTGCCGAAGAAGCAGATCCAATGGTGACGGCTAAAACCGGCATGGCTGACACAACCCGCGAATTATCAGACGAACAAACCTTGCAGGCTAGTGCTATTCACTCATCCCTGGAAAACGATGCGTTGCAGGTTAAGACAGAATTCATACCGGCATCGACAGTGTTTTTTGAAGAGGCAACCGACAATGCGAGTATCGATGTAATAGAGGCCGTTGCGATTCCGGCTGCCGCTGCCGAACTTTCCCTTGGTGACATAGTTTTCGACAAACAGTCGCTGACAGTGAACGAAAGTCAAAGTATGGCGGCAGTTTCATTACGTCGAAATGGCGGCACGAATAAAAGTGCGTCAGTCATTTGGTGGACTGGCGAAAACACGGCGCAAACCGATGTCGATTACGCCGAGCTAGGTGTACGTACAGAAATTTTCAGCGCAGGTCAAAAAATCATGACAGTCTATATTCCAATCGTTTCTGACTCCGTGATCGAAGGAACCGAGTCTTTTTACGTGTACGCACAGTCTGATCTTGCCCTTAAAAATGAGGTTAGCGTATTGGAAGTGATTGTCGTTGATGACGATGGTTAGTCAGCGTTAAAAAATTTATATCGGGCGCTGACCGCGACAATATCCCTGGCGCATTTCTCCATTGTCGATGACGACAACTAATGAGCGCCAATTTTCTACAAAATGATCGGCGTCTTTTTTCCCCAGCAATTCGACCATGCGCGGATACAAATCACCTTTTAAGAGATCGTATTCGCGACGCGCCTCTTCCCGATACCAGGCGGTCGCATCCTCACTCGCGACATTGGCGAATCCGGCCGCGTCAAAATATTGGCTAAATCCTTCAAGCGTTTCAAGCGCGTAAGTGAGCTCTTCCATCTTGAACCAATAGAGCATGTCCTCTGAGAATTCGCCCGGACTCTTTAACCAATCGTAGGAACTCAAGGTTCCACCGCATTTCAAAACTCGAAATGCCTCGGCAAAAATCTCATTCTTGTTTGGCGTTTGCGTAAAAGCACCGGAGCTAATAACGACGTCAAACGACTCATTGGCAAATGGCAGGTCGCCAGCGTCAACTGCTTGAAAGCCACACCGGCCTGCCAATCCCAAATCATGAGCAGATTGATTCGCTCGCTCGATCAGTGGCGCCTCGAGATCGATTCCGACCACTTGAGCGCCGTGACTTTTCGCCATTTCGAGTGCCGGGCCACCGATTCCACAACCAATATCCAAAATTCGTTTGCCTTGTGTCTCAATACCCGACAACAACTTTGCGACATTACCGGGCCCGCCGGGTGCCATATAACCTTCGCCCCAAATAAGCTCGAGCATTGTCACCATATTGTCGCCATACTCTTCGTCGTGTGTCATTGGCAGGTCCTTATCACTCACTTTGCTTTTACTGTTATTGATTCTACAATATCCTAGGAACCGCAACCCCAGTGATAAATTCTGACTCCGTAGAACAATCCCAAATAAGCGCTTACCGCGCCGACGGTGCTGTGTTGATTAAGGGGTTACTACACGATTGGGTCGACATCATTCGGGCGGGCATCGAACGCAACATGGCCAGCCCTGGCCCGTACGGAGCAGAGAACCTGAAAGACGGCGAGAGTGGTCGATTCTTTGACGACTATTGCAATTGGAACCGCATCCCGGAATTCGAGAAGGTCATTCGAGAATCTGACGCGGGTGCAGTTGCAGCGAAACTAATGGTATCCGACACCGCGCAACTGTTTCATGACCATGTTCTTGTAAAAGAGCCCGGCACCTCTAAACAAACACCGTGGCATCAGGACTCTCCCTACTACTTCGTCGAGGGTGAGCAGACTGTCAGTCTTTGGTGCCCGGTTGATCCGGTCAGCGATGCCACCCTTCGCTGTGTCGCCGGATCCCACCTGTGGCCGAAACCTGTCCTTCCGACGCGGTGGCTTTCGGAGGACAATTTCTATCCAGATGAAGATGCCTACCTACCGGTACCGGATCCCGATGCGGACGGCTTGTCTGTATTGGAATGGGACATGGAACCCGGAGATGCGGTCGCATTTAACTACCGCACCTTACACGGCGCCCGCGGTAACGAGTCCACGTCTCGTCGTCGAGCATTTTCACTGCGCTTTGTCGGTGACGATGCGCGTTACGTGACCCGACCTGGACCAACGTCGCCGCCATTCCCAGGCCACGCAATGCGCGATGGTGAGCGCCTAAGAGAGGATTGGTTTCCAACAGTTTTCAGTAGTCGAACTCAATCGAAACTGAAACCAATGGAACGGACTTCCTTCGGCATCCAATCTGTCTTTACTAGCGCTAAAGACTTGCCCTGAGTGGCCGATAAAATGAAGCATGCCCCCTATTTCTAAGATATCCGCATCGGTTCCGGCCATTGATGAACAGGCGATCGCCGCGTTTGTGTCGGAAATGGTCGATTCGGTCGAAAACACCGCGCTGGCCATCATATCTAACTGGGCAGGTCATCCGGTGTGGCAGCGGTCTTACCAAAGCGGCGCTCCAGATCCGAATGAATGCATACCCGCAAACGAAGTATTTGCTGCAGAACCGGCGAAAAGACCATTGGGCCGCGGAAACGTCGCCTACGATTTTCCGCTGAGCTGTATCAACGTCGAAAACTACACGTTTACACTCGTAGTCTACTCGCTTGATCCTCCTAGCCTGACGTCCGTTGAGTTTCAAATTAGCAAGATGCTGAGCTGCATATCCCGTCAAATTGAGGTTGACGTCACGTTGTCCACGACGAGCATTGACATATCACGTATTGCCACGGCGCTGCCAGCTAAAACAATAGACCAAAATTCCTCCACACCTGACATAGCTTCCCAATCGCTGCAGAACATTGTCGATCTATGTTTTTCGGAACGTGAACTTGAGTGCGTCGCCACGGTTATCACGGATTGTGGTACAACAACGATTGCGTGCAAAGACTCATTCGACCGCCAATCAATCAACAAATTGGTCACGCTGTTAAAAGAGCCACTCGAGAAAAAGCGCCGAGTAGTCACCGCCCGAATTACGCTAACCAACGGCGACAAATGCCATGTCGTTTGCGCGCCAATCCTGAGCAAGAAACAGACCGTTGATGGTATAGCACTTTTGATCGTCAGAGATTTCGAGCCATCGCATTCAAAACTTATTCGTCTATTGGCCAACAAAATTGCCAAGCAAAGACATGCAGAGCCTTCATCGACGAAAATATTAAACAGAATAGAACTCGTTGCGAAAATTAGCGCCACTTTGGAGATTCAACCCACACTTCCACATAGCCTGATTTACTATGACGCAGACAAGATGCACACCATCAACGATGCCTTCGGCTACTCAGGTGGGGACAGTGCGTTGGCTCGATTCAAGAACATTCTGGTCGATAGCGCTGGTGCAAATGACAGCGATCGGTTTGCGATGTTTTTGCCTGGCGCATCTGGTGATACTGCGGTCGCCAAAGCAACTCAGGTCCTCCAAATCCTAAATCAGGAGTCAATCGACGACGGCGCGAAATCGATCAATCTATCCGCGAGCGCGGGAGTAGTCGACAACTCTGCCGCCACCAAAGGCGCCGAAGACATGTTAGTTCATGCGGAAGTCACAGCACGGGGTGCTCAAGATCGAGGTGGAAATCAATCGGCGCTTTTCGAAGATATTGATAGCAGTATTATCCAACGGCGCTCGGACGTAGATAAAGTCGGATTTTTACAAATGGCGTTGCTGGAAAATAAATTCGTATTGCATGCGCAGCGTATTGAAGCCATCAACGCCGAGTCGGGACAAAAATTCGAACTACTTGCAAGACTCGACGGTAATGGCAATTCGGACACCAGTCCAGCGCAATTCCTCTCTGCCGCTGAACGCTATCAACTAATGGCCGCACTGGACCGCTGGGTCATCAACTCAGCCCTTGCGAGTCTCGCGGGCGCAGAGAACACACTCGAAATTAGCCTAGCGACTTTCTGTATCAATGTCTCCGCTCAATCATTGCGAGACGATTCGTTTGTGGATTTTATTGAAGCGCGCATTGCTGAGAGCGGTGTTCCACCGGATACCCTGTGTTTTGAGATAACTGAGACGTCGCTCGTGCGACACATTGAGCGAGCTCAGAGGTTCGTTCAGCGATTGCAGCGACTCGGCTGTCAGGTCGCATTGGACGACTTTGGGACCGGATATAGTTCGTTCGCGTACTTGAAAACATTGCCGGTCAACTACTTGAAAATTGACGGGTCATTCGTGCGGGATATTCTCGAAAACGACTTATCAAAGGCGATTGTCAATGCAGTGGTCAACATCGCTGACGTTATCGGTGCGCAAACAGTGGCAGAGCACGTTGAAAGCGAAATGGTACAAGCTTGACTGAAAAGGGCCGGCGTGCATTTTGTTCAGGGTTTCGTTGTGCATCGACCTGAGCCATTAGCGGCCGTGCTCGACAGTATGGATGGATTATCTGGAATCTTTGATAGTGACAGCGAAAGCATAGACCTAAGATTACGTTCGACAGATCAAAGCGCTACTTCATAACGAGTCAATGCACTGTATTTACTGCTATTGGCAATAAGCCCGCAGCAATGAGCGGTTCGGACGACTAGGCAGCGTCGCTGCGCTTCTCCCGAATCGCTTCTATGCCACTTTGCAAAGTCGTGCAAAACTGATCCACGTCCGACATTTCCATGATCGTTGAGCAAACACCCAGAATTCCGGGCGACATCCAATAACCATTTTGCACCATGTATCGGTGCATGCCGCTGCTGCGATAGACCGCTCCACGGGCTGACGCGTCGTTGAGATCTGATTCGGCGAAAGTAATTGAAAATATCGAATATTGGCCGTGTATCTGTCCGTCTGCATCGGTCAACTTGAGCACTTCCGCACATCCACGTCGAAAAGCGTCACCCAATCCGTTCAAATGAGAAAATGCCTCGGCATCCATCATGTTCATCGACGCAAATCCCGCCGCCATCGAAACTGGATTCGCGTTGTAGGTGCCACCGTGCGGCAATTTCGCCTTGCCCTCGCCCGCCTCGAACACAGACATGACGTCAGCGGAACCCGCGACTGCGCCAACCGGGAATCCGCCACCAATGATTTTTCCAAGTGTCGTCAGGTGTGGCTTTAGTCCGCGATCACCCTGAGTGCCATCAAGCCCGGCACGAAATGCGATGACTTCGTCGGCAATAAAAAGCGAACCTCTCGATTCACAGAACTCGCTAACCATCGCAAAGAATTCGTCTGTGTAAGGTATACGTGCCATCAATGCGCCAATCGGATCGACCAGAACACCTGCGAGTTCACTCGAATGTTCCTCGAGAATCCGACGTGCAGCAGCGACGTCATCGAAAGGAATCACCACGACATTATCCAGAACACCCTGCGGTGTTCCCTCCGAATACGCTTGTGATTGTGGATCGCCCTCGCTCAAATTTGTGGGCTGGACGCCAAGACTCACTTCTGCGAAATCATAAGAGCCGTGATAGGCGTTTTCACATTTGGCTATCTTCGGGCGGCCCGTATAGGCGCGTGCGGCTTTGATCGCTTTCATCACAGCCTCGGACCCTGAGTTCATGAATCTGATTTTGTCGAAATTGTCGACGCGACCACAGATTAAATCGGCAAGCGCAAATTCGGCCTCACTTCCGAACGAATACCCCGTACCCTTTTTTATTTGTTTAACCGTAGCTTCAACTAGCGTTGGATGTGCGTGCCCATGCAGCATCGCCGTGTAGTTGTTATTGAAATCGAACAGGCGATTGCCGTCCACATCTGTAATGTACTTCCCTTCAGCCGAGCGTACATAGATCGAATACGGCGCAATGCGAATGGTACTGCGTGAACCGCCATCCGTGAGAACACTTTGAGCTTCTGCAAACAGTGCTGCAGACCGGGAATCAGTGTTGGGATACTCCATTTCCATTCCTTAGTGCGTTAAATCGATTCGGTACTCACTTCGTTGTCTGGCATTATGAACCTTCATCAGCAACTGAGCCAAATATCTTGCTAAAACAGAGCGCCTTTTTTGATTTTCTCAATCGGCGTCCAGACACAGGCTTCGCACAATTTGTACAACAACACGTCGAAGACGAGCATTACATAGACTGGAATGGATTCGTTCTCCCGCACGACTACGGCGATGGCGACGCCGAACGAGAATATTCTGCCATTCGCGAAAGCTGTGCTTTATGCGACGTATCTCCAATGCGAAAAATACGCGTAAGCGGTCTCGATGCCGGTCGTTTCTTTGATCATTTGCTCACCCGGCCGGTGAGCAACTTACCCGTGATGCGCGGCACGTATGTCATTTTCTGCAACGACGATGGCAGTCTTAAGGATGACGCCATATTGTACAAATACGCTGATAACGACTACCTACTAATGCCGTCCGACGTCGACCATTCACCGTATTTCGAAAGTGTGCGTAAGCGATTTGACCTTGGCAATGTGTCGTTTACGGAATGCACAAATGATTGGGTGGGGCTGGCGATTCAGGGTCCGCGCTCAGCCGGTGCACTACACGCCATGGGCTTCGCTGGCATCGAACAGTTGGCACCGTTCTTTGTTCGTGATTTTAAGCTCGATACGGGCATAGTGAAAATATCGCGCATGGGCTTCACGGCCGATCTTGGCTACGAAATGTGGTTCGCGCCGGGCCTAGCCGAGAGCGTGATGAAGAAAGTTAGAGCAGCGCGCGCAGAAATGGGCATCGAGCTACCAGGCTATGGCTTGGATGCACTGCAAGTCTGTCGAATCGAAGGCGGTTTCATCGTTGCCGGTTGGGATTGCGCAACTGAAATCGATCCGCAGCCGGGCTTTGAGCGATCCCCTTTCGAACTTGGCCTCGGCTGGCTGGTTAATTTGGACGCGAGCGAGTTCGTTGGGCGATACGCACTGCAAGAAGAAAAGAATAACGGTTCGAGGTTTACATTGCGTAGCGTTGCTATTGATCAAAAATGCTCGCCAGTTGATGGCTGCAGCATTTTTGATGCCGCCGATCCGGAAGGCGATCCGATTGGAATCGTCACGTGCTCAAGTTGGTCGTGGGGAATGCAGCAGCTAATTGGCAACGCGTCGATTAAGACAGAACGTGCCGGCACCAAAAACGCCAGTTTAGTCGTGGACGGCGAGCGCATTCCCGTACTACTTAGTCAGGGGCCGTTAGTCGATTTCCCGAGACGCAACCAAGTACCCGCGCCACTCGAAATCTAGACACGCGACATTGAAAACGAAGACCGCTAACTTAGAATGCCAAATCCTTCTGTATTAACGTCCACTTACCGTCAACGACCTGCGAAAGGTAGATCGAGTCGACCGCTTGATGCTTCTCGGCTGAAAACGATATGGTTGGGCCACCGAATGGGTCTGCGTACGCACTGATCTTCTCCATCTCCGCCAACATTTTTGCGGTCGTTAAATCACGCCCAGCACGCTCCATCGCCTTGATCATCAGGTCCGTAGTCAACCAAGCGACTTGCGACTGGAGATTTGGTATTTCGCCATAGGCCGCCTCATATCGGGCATACCAATCACGTCGCCAGGCACCGATTTCTGAATCTTCTTCGAGGTCCGATACGACAAGGGGCCCTGCCGAAAAAAGTCCTTCCATGCCGCCGTCGGCGGCTTTCGCGACCAAGGGATCAAGCATCACCATGTTGCCGATGATGTATTTGTCCCATCCAGCATTGCGCACTGCTGTGTACAGCGCAATGGTGTCAGTCGTGATCGTACCGATAAATAATAGTTCGCAGTCAGAGTTCTTAATCCGCGTTGCGGTGCCGACGAAATCTGTTTCCGTGACCTTATGCCGGCCCAAGTAAACTGATTCCAGACCGAGCTCTTCTACTGCTTGTTCGTAACCGACTTCAACTTCATGCCCGTAATCAGTCGCCTGTGTTTGCAGACACACTTTCTTGACGCCGTATTTTTCCACCATGTAACGAATACCACCACGACCTTGATCGCGATAACTGACGTAATAAGCGAACTTCATCGGATGCAGGGGTTCGTACATCGTGATGCCGGCGGTGACCGGGAACAAATTGGCGACACCCTTCCTAATTTGTCGCGGCATATTCGCGTTGTTTGCCGGCGTTCCCATATTCCCCAGCATGACGAAAACCCGATCACGATTGAGCAATTTGTTTGCCGCCTTGACTGATACCGGAACTTGATATTGACCGTCTTCAACGATCAATTCGATTTTTCGACCGTGTATTCCCCCGGCAGCGTTGGCCTCATCAATTCGCATTCTGGAGCCGAATGTTGTTGGGACACCCCAATTCGCCGTCGCACCGGACAGATCCGTGATCTGACCAACCTTGATCGTATCGGCGGTTATTCCCTGCTCAGCGGCAAACACGCCGGGTGCTAACAAACCCATTAAAACCAGTGACATCAATCGTTGCATGCTTTTTTCCTCACTATCGACCTGCGTACATGTCTTCGATCAGACCATTATACTTATTACTTACATAACTGCGCTTCAACTTCATCGTCGGCGTTAACTCTTCGTCTTCTGCGGTGAGCAACACATCAATCAACTTGAATCGCTTGATCTGCTCAACACTCGAAAATTGCGTGTTGATTGACTTAATCTCATCGCCGATTAATTGGACAACCTCCGGGCGCGAGCACAACGAGCGATAATCCGTAAACGGGATCGAGTTGGTTTGCGCATAATGCTCAACGTTTTCTTTGTCTATCATAATTAAACATGACAAATACTTACGCTTATCCCCAATCACCACGGCATCCGACACGTACGGTGAAAATTTAAGCTCGTTTTCGAACTGCGACGGCGTAATGTTTTTGCCCCCGGCCGTAATAATGATGTCCTTGATTCTATCCGTGATGTGCAACTGACCATCATTATCGATATTGCCAACGTCACCCGTATGCAACCAATCGTTGATAATGGTACTTGCTGTCTTGTCTGGCTGATTCAAGTAACCATCAAACTGGAAGTCGTGACGAATTAGAATTTCGCCATTGTCGTCGATCTTCACATCAATGTGCGGAATGGGCTCCCCAACCGTACCCTGACGCAATCTCGCCTGACGCGTTGTAGTGACCACACCAGTTTCTGTTTGACCGTAGACCTCTGTCACTGGTAATCCTATAACTAAATACCACTTCAGCAATGATTTAGAGATTGGTGCCGCGCCCGTTCCCAAATAACGCGCTCGATTGAGGCCTAACAGTTCCTTGATATTATTGAAGGCAATAAAGTTCGCCAGACGATAGCAAAGTTCGTCGACAATGCTAGGGCTTTCTCCAGCCAATAATTTTTCCGCGCGCGGCGTCGCCATGCGAATCGACAATCCGTACATAGCTTGACCCATCCAGGTTGCATCCGACATCGAGGTTGAAATTCTGGAGTAAAACTTCTCCCATACCCTCGGCACGGCGAATACCATCGTCGGCGACAATTCTTGAAAATCGCGCGCGACCGTTTCGGGACTTTCAGCGAAGTTAGTTTTGTTGCCGAATGCAATCGGCAAGCACAGGGAGAACACGCGCTCAGCAATGTGACATAGCGGCAGGTAAGTCAAAATCTCGTCGTGCTCGGTTATTTCCAAATCTGGTGCAATCGATGTTTGGAACATCAAATAACGCTGCGAGATCATTGAGCCTTTAGGATTTCCCGTTGTTCCTGATGTGTAGATGAGAATTGCGAGATCGCCCGGCTTGCCCTGCTCGACTAAGCCCTCGACGAGCCCTTCATTTTTGGCCGCATGCGCTTGGCCCATTGCGTAGAGCGTATCGATGGGAATCACTTTGTCGTGCTTAAGGTCCCGCAGTCCTTTCCAGTCAAAAACAATGACATTGTCAACGTTCGGCAGAGTGGCTTCAGTTTCGAGATATTTATCGAGCTGCTCTTCATCTTCAACGAACAAAAAGCGGCAATTTGAATCATCGAGCGCATAGGCTGCCTGATTCGACTGATAGGTCGGGTAAACACCGTTAACGACACCGCCCGCCATCATGATGCCCAGATCGGCAAAAACCCACTCTTTACAATCTTCGCTGTGAATCGAAACGACATCACCAGGCTTTAATCCGAGCGCCAACAAGCCGTGGGCGATTTCGAGCGCGTATCGGCGGTAATCATTCCAGCTATACGATTGCCAAATGCCGAAGTCTTTTTCACGCATGGCAGTTTGTTCGCCACGCTCATGTGACTTTTGAAGAAACAGTTTCGGCATCGTGTCGCAACCATCGACCATCCATGCTCGATCATTTCCCTGCGCGCCATTGTGTTTACCGATAGTCATTCGCATCAACGCCAAGTTTTCTTCTTTTTCCAGCGTCGTAGACCACGAGCGCCTTCATCTTTTTTGCCTAAGTAAAATTCTTTGATGTCATCACTTTCAAAAAGCGTCTCGCTATCGTCATCCATGACCATACCTCCGACCTCCATAACGTAGCCTCGAGTTGAGACTTGAAGCGCCAAATTGGCATTTTGTTCGACCAATAATATAGCAATATTTTGCTCGCGATTGAGTCGGCAGATGATGTCGAATATTTCTGCAACAAGCACCGGCGACAGTCCGAGCGACGGCTCATCCAGCAACAGCAACTTTGGACGTGACATGAACCCTCTGCCAATGGCCAACATCTGTTGTTGCCCCCCAGACAGATACGCAGCCATCTGTCCCGTTACCTCGCGCAATGCCGGGAAATATCCGTATACGGTCTCGATGTCATCGGCTACCGCGTCGCTGTCCTTGCGAAAATAGGCGCCCATCATTAAGTTCTCTTCGACTGTCAGCAGCGGAAACACCTCGCGACCTTCCGGGACATGAGCGATTCCCTGTCGCGCGACCCAATCCGGGTCCCTGCATTGAATCTCTTTGCCGCCGTAGATGACCTGGCCTTTGCGACAATCAAGCGCGCCGCTTGCCGTCTTTAGCAACGTTGTTTTGCCCGCGCCGTTGGCGCCAAGCACTGCCACAATCTCTCGCTCATTGACCGTCAAACTAACGCCGCGAATAGCCATCACGGGACCGTAGTAGGTTTCGACGTTACGAATCTCCAGAAGCGGTTCAGTCATGCCGCCGTTCCCAAATAAGCCTGCTGAACTGCTGCGTCATTGCGCACCTCTTCAGGTGTTCCTAGTGAAAGGAACTTGCCGTTGTTAATCGCCAGTACGCGATCAGCGACACGACCGACCAGGCCCATATCGTGCTCGACCATAACGATCGTTACGCCAAGGTCATGTTTGATATCGTTGAGCCAAAAGGATACATCGTCCGTCTCCTCCTGATTCAGTCCAGATGCCGGTTCATCAAGGAGCAATAATGTCGGCTCGGCGCACAATGCACGCGCAAGTTCGACATTTTTGCGAGCACCGTAAGGCAAATCAGAGATGAGCTGGTCGCGATAGTGCGCGATCTCCATCAAGTCGATCACATCCTCAACCTTACGCCGATGCTCACGCTCTCTAGCTCTGCTCCCGGCAAAAAATACGAAATCTCGTAGAATATTTTTCGACATCCGACAGTGCCGGCCGACGAGGAGATTCTGTAAGACCGTCGCTTGCTCGAAGAGATCGATGTTCTGAAACGTTCTGGCAATTCCGGTGTCAATTACGCGATGTGGCGCGACGTCTAGTAGATTCGTTTCTCCATAGTGAATAGATCCGGCCGACGGCTCATATATCCTGCTGATCAAATTAAAGATCGTGCTTTTTCCGGCGCCGTTAGGGCCGATAATCGCAAAGGTCTCGCCCTGCTCAACTTCGAATGACACATCATCGACTGCCTTCACGCCGCCGAATTCAATCGCAAGGTTTTTGACGACGAGCGAACTCAACGCATTCGTTCCGTTTTCAAATAGCTTTTTTGGCGTACAAAGGACGCTTTTCGGTAGTAGGGAAACGTTTCGAAGAAGTGGAGTAACTTGCGCCAACGTCCACTGATGCCATCCGGCTCGAATACGACGAAAATGACAATGATGACACCGAACAACATGGGTTCGAGCCCAGCTTGCTGACTGATTTCGTCAGGCAACACATCCCGCAATATGCTTAATGCTACCGGGAGCAGCGAGACGAAAATAGCCCCGAATATCGCACCCAATATACTGCCAAGACCGCCCACCACAATCATTAGTAGCAGCTTTAACGACTCCAATACGCCGAACGTCTCGGGCGAGAGATACAACAGATGGTGTGCGAGCAATACGCCGGCAACGCCCGTCACAGCAGCGCTAATCCCGAATGACTGAATCTTGACCCATTCGATGTTGACACCGAGACTTCGGGCCGACAATTCGGAGTCGCGCACCGCAAGGAAAGCCCGGCCACTCGGGCTGCGCAACAAGTTTGCAGTGCCCCATAGAACAAATAAGGTAACGCCTAAGTCGAGATAGTACTGCTGCCACATCTCTACAAAATAAATACCAAAGATTTCTAATTCTGGGACCGCAAATCCAGCGTAGCCGCCCGTGACGTCAGTCCATTCACCGATTAACGTTTCAACGATAATCAAGAAAGCGAGGGTTGCGACCGCCAGGTAGAAACCATGCATTTTCGAAGCCGAACGGCCAAGCAACATGCCCACTAAGCCGCTGAATAACGCCGTAGCAAGGAGAGACACAAAAAACGGAAGCCCCATCGACATCAAAATCGAATGGCAGTAGGCGCCAATTCCCAGAAACGCAGCGTGACCAAATGAAACCTGGCCCGTAAATCCGGTCAGAATCATGAGGCCGACGCCCGCCACAACATAGACCAACAACAGTCCCAATTCCGACAAGTAATAAACGTCGAGATACAACGGAGCCGTTAACATCGCCAGGACGAGCAACGTCACACGAATATACTGGCCGGTCTTCGACAAGATGTTGATGTCCTGGTTGTAGCTGGTTTTAAAAATAACCTGCATGGCTAGTGGTCCACCAAGGTAGATTTGATGGGTTCAGAGCCACCCGGATGATCCAAGACAAGGCACAGTCCGCGGTGTTGCGCCTCTTGGCAAGGACTAGCCATTGCCGGCGAGACGCGCCTAGCGGCCAACTGCTTCACAATTTCGCTGAACCCATCAAATCTACCTTGGTGGGCCATTAGACTTTCTTCTTATAGGTTTGCACGATCAAACCTTCCGGACGAATGAACAACACGACCAACATGACAATGTAGGCGGATACCCCTTTAATCGATGGAAAAAAGTAGTCTGCAAAGGGCTCGATGACGCCAATCAGCAGGCATCCCAGCAAGGTGCCTGGAATCGAGCCAAAGCCGCCGACGATGGCGCCCGCCAATGCCTTGATGCCGATAAATCCTGTGTTGGTGTCTAACTGCGTAATCGGCGCCATGAAGGCACCGGCAATTGTAGCGATAGCCGCCGCAAGCGCCCAAACCAGCGACACCTGACGTCTAACCGGTATACCCATGTAGTATGCGGCAAGCTGGTTTTGCGCCGATGCCTGCATGGCAATACCCAATCGACTGCGCGAGAAGAACAAATACAGCGCGGTACACAAAACGACCGTCGCCGCGATGATGGCCAATCGTTCCGCCCCGATAGTCACATTCGCAATCGTCACCTCGTTGTCGAATGGTGTATCAATTGAGACCGGATTCCATCCCCAGATCATGCCGGCTGCCGATCGCAGGATGAATCCGAATGCGACGGTGAGAATAAATACGCTTGCCTGCGACTGGCCAATGATGCGGCGCATGATTAGGGCATCGACCAAAAATCCTGCAGCACCCATTGCAATACAGGCGCAGAGCAGAGATGGCCAAAAGCCAAGACCGAAAGACTCAGAAAAGGTGAGCACGGCGAAACCGCCGAACATCATGAAGTCGCCGTGGGCGAAGTTGACGACTTCGGTGGCTTTATAGATGAGCACAAAGCCGAGCGCGACTAAGCCGTAAGCACATCCCTGCGAAATACCAATTAAGGTCAATCGAAAGACATCATCGATTGGTAACATGCAATCCCCTTGAACGGCGGCGCGCTCTTATTGGTTATTGCGCCGCGTGGGCGATATTACCGCAAAATTAACGTTATACGTCGAAGAAAAGATTGCGTGGCGTCAATTTTCAACTAACGACGACCACATTTGACCTCGAGGTGAGCGAAGTCCTGGGTATAAGCGGGGGCAACCGATGCCTGGCGGCCAACCAAACCCTTCGTTGATTGTTTGTCATCTTCAACTTCTGGCCCAATCCGTACCCACTCTCCGACTTTGACTTCGCCATTGATGTGGTACGAAGGTCGTACCGACCAGCGATAGGATTTACAGGCTTCAAGTTCGTAGGCAAGCGTATGAAAAGGGTCGGCTATTTCTTTTTCGTAATACGCGAGCTGCCGATTGTCGAATATTTCGATATCGTAGAATGTATTCGACTCATCGATCGATTCAGCCCATTCGCCGTACGCCGCGTCTTTTTCGATCACAAGATCCCATGCCAATGTTGGCATCGTAGAGTCAGTGACCATCTTCAGTTTGTTTTTTCTATCACGCTTTGCTGAATCTGTTTTTGTTGCTTGAAACTCATGGCTCAGCATCACTTTATCGAAAACCTCCGAAGCAATTTCTCGCCCGAGGTAATAACGCGCGAAGTTGGTATAACTTCTCCAGAGTGCGTTGTCATTCTCAGTCCACGCACTCAAGTCATCGCGATCCTGATACTGAACGACTGTTTCATAGAGATCGCGCCCGTCGCTGACGCGCCGCAACGCACCGGTTGCGGTCGTCGTGATAATGGCATCTTTGCCCTGCACATCGATGGTCAAGTCATCGAGACTTACGTAAAGAATTACATCCGTATCCTCTGAGATCTCGACAGTCGGCGCGAACAAGTGCGAATCGATGTGCGGCAATTTACGGATATTCCAGAATGCATCCAATGCCAAGCCATCGCTCCGCAGAGGCGGACTGTCCTGACTCACCAGTTCCTCTGTTAAAGCGTCTCGAAATTCTTGAATTTGGCGTTTTGTGACGCCGGCAATGCCACCATAGATCGCACCCAATGTGCCCAGCACAGGAATGGGAATGTTGACCGGCACGCCGCCGATATCCTTTGAAATGGTGCCAATCCGGGACCCTTCGCTCATACCCCCCAGGAGGCCTGCCGTGTCCTTATCGAAGCTGCCTGTTACCGATTCGTCTGACGGACGTTGACCGGCAATAACCACAACCTTCTTAATCGAAGACCGAATGGTTTCCGACATGTGACGGCCAATCTCCTTTGTCTCGGTCACACCTGATGGCGGGGGTGGTACCGATCCACTCTCTTGGGCGACTGCTGCATTTGCAATTACGATCGACGCGACGATCGTGGTGCGAAAACAATATTTTGAAAATTTGTCCATGCGACCTCGCCTGTATGAATTGCTCACCGATATGGTCATTGGATAGCGTCAACGTCAAAAAGGTTCAATGACATGCTTGCGCCGCGATGGATCATTGGCATCGAGCGGCTAATTTGCAGCGCTGCGTCAGAACACCCAAGCATCCACCCAGGTCGTTTCGCCCGTCGAAAAGCCGAGCTCTAACAAACGATTCTCGAGATCACGCATGTGCGCTGCGCCGTAGAATATGGCAATACTGCGCTTGCCATCGTCGAGTTCGCCGCGCAGTACCTCGATGGCGCGTTCGTTGCGTGCTCCGATGATTGCCGATGCTGAATCTTCACCAAACATACCGTCAAACCTGTCGAGATCTGCAAAATCATGCGCGAGCATCACTTTCAGTGGGTTGTAGCTATCGGTATTGAGCGCCGCTGACATCGATTTAATTCCCCGGAGCCCGAGTGGATCCCGATTCACCTCGCGATGTGCCGCGAAAATTGCCTGCCAAAAGTATGAATACAAGGACTCGCCACGCTCGTCCATGCTAGCCGACATTTCGTCAGACGTAAGATCAGCATGTACGAAATTTGGCTGCATGTAATTCACTTCTTCCAATTGATAGGCCAACCCGAGCATTGTCCGTATGCCCCGTTGGAGGCTCGAGATTGCAGATTTTGATTCTGTTTC
>Ga0114996_10004031_pt1 | contig 17840 bp, 13 predicted proteins | sample ArcticOcean_MG_C_4_FD_87039 | JGI IMG/M metagenome (GOLD analysis project Ga0114996, IMG submission 87039) | Marine microbial communities from western Arctic Ocean - ArcticOcean_MG_CB4_134 | ecosystem: Environmental > Aquatic > Marine > Oceanic | place: Arctic Ocean: Canada Basin | collected...
ACTCCGTCCTGAACGCCGGGAAGCCACTCGAGCATTACTAACTCGCCTTCGAAACCGATCTCATTCGGTCGAAACGAGTCGGCAAACGTTCGGGTCGCCACGTGAAGGTACGCAGCCTCGATGATTGCGTCGATGGGTATCTCGGCCAACAGGGTGCCCGTATCGTCGGTGCCGGTTCCGTCAGTGGAAACACCGACCTTTCCTTGGATCGTAATGCCATCAGCACCAAGCACGGCAAGCGGTCCACCCAGAGTCACACGATGCGCCCCGTCAGAGGCCGGAAAGCTCTGAGTGTATCCCTCCGGCACGACCTCGCGAATAACAAAATCGCTGACGTCCGATTCGGTAAAGGCGTACCGTCCGGCACTGTCGGTCAATGTCGACGGTTCGGTGTCCTCATCCCACTCGTTGTTTTTGTTCATGTCGAGATAGATTCGAACGTCGGCCAGCGGGCCCTCCCCCTCCTGCCGCACTCCATCACCGTTAAAATCTATCCACTTTACACCGGTTATCTCGGGCTGGTTACCGAAATTGTATTCCTGCGTAACTCCAGCGTTTCCATCAAGGCTCAGTACAGCCAGAAAAATGGAGTCATCACCCGACGGGTTCGAAAGATCGAGCGACGCCACTCGCGAGCCATCTGCCAATAATGGGGTCAAATCATAAAGTTCGTCGTCGAGCGATTGGTCGTGCGAAAGCGGATCGCTTGGATTTGCCGTGGAATTGCCGACGCCACCCATCGTGATCAGCATGCCATCGACGGGCGAGCCATCATCGATTCCGCCAGCCGATGAAGTCAGGCGCGCGCCGTTGACGTCGACCTGACTGAATTGTGGACCGCTAGTGAATCCATACTGAATCCCCAACGCCAGTTCGGCGGTGAATCCGGGATCGCTCGGCGTGACCAGCTCCTCCCAGGTCAACTCAATCTGCTGGCCGGTCGGACCGGTCAATCCACCTTCGAGCAAGATGATCGAACGCTGTGGCAAACCAGCAAGCGAGTAGATCACAGTCAGGCTGGTGCCCTCAACCAACGAGGCATCGCCGGTGATCGTTTCGTCGACACTGAACTCGATCGGCGTGGCGCTGCCGCCATCTGCCTTGGTTTTGACCAGCGATGTGACGTCGGCGCGGCCGGTTTCGAAATTGGGTTGCCCCCCGTCCTGCACGCCGGGAAGCCATTGGAGTGAAACCGAATCACCCTCGAATCCGATCTCGCTCGGCTGGAACGAGCCAGCGAATGTGCGGGTTGCGACGTGTAAGTAGGCCGCTTCGATGGTTGCCCCGATTGGCACATCGGCCAATATTGTGCCAGTGCTGTCGGTCGCGGTGCCATCGGTCGACACGCCAACCTGCCCCTGGGCGGTCACTCCGTTTTCGCCAAGTACCGCGAGTGGCCCGCCGAGCGTCACGCGATGCGCCCCGTCGGGCGCTGGGAATGTCTGGGTATAGCCCTCTGGCAACACCTCGCGGATAACATAGTCGCCGGCCGACAGTCCGCTGAAGGTGTAGCGACCAACGCCATTGGTTTGCGTCGACGGTTCGGACGTCCCGTCCCACATTTGATTGCCGTTCGTGTCAAGATAGATGCGGACGTCGGCCAATAGGTCCTCTCCATCTTGCTTTACGCCGTCGCCGTTGAAGTCCTCCCACTTCAGACCGGTGATCTCGTACGTCGGACCAATGGCTTGCACGTTGAGGCCATCGTCACCGTCGGTTGTCTGGTCGTCAGTGTCTTGGTCGCCGATGATCGGCGCAGCTTGATCTGCGTCACTGAACGGATCATTTCCGCTAAGCAATAGTCGGCGCTCAAGTCGTTCGATGTTGCGAGGCATCGCAGGCGAGTCCAGATCCAGTCGACAGGCGTTTTTTACCTAGAACGCTCCAACTTTGAGTCTAACTGGACTTGCCGAGGATGGCTAGTTTTTTGCGGGATTTTCCACCTGTCAGGGTTGTTGGGCCCGAATCAACGCCTTCAAGCTGTCACTCGCTGGCATGTTGGCAACCAAGAACGAGGCCATCTCGCCAACAGATCGGTTGGCCGGCCGAGAAGAATCGAATGAGAACGGCGACGAAGTGAGTGCGGCTTAGGCTATTCCTCTTCGGAATCCTTATCGTCCGTTTCTGCGTCACCATCGGACTCATCGTCGGACTCATCTTCGCTGAATTTGTCTTCAAAGACCGCGTCCTGTGCGTCATCGGCCTTCGACTTGCCGCGAGCGCGTTTCTTCTTTGACTTCCCCCCGCTCATCTTGTCATAGACGGCGCCTCCGATGATCATCAGAAAGCACACCAACAGCAGAAGTAAGAAGTAGTGGGGCGCTTCGAGCGTTCCAAGAACAAAGTGCGTGGGCATCGTGGACATCTCCTCGGCAGCATGTTAGTTTCGCAGACCTCTGCTCCCATTCTACTTGAAGCCGCCGTTGATTTCTGGCGTCTTGGGGCGTTTTTCTGGCAATCTGCTTGCGTATCAGCGAAACATCTGCCCCTGCCCAACCGCTTCAAACGCATTCTTGAAGTGCTCGATTGCAGGGGTCTTTTGATCCCGGGGCCACAGGACCGCGACGACGTCAAATCGGGCCGAGCATTCGAGCAAATCGAAGCGCTTGAGATACGCGAGCGCCACGCGGGTCAGTCGCTGCTGCTTATCTTCGTCGACCGCCTCCGCCGGATGCCCCTTGTCGACGCTGGCCCTCGACTTGACCTCAACAAAGACAACGGTCCGTCCGTCGACCGCGACGATGTCCAACTCGCCGGAACGGATGCTGTAATTGCGTGCGACGATCTTGTAACGCAGTCGCTTAAGATATTTTGCGGCAGCCTGCTCACCACGACGGTCTAGTGAGGTCTCTGCACGAAACACCGAAAGCAGATCGCGAATCATAGCCGGCGGTTTCATGCGAAACCTCGCGCGTCGTGTGGCGACTGCTAACGGCGGAACGCAATTAGGACTTTTTCCGGGTGTCGACTCGTCGTTCCTTCAGGCGAACGGCCTTGCCGATACGATCGCGCAGATAATAAAGTTTTGCTCGTCGAGTGACGCCCTTGCGTATCACGTCGACCAAGGCAATTCGTGGCGAGTGAACGGGGAATTTCCGTTCGACACCTTCGCCGGCCACGATACGGCGGACCGTGAACATCTCGCGAGTCCCTTCGCCGTTGCGGGCGATTACGACGCCATTGAATTTCTGGATCCGCTCTTTCTCGCCCTCGAGAATTCGCGTGTGGACATCGACGGTGTCGCCGATCTCGAATTCCGGCGGCTCGGCCTTCATGCTGCCTTTTTCAACCAAATGCATAATCTGTTGGCTCATCGTTCTAATCCTCGCTTCGCGGTTCGTTGCTGTCAGGGTTTAGTAGGTCGGCCCGTCGTTGCCGGGTCCTAGAGACGCTCTGTTGGCGTCGCCATGTTTCGATCTGTTGGTGATTTCCGCCAAGCAAAACGTCGGGTACGTTCTGGCCTCGATACTCGCGGGGCCGCGTATATTGTGGATACTCCAGCCTGCGGCCCTCGCCCGAAAACGAGTCGTCGCGATGGCTCTCCTCGTCGCCGAGCACACCCGGGACCAGTCTCGCGACCGCATCGATTATGACCATCGCCGCGGTTTCGCCTCCACCAAGGATATAGTCTCCGATTGAAAGTTCGTCTGGCTGAAGAATCTCGATGATTCGTTCGTCAAATCCCTCGTACCGTCCGCACAATAAGACCAAGCGCTGCTGTTCGACATACTGCTCAGCCACCGGTTGCGAAAATTGTCGCCCCTGAGGGGTGAGCATGATCAGTCGGCCCGGTTTCTCTCCAATTGATTGCACTGCTTCAACACATTGAATCACGGGATCCGGCATCAGGACCATGCCCGCGCCGCCTCCGAACGGTCGATCGTCGACCTTTCGATGACGGCCCGTTGCCCAGTCGCGGATATTGTAGGTATTAACCTCGACCAATCCGCGATTAATCGCCAGCTTGAGAACGCTTTGGCCCAGGTACCCGGCCAATATCTCGGGGAACAGGGTTAATACGTCAAGTCGCATGGCGCTGGGCTAGTCTTCCTTCTTCGCTTCACCATCGCCGGACTTTTCGGCCGGCGTCTCTGTTGCACTTTCTTCCGCGGCGCCTTCTGCCTTAGCGCTGTCGTCTGAGGCGACCGCTTCGGCCGGTTCAGGCGCTGCTTCCTTTGCGGGAGCGTCCGATGCCTCGGCTGCCGGCGTTTCCGCTGCCGCGGCTTCCGGAGCCTTTTTCTCGGCGGCCGGTTCTTCGGCCGGCTTCATTACGAACGTCGGCTCGCCGGGATCCGGCACGGTTTTCGGCTGGGCGAGAAGCTCACGGGCAGCTTGCTGCTGCTCGATATGAGTTCCGTCGGTCCCATACTTCTTGATGAACGTCTGGACGTTCTCCGACGGTTGGGCCCCAACGCTCAGCCAGTAGTCAACCCGCTCGTTATTCATGGTCACGCGGGCATCGGTATCGGCCAACATGGGGTCGTAGGTCCCCAATTCTTCTAGGACGCGTCCATCACGGGGCGCACGGCTATCGGTCGCACAAATGCGAAAGAACGGACGATGCCGCCGACCAAGTTTCTTCATTCGAATTCGAACTGCCACAACATACTCCTAGTAGGTTTGAATTACTACGTTTTTCCCTTGTTTTGTTTCGCGAGTCGCTTCTTGCGCCGCAATTCTTGATCGCGTTGCTTACGACTCTTTGCTTTATTAGAGGCGGAAACCCGCTTACCGCTCCCACCTTTTTTTTTGCCCATCTTGCTGCCCGGGTCCATCATGCCGCTTTGTTGAAGCTGATTGACCATCTTCATCCGTTCCCGAACGCCTTTGCCGGCCATTTGCTTCATCATGTCGGCCATGACGTCAAACTGTTTGACCAACTCGTTCACTTCGTGCGGTTCGCTGCCGCTGCCCGCCGCGATCCGTCGGCGTCGACTCTGGTCGATTCTTTTCGGATTTCGTTTTTCTTCAGGGGTCATCGAGTCGATCAGACCGGTCAGCCGCTTAATATCCCGGTCGGCGTCCGTCCCGTCCATCATGTCCTTCATGGCGCCCATGCCCGGCATCATACCCATGATCTTCTGCATGGGGCCGAGCTTGGTCATCTGGGTGATCTGCTTGCGGAAATCATCGAGGGTGAACTCGCCTTTGAGGAGTCGCTCCTCCTGCTGCGCCATTTCTTCCTGGTCGAACTTCTGTTGTGCTTGCTCGACCAAAGTGAGGATGTCACCGTGTCCCAGGATTCGCTGAGCGAGCCGGTCGGGATGGAATTCCTGCAAGGCATCAAGATGTTCACCGGTGCCGATGAATTTGATCGGCACGCCGGTGACTTCTTTGACACTCAACGCCGCACCGCCACGGGCGTCGCCGTCGAGTTTCGTCATGATGACGCCGTCGAGTTCCAACGCCTCGTTGAACGCCTTTGCGCTGTTCACAGCGTCTTGGCCGGTCATGCCATCGACGACCAGATAAATCTGCTGCGGGCTGATCTGGTTGTCGATCCGCTCAAGCTGCTGCATCAACTCGTCATCGATATGCAGCCGGCCGGCAGTGTCGAGGATCACCACGTCGGCACCGTCCTGCTTCGCCTGTTTGACGGCCTCTTTACACACTTTGACTGGGTCGGTGAGTTCGCGGTTTGAGAAAACCGGCACACCGATCTGTTCGCCCAGAACATGAAGCTGGTCGATCGCTGCGGGGCGCTGAAGGTCGGCCGCCGCCATCATCGGTTTGCGGCCTCGCTGTTTGATCAGCGCTGCCAGCTTGCCGCAGGTCGTGGTCTTTCCCGAACCTTGAAGCCCACAGAGCATCAGCACCGTCACGCCGCTCTGCAGATGAAGCGAGTGATCGACCGGCCCCATCAGGTTCACCAGTTCCTGATAGACAATCCCCACGACTTGTTCGCTCGGGTCGAGCGACTTGAGGACCCGTTCACCGATGGCCTGCTCAGTGACATTGGCCATGAACTTCTTGACGACGGGAAAGCTGACATCCGCCTCAAGCAGCGACTGCTGCACCAAGCGAAGCCCATCGCGCATGTTGGTCTCGGTCAGCTTCGCTTTACCGCGAAGCGACTTCAGAGCCGAGGACAAACCGTCTTGGAGGGAGTCAAACATGCGAGGATCGATGTCAGGTTGCTATGCCATGCGGCGGCCGCACCGCAGGCCTTGACTGGCCCCACGGGGGCTGCCCGCATCGGGCGGGAATCCCGCAATATACCGCAAAAGGGCCTGTTTTGGCAATCGGAGCGATGGGACACCCCAGCTTGTTCGCTGAGCAGGCAGAAGTCTTGGCCTACGGCGACGGAGTTTCACGGTCAGGAAAGGGTGGTTTGCGATCACTACCCTTGAGTCCAATGGGCGATGCTTTCTCGCTTTTGACCGAGTATTTCAGCGAAATCACGTCATCGCCCGAATCCGGGCTTACTTCGATTGGCACGGTCCAGGCGACACTTCCGACCTTGCAGATGCCTTCGGCCCCTTCGCGGCAGTAGTAATAAACCGCCGAGACCGTCATTTGGTCCTTACCCAATTTCCCAGAGACCGGCACCTCTAGAACAAACGACAGCGTCGGTTTGGGAAGAGTCACTAATTTACGCACTCCCTGGCGATCAATCGGGCCGGTTTCTCCCTTGGCGTCGACGAAGTAGGCCATCGGCGCCAGGGGATTAAGTTTGTAGCCCTCCGGCAGCGTCAGTTTGACCGACACCGAAATCTTGCCGCCGCTCACTTTGACCGACGTAGGATCGACCGTCTTCTTCACAAGATTCGGCAGGCTCGGCGGGCCATCGGTCTTTGCTTTCGGCAATCGCGGCGGCGAGAGGCCTTTGATTTGGAGCGTCGAGACCTGGTTGTTCCGGTTCAAGTCAATCACTCGAATCACATGATTGTTCGTGTCCGCCACATAGATCTTTTTGCCCGCGACCGATATTCCGGCCGGTTCATCGAAGGTCGCCGCATTGTCGTCTGCTCCGGCTTCTCCGGTGCCGGCGATCGTCTTGCAGGTTTTTTCCTTGACGTCGATGACCTTCACCTTGTTGTTATAGGTGTCGGCCACGTACAGTTTGCCGTCGGAATAGGCAACACCCAGCGCGTGTTGCAGCCGAACGACCTGTCCTTTGCCGTCAATGTCACCGAATTTGAACAGGCGGCCAAACGCCAAGTGCGCTGTGCCTACGACCGTTGATACCTTTGCCTTGGGGTCATAGGGCACGGCGCGGATCGAACTGCCTTCGCTGTCAGCGACGTAGAGATGTGTCCCGTCGGAGGCGAGACCGCTTGGCTGGGCGAATGCGGAATATTGCAACATCCCCTGACGAGTCAACGTATAGGGTTCTTTCGGAAGCAGCGGGCCGTCAACGATATCTTCGAGGCGAGTGCCGGCATAAGGTCCGATTTCCTTCTCGTCGAGGGTCATCGCCCAAATCTGATGATGACCGGCCATCGCGATATAGAGTTTGTCTCCATGGACCCATAGCGCCCATGGGCTGTTAAGCGCGGTTTTCATGGGTGGGCCGACATAACGCTCTGGAAGAAGTTCACCGATTCGTTCGGGAGGAAACCCGTCGTCGAGGCGTTTTCGTATTAGTTCGATGTCTGTTCCGGGCCAAAACCGATCACGATTTTGCTCGCCGACGCCCGCAATCGTGGTGACCTTTTTTGTCTTTAGGTCAACCTTCCTCAGCGTATGGTTTTCAGTATCTGCGATATAAAGCGCTTCCTGGTGAAGCGCTACTCCTTGAGGATGATCAAACTCAGCGGTCGAATAATCACCATCTTTCGAGCCAATCGCGCCGCTACCGATCGTTTCGATCAACGTGCCATCCAACTTCGTCACAACGATCCGATTGTGGTTGCTGTCAGTGATAAACAGCCGGTTGCCTGCCGGATCGGCAAGAACCTTACCGGGATACCGCAGCGCGGTCGGTTTCGCTTTGTACGTTTCAAGGTCAAATCGTAGCGGCGTCTCGTCGAGCAATCCATTTTTCTTGTAATAGTCGAGGCCGTGCTTAATCAGTTGATCCAGAAACTCAAACGTCTTTTCCCCGCCGCCCTCCCATACTACTTTCCCTTCGGGGTCGATTAGACGCATCGCCGGCCAACCGCCCACGCCGTATTTGTTCCAGATCACATGCTCGGCGTCGTTGATAACCGGATGCTCGATCTCGTAGCGCGCTACGGCTTCGCGAATGTTCCTCGTCTCCTTTTCGCCATCGAACTTGGCCGAATGCACACCAATGACGACCAATTCGTTGGGATAGGCGTGTTCGAGCTTCTTGAGTTCCGGAAGTATATGGATGCAGTTAATGCAGCAATACGTCCAAAAGTCGAGCAGCACGAACTTGCCGCGAACGTCCTTTAGCTGCAACGGTCCCGCCGTGTTAATCCACTCAGTTCCTCCGTCGAGCGATGGAGCTTTACGATGATGAGGGCCGTACGGATTTTCCGGAACCAATGGCTTGGCGGCCGGTTCGGCGACTGACAATTTCGGGGCGTTGTCTTGTCGTTCGGGTGGGCCCTTTGGCTGGTTGGAAATGGGATCCGTTGGCGTTTTTGCAGCAGGTGGAGATTTTTCCGGCGTCTTCGCTGCGATTTCGGCCGATTTCTCGACTTGTCCCTGCGGTTCCTCTTGTTCCTGGCTGCACCCGGCAAAGGCGACCACGCACACCAAAGCGGTAATACAGGCGCCGCGCAACAAGTGGCTTCGAAGAATCCTCATGTCCATCTGGGTACCTTCTCATTACAGAGGTTGCTGAACCGATCGACCCGGCGCCACTGTTTGTCCGCATCGATGCAGTGGAAATCCCACCGCTTATCTATCCTACCGGATGTCGGCCAGAACGGAAATCCTGCTGTTTGGGTTCACTTTTCTTAACCCCACTGTTCGACACGGCGACAATCTAGCGAAGATCCACAGACTTTGTCGGCGAAGCGTCAAATCTCGCCATCTCACGATGAATTTGCGTATCCCGCTGTCAGGTCAGCAGTTAAGTCGTGACTTCGATGCGGGTCGGAGAAAAATGTTCGTGAGCCGGGCCATGGCTGGCCGAATAATCGTTGTATCCGATATAATCGGCGGGTCAGCCGGTTTGGCGACCTGATCAGGGGTACGGGAGTTGAACGGGAACGCATCCCGCTAATTTGCGCGTTTCTTTGCTCTTACGTGTCCACACAGCCGGCACCTTTGTGGTGCTGTCACACTGTGAAATGCGTTTGACCCAGCATCGGCCTTTCGCCGCTTCGGCGGCTTGGCCGATGGCAGTTTTCGTGTCAGGGGAGGAAGGGTATCGTGCAACGCACCATTCTTATCGCTGTCATGCTAGCGATCGCTCCGATAGGCAACGCCCGCGGCCAGGAATGGGCCCAGAAGATGTTCGAGGTCAAGAGCCACGACTTCGGCTCGGTGGCGCGCGGGTCGAAGGTGGAGTACCGGTTCAAGTTCAAGAATCTCTACAAAGAACCGATTCACATTTCTCATGTCCGCTCTTCGTGCGGATGCATCACGCCATCGATCATCAAAGATAATCTCAAGACTTACGAAACGAGCGAGATCTTAGCGGTTTACAATACCACTTCGTTCACCGGGGCTCGCTCCGCAACGATCACCGTATCGATTGATCGGCCTTATCCGGCCGAGGTGCAACTGCGCGTCAAGGGCTATATCCGCACGGACGTCGTCTTCTCGCCGGCGAGCGTGCAGTTTGGCTCTGTTGACTCGGGCCAATCGAACACCAAGCAAGTCAACGTTTCTTATGCCGGCCGCAGCGGTTGGCGAATCGAGGACATTCGCAGTACCAACACGAATCTCGAAGTCAACATCGCCGAATCACACCGTGCTGGCGGTCGGGTTGGATATCGACTGAACGTCCGGCTCAAGGAAGACGCGCCGGTCGGCAGCATGAAGGACCAGCTCATCCTGGTCACCAATGACCAGCGCAATCCTCGCATCCCGTTGTACGTCGAAGGTCGCGTCGTGCCTTCGATCACCGTGAGCCCGTCGCCGCTGTTTCTAGGCACGCTCAAGCCGGGACAGCGGGTGACCAAGCAGTTGGTGGTGAAATGCAAGAAGCCCTTCAAGATCGAAGGAATCGATTGCGATGACGACCGATTCACGTTCAAACTGCCTACGACTTCCAGGCCGGTTCATTTGGTTCCCGTGACATTCACTGCCGACGAAAAACCCGGAAAACTCGCTCAATTGCTCAGTATCCGTACTGACCGCGGTGACAAGACCGTGCCGAAGTTACAAGTCAAAGGCGAAGTGGTCGCCGAAAAGTCAGAAGCAAAGGTGAAAGAGGTCCAGCCAGGTCCCACGACGCCCTGAATTCGCAACCATTCCACAGGCTCCCTCTTTCTCGAGGGGCGACGTTCTTCGCTAATCTAACAGGCCGGCAGTTCGCGCGGCCCACTGCGCTAGCAGAGCAACGACCATGATCCAGATCACGATCGATGCAATGCGGCTTTGCCACTCGGATCGCCCATGACGAAGCCGGTAATATTGGTAGCCGCGATACGGGATCTGGGCAATGCATACGACAAACAGTAGCAGCCCCGCCGGATTGTACCGCCACGCCGACTTGACATCGCCATGGGCAAGACAAATAAACGAACGGGTCAGCCCACAGCCGGGGCAATCGGTGCCGGTCGCTCGCCGCCAGACGCAGATGCCAGGGATCTCAACGTCCAGAACCGGCAGCATTACGGCGTAATTGGTAGGCGGCTGCAAAACGAAGGAGGCCGCCAGCACCAACATGGCGATCGTGAGCAGAATAAGCTGATATTGTTTTTCACCACGCAGAGCCTGCGTGGGCTTACCTACTTGCAAATTGCCCGTCGCGTTACCGTCTGACCTCGGTACGAGTTCCGCCTGAACGATCTCGGTAGAGCGGACGGGCAACTTAATTTCCGTTCTTCTTAGGCACACCTCGCTGCTCGAGCGCCTTTTTAAACTCTTTAAGTTGCCGCTGAATCAGGCCGGAATGCGGATCGAGACGGGCCGCCTCGGCTTGGTACTTGACCGCATTGACCAGATCTCCCTTGCCGAAATAACAGCGGCCGAGCGTATCAAGATAACCAGCCGTGTTGGGTCGCAGCTCCAGCGAGCGATGAGACTGTCGAATGGCCTCGTCGGCGGCTTTGGGGTTGATCTCGGCCAGGGTGTTGCCGACCAGCCAAGCGTATTGATTGCAGTGAAACGCTTCTCGTTTCTTTTCCGAGCCGATTTTGTCGTGATATACCCTGGCCATCCCTTTGATTCTTCGCATGATGTCCTTGCGAAGTTCCTCGCTGGGCTCCGGCAGCCGGTAAAGCGCAATCAGCACGTCCGCGTCGGTCGGATCGGCCTTGATCGCCTTCAACAGACTTGCCGTCGGTTTTGCCCGATCACCAGATCGCAGATGCTCGCAGGCAAAGTAGAATTCCATGCGGGACTTCATGTCGTTGGTAATACCTCTGAGTATTCTTATGTTGAGACTATCATCGCCGCGCTCTTTTGCCGTCTTTTCGAGATTTTCCAGGGCCTTTTTCAGCACCATGGCGGCCGCCAGTTCGCTTCCGAGGTCGTGTAACATCGTCGACAAGTGGAATTGAGCGTTGATCGTATGAGGGGCGAACACCTCGCCGCCTCGGATCACATGACGAAACTCGCGCTCAGCCCAGTCGAAATGTCCCGTCTGATACTGCTTTCGCCCCAATGCCATGTGCAGCGTCCGATCGTCCTGTTTCAGCCCGAAGGCTTTCTTGGCCACCACGTTGGCCTGATCGGTCTGCTCTCGTACCGAATGCACATGCGCCAAGGCATAGAGCAAGGCGGGATCGTGCTCGAAAACCTCAGCGTGTTTCTCGGCGGCCTTCTCGATCACCCGCCATGCTTTGCGCTTTACAAGCCAAAGAACGAGCCGCTCCAGCGAGTCGGGATCGCCCGTTTGCAGATCGAGCATCGCCAGCAGCGCCTGTTGTGCCTCGTCGTGGCGGGATAACCCTTCGAGCAGCGTCACTTGGCGCTGGAGCAATGATTTTACGACGGAGCGGCTCGTGCTGCGCGGTTTTGTGGTGAGCAGCTTCTGTTCGATTTTGATCGCGGCTGCCCATCGCCGGACGGCGGCAGCCGGGTCGCGGTCGTCTTCGACATAGATTCGCAGCCACTCGGCGCCAGGACGATGGCTGCGACGAACGGCCTTAAGAATCACTTGCCGCCGCTTCTTCATCGCGTCTTTATTTGACGTATCAACGATCTGATCATTGATAATGTGCAGCGCCACCGCCTTAGATATCGTTTCTGATACGTCGAATCGAACCAGGCGGCAGAGCGCCTCGACGCCCGAAAAATCTGACAGTGCCGTCAAATCGGCCGCACGGGCAAGACGATCTGATTCAGATAGCGAACCGTAATCCTTGAGCAACGTCTTGACGGTGGCGGGGTCGTGGTCACGCTGCCACTTGACGCGAATCAGCCGCGCAAGATATCGCGCACGCATTGCCACTTCGATGTCGGTATTATGCTGAGCAATCGACAGCGCGTCGAACGCATCTTCGCCAATCTCGGCCAACTCCGCCTGAGCTCGCTCGCGGACGGCAAAGCGGTCGTCGCCCAGCTTCTTGATCAGGCGGGCGACCCGAGCGTCGAGCGCCGCATCCTCCGCCTTCGCATCAGCCGCCTTCACATCAGCAGCCCTGGCATGGGGTGCCGCAAACACCAGCAAACCAATCGCTGCGAAAACAAAGATGACATGGCGACGTAGCATGACGAGATCCTTCCTCAGATGCGCGTACCGACTCCCCCAATCATAGCCTAGCTTCGCCTACTGGGGCAACATTCATAGCAAGAATTAAGATCCGACCGATCTCAGATAGCGGATTCGAGCGTTAGGCCGGTCCGGCGGCGTCTTCCATTTCTTGGATATATTGCCGGAGCCGCTCGACTTCGTCGGTGACCGATCGGAGCCGGAGCATATTTTCGACCCGCTTGACCAATTCAAGCTTGTTGACCGGCTTGCTGAGAAAATCATCGGTACCCGCATCCACGGCCCGTTCGATGTCGCCAAGTTCGTTCAGAGCCGTGACCATCAGGATCATGATCTTCCGCGTCGCGGGGTCTTGCTTGAGCTGCTTACAGACCTCAAATCCGCTCAATTTGGGCATCATCACGTCGAGCAGAATCACATCCGGCGAGAACTCAGCGACCTTGTCCAGGGCATCCTGCCCATCGACGGCGATCGCGATTTCACAGTCCACATCGCTCAGATAGGCTTCGAGCAATTCGACGTTCGGCGGGTTATCGTCCGCAATGAGGATTTTGTTACTGGTCTCGGGCATGGTGTTTTGGTCTATGGGGCTCAACGGGCTAAGATCTGCATCGCCAGTGCCAAATTATAGCGCGCGCACGGCACGCTGGAAATGGGAAAACCAAAAATCGTCTCGCTTGACGGCTAAACTGCCGCAATCGCCGCCGCGGGGACCGGAAACTGCTGGCAAAGTTCCGATACCGCGCGTCGAACACTCGTGCTGACCGCCTCATTGTCGGGAGATCGCAGTACTTCGAGCATCCACTTGCCAATCAACTTCATCTGATCGGTACCCATCCCCCGAGTTGTCAATGCCGGCGTGCCGATGCGAATGCCCGAGGGGTCGAGCGGCTTTCGCTTGTCAAACGGGATCATATTCTTATTCACCGTGATCCCGGCGCGACCGAGGGCATCTTCCGCCAGACGGCCAGTAAGCCCAATCGCTGTCATATCGGCCAGCATCAGATGATTGTCGGTGCCGCCATTGCTGAGCGGCAACTCGCCGGCGGTGAGTGTCTCGGCCAGCACCTTGGCATTGTCGATGATTTGTTGCGCATAGGTCTTAAAGTCCGCGTGCAGCGCCTCGCCAAAACAGACCGCTTTGCCAGCCACAACGTGCATCAGCGGGCCGCCTTGGATACCGGGAAACACCGTCCGATCAAGATCCTTGGCGTATTCGGCCTTGCACATCGACAACCCGCCGCGGGGACCCCGTAGCGTCTTGTGGGTCGTGGTCGTGACAAAGTCAGCCACAGGCACGGGATTGTCATGCAGGCCCGCCGCCACCAGTCCGGCGTAATGGGCCATATCCACGAACAGCTTGGCGCCAACCTCTTCGGCAATTTCGGCAAACAGGCCATGCTTGATCTCTCGTGGATAGGCACTCGCCCCGGCCACTATCATTTTTGGTTTGTGCTCACGAGCCAGCGAGGCGACCGCATCGAAGTCGATCCGGTGATCGTCCGGCTTGACCCCATAGGCGATGAAGTTATACAGCTTGCCCGAAACGTTGAGCCTCATGCCATGTGTCAGGTGGCCGCCGTGGGCAAGACTCAAACCGAGCACGGTATCACCGGGCTGGATCGCGGTCATATAGATCGCCATATTGGCTTGCGAACCGCTGTGAGGCTGCACATTGACATGGTCAGCCCCAAAAAGCTCTTTCGCCCGATCACGGGCGATGTCCTCGACCACGTCGACATGCTCACAGCCACCGTAGTAGCGTCTCCCCGGTAGACCCTCGGCGTATTTGTTCGTGAGCACGCTGCCGACCGCCTGCATAATCGCGGGACTAGTGTAATTTTCGCTGGCGATCATTTCCAGGCCGTCCTGCTGCCGCTCGATTTCGGCAGCCACGGTGGCCCAGACTTGAGGATCTTCATTCTGCAGGAAGTTCATCGGCGAATCCGCTGGGGGGGAAAGACATCTTGGCAGGGTCAAAGAAACAGCATTGTCGAGACGCATTGCCGTTTCGTCAACGGGCGGTCGGCGGGACACTTTTCGATCAGTCGATTTGAATTCAAACGGACTAATCAAACGGCCCTAGATGGAACCCCAAAAGCGCTCTATTAAGGACCGACTTTCCGAACACCATGAAGGCGTTCGTGTTCGCTCTTCGGCACCTCTCGCGAGAGGTTCATGCGGTCGTTCGCGGTCTGGCATTTTGAGGCAGCTTCCTTCCGTTTTCGTCGAGGGCGTCTCGGCTGATTCTATTGAAGCCTGCATGGTTAACGATCACGCAAATCCACGCCGAAGCGGGTTTTCGCCGGGCCTGCGTTGGTCGCCCTGTGTTCATTTGCCGCGCAGCCGTCTATAGGACGGAACACGTTGATCCCTCAGGCATACTTCACCGTAACGATGAAGTGGTCCTTTTTCAATGGAAATGGGGCGAGAAAATCGCCGTGTTCTCCCAAACATCGGCGTTTGCCCAAGACAATTGGCGGTCTGTGATCACCGTAAGAGAGCCCAACCGCCGACCTTGGAAAGGACGGCGACATTCCTCGCGATTGACTCCTCAAGCAGACCGCTTTCGCTCGCGTCGCCGCCAGCCACAGGCGATGACGAATAGACCAAACGCGGCAATCGCTATCGTCGAGGGCTCTGGAATGTCGATCACGGTTCGGCTGGATGAAATGGGCGTTTTGGTACCAGAGGCCGTTGAGCCACGGCCCTGCGAGGCACTACCTCGCCGGTCACCGGACCCATCAGCAACCGTGGTGATCGTCTCGTAGGCGGCATCGGACGCGAGTGCTTCCTCCGGCATGAGAACACTCGTCGAACTCTCTCCCAAGCCATCCACAAGGAAATCGATCTGGGTGTTGGATTCGTCGACGATCATAAGAGGTTGACCGGCAGCCGATACGTCCCACGCAAAAACAGCGGGCTGTGAAACATTCCGATCTTGGGTGTCGAAGATCGTCGCGGCTTCCCCGTCAGCTTGACCGCTTGACGGGAAGATTAACGGTGGTTCGCTGCCTGGCTGGCTGTGTCCTGCCGAGGACCAGGCATCGTCACGACGAAGCGGTTTTACATCGCCGTGCTCGATAACTGCTGCTTGGGCTGCTGCTGTGAGAAGGGCGATTAGACCTACGGCCACGAATTGCTTGATGCGCATACTGAATCCTTTCAGTGAGAACGCTGATCCTTCAGCTAGGGGCGGCAACTCTATCGGCTCCCGCTGTTGCAAGCAAGGTGAATTCTGCTCTGGCGCGTCGCGCAGTCGCTAAAGGACCATGACCGTCAGCTAGCATGCGTCGTAAGCAGCGAGAAATCGATCGGCCGACTTCGAAAAAAACAGCGGCTATCGCTTTACTTCGGCGAGCCAGACACGGAGCTTCTGCCGAAGTGCCTCAACCGCCTCCCAAAATCTTGACTTCCCGGCGAGGAGGGTAAATCAACCCGGGTCGGCGTTCATTTCGTAGAACTCTTCAGCGGCGCCATGCGTGTTTTAGTCTGCAGCACGAACCGCGACCGCCACTTCGCCCTGATTATCCTCCAACTCAGCCGCCGAGTCGTTCAGTCGCAGGTAAAGCGTGCCGGTCTGTTTGGGCCTGATCGAACCTTGCAGCCCAATCGACGTCGGCTCGTGAAACCAGTAAAGCGTCTGCTGAGTGTCGAGCGGTCGCACAGCGGCCAGTAACTGGCCCAATGGCCGGCCTTTGTAGTATCGAACCGAGACGCCACCCGGCTCGCTGATCCAGGGCTTGGTCGTCTTGGCGATCTGGAACCTTCCCGACGCAGAAATTCGATACGTCGTGCCGGCGGTGAGTTGGATGCCGCTCGACTGCCATCCCCGATCGGCCATGATCACCGTCTCGCCGACGGCGGGACCAAGCGGCTTGCCTTCGCGATAGTCAATCGCCATGCGAGCCACGTCATAGCCATATTCGAGGTTCAACGCCATCAACCCGAATTCCTCGTGCAACTCACGCCAATGGTCGCCACATTGTTCACGGAAGCGGTCCGAAAACGTCCCCTCCTCAGGAAACAGAAACAACCCACGAAACGCCTTTTGATATCGCGGGTTGTTGTCCATCAGTGCGCACAGCGCCCAACTCCAGCCGTACGCATCGTCGCGGTGTACTCGATTGCTGTATCGCATCAGTTGTGGCAACAGAAAGACCTTGTCGCCCCCAGCGGCCAGGCCGTCGCGAATAAATTTCACCCGAGCCCAGCCCGCCAGTTCGTCGCGCGTCTTGGGCATGTGTCGCATGGTCAGCCGCTGGCCGTCCCAGATGTGTGTGCCCATCAGTTCGGCCATACCTTCCATGTACCAGGAGCCGCCACAGCCACCGAACATGCTGTTCATAAAACCGTGTGTTCCTTCATGCAGCAACAGATGCCGGCGGTAGTAGGCGGTCTTCTGCTCGTACACCCAGAGCTCAACGCCGCGCGAGTATCCATTGGGAAACTGCGGCAAGTCGGGCGTCAACAATCCGCTTGCGGCAAACTTCTGCTTGTCTTTCATCAGGAAACCGGTCATGTGCCAGTCGCTGACTTTTTTTGGGTCGATGCGAAAGTACGCACACCACTGCTCGAAAGCAGCGTCGAACACCTTGGGCAAAATATCGACATCAGCGCTGCTCGCCACATCGGTATAGAGCGTGAGGTGTTGGCCTGACAGCTTGCGCAGACCGACACGACTCGCGACCGCGGCGGTGGTCTCTCGCTTCGGCATGGCCCTGTAAGGACGCACTTTTTCCCAATCGGCCTGACCGGCGAGCACGCCCAGATTAGGCGACTGGACCGGTTTCTCGTAGTTCGTGCGTGGCTTCTTCCGCCGCGGCGTCTTGGTCTGGGGCGACTTCTTTCGCGAATGACCACCCGAGGTGGAGGTCTTCGCGGGCTTGGCTTTCGCGACCGTCGTCCGCGCCGGCTTGTCGCCACACCCGGAAAAACAGAGGACGACCGCAACGCAGGCAGCAGGCCAACAGAGGTCCGTCAGCGGACGATTTGTACGATTGGAGAGCTGTTTCATGGTAACGTCGTGATCGAGAGGCCCCTCACGCACATTATAACCCCACAAGCGACGGACGGTATGCCAAGCACGACCGCAATA
>Ga0114996_10004033_pt1 | contig 17836 bp, 15 predicted proteins | sample ArcticOcean_MG_C_4_FD_87039 | JGI IMG/M metagenome (GOLD analysis project Ga0114996, IMG submission 87039) | Marine microbial communities from western Arctic Ocean - ArcticOcean_MG_CB4_134 | ecosystem: Environmental > Aquatic > Marine > Oceanic | place: Arctic Ocean: Canada Basin | collected...
ATATGTCTGGGAACAGGAGTTCGGCAGCGAAATAACGACCGCCGACACCGAAGTTATCGACATGGAAAAGACCGGTGAGGGTTACACCTTCATCGCCCCGGTAGACGGAAGCGTCACCAGAACCTTCGGCTTGTACCTGGATGATGCGACCGCGAGTGCGCTTACGGTCAGTATGCGTGGACGCTGGGTGGCGGAGTATGAAGACGAACCCCAGAAAACTCTGATCCGCGTGGTAGAAAAAGTGACCGCCGCCGCGCAACCGCTAATGGTCAAGCTCGGCTACGAATGCGAAATCGGTGAGATCAGTTGGATTGACGAGAAGAACCAGAAATACCCCAGTCCGACCGGAGAGGGGGCTGAACAGACAGTCGCCTATCTTGAAACAGATTTCGGCACCATCGCCGTAATCCTCAGCTAATTGACGGAATTACCCTTCAGGCTAAGAAGGCCAGAGACGAAAGTAATCGCGAAGAATGGCTCGCCTCTCTAGACTTCGTTCCCGGTGACGTACCCGATGTGGTGGGTGCCAAAAGGTTCGAGCTGGTCGACGATGACGGCCATTCACGCGCCGTAATCGGGCGGCTGGGCGATGGATCGCCACACGTCATTCTCGCGGACGTTGACGGACAGATGCGGTGCGCTATCTGGTTGGCGCCCAACGGAACGCCGTCCGTAGCGTTCTTCGATTCCAACGGTCGACGTTCCTGGATTTCTGCCTGAGCGCGCCAGCGCCAGTCCGGAGTTAACTCACCGGTACAAGATCGATCTCCGGAACCTCGGCGATGATCCCGCGCTCGGCCGCCATACCGAACAACTGCTCAAGCGCACGCCGCCCTTCGTCTCCCATGTCCACCGTGTCCTGGTTGACGTACATCCGCACAAATTTTCGGGCGTCTTCCTTTTCGATACCGCGCCCGTACTGAAGCGCGTAATCCAGGGCGTCATCCTCGTTGTCACGGGCGAACACGATCGCATCGTGAAGGGCCTTCGCGACCGCAAGTTGCTCCTCGCCACCCATCCTGCGATGCACGCAGTCTAGGCCGAGCGGGATAGGAAGACTTGTTGCGGTAAACCACTCTTCGCCCAGATCCATCACCTTGTGATAGCCCTGCTGTTCGTACAGGATCTGGCCTTCGTGCAGCAGAATCCCGGCATCGACCGTTCCGTCGTCCACCGCAGCGCCAACCGCATCGAAGTCTAGGAAGACCGGCGTGAACGGAACTTCCACGAAGATCTGCAGCAGCAGGTACGAGGTCGTGAACTCGCCGGGTACGCCGATTTTCTTGCCTTCAAGGTCTGCCGCCGACATCTCGGATCGAGACACGATCACCGGGCCGTAGTTTCGGCCAATTGAGCTTCCGCAGGCCATGATCCGATACTTGTCTGCGATCTGAGGATACTGAGCGGCGGAGATGGCCGTTACGTCCAGATCGCCCGTCATGGCGCGGTTGTTCAGCGATTCGATGTCCTCCATAACGTGCTGGATCTCACGTCCGGGAATCGTGATGTGCTCGTGTGCCAGCGCATAAAACATGAACGCGTCATCAGCGTCCGGGCTGTGGCCGATCGAAAGGGGTCTTCGGTCTGTCATTTGAATTAGATCCTCGACGGTTTTTTTAAGTAAGCGGTGCCGAAAGTGCAATACACACAGGCACGCAATGAGTTTTTTGAATGAGCCAGCCCGCGGCTGTTAGCCGGAAACTATGGTCAGTGGTGCCTTGCTCGATTCGTCCGACTGGTGGTTGTCAAATACTTCAAGGACGTCGTACTCGGTTGTACGTTGAGCAGGCGCGAACCCGGCGTCTGAGATCACGTTCTTGACCTCGTTAACCGTGGTCCGGTTGTAGAACCCGGCCGCCTGCATCACGTTCTCGTCAAACAGCGTGCCGCCAAAATCGTCCGCCCCGAAGTGCAGCGCAACCTGGCCGGTCTTACGACCCTCGGAGAACCACGACGCCTGTATGTGCTTCACGTTGTCCAGGAAGATCCGGGACAGGGCTATCGTCCTCAGATACTCGTTCGGGCCGGACTCATGCTTCACCTTCTGGGCAAGCCCTGTGTTGTCCCGCTTGTAGCTCCACGGGATAAAGGCCGTAAATCCGGGCTGACCGGACGCATCCGCCTTATCCTGCACGTCACGTATGTGCCCGAGGCTCTCAACGATCTCTTCCGGCGTTTCAATGTGGCCGTACATCATCGTGGCGGTAGTTCGCAGGCCGATCGCGTGCGCCTCCTCGTGGACGCGTGTCCAGTCATCCACGGTGCCCTTTGGCTTGAAGCGGCTGATCTCAGCCTTCACCCGGTTGGACAGGATTTCGGACCCGCCTCCGGGAAGGGAGCGGTACCCCGCGTCCTTGAGCGCCTGCAGGACCTCCCGGATGGATTTGCCGGACACCTCAACCATCTTCATGATCTCGGGCGCCGAGAAGAAGTGTGGAGTGACCTCCGGGTACAGTCGGGCGGTCTCACTCACCATCTCGACGTAATACTCAAGCGGCAGCGCGCTGTTCAACCCACCCTGCATGAGAACGGTGGTAACGCCTTTTGAGGTAGCGCCGCCGATCTGATCCATCATCTGCGCCACGGTGTACGTGTACGCATCCTTGTGATCGGGATCGGCCCGGTAGAACGCACAAAAGGTGCAGTAGGCGTCACACACGTTCGTGTAGTTCAGGTTAGTGTCCACGACGAAGGTCACGCGGCGTTCCGGGTTGTGCCGGTAGCGCCACTGCTGCGCCATCGGCGCGAGGTCAAGCAGATCCGCGTCGTTCAGTAGGAAGAGGGCCTCTTCCTGGTCAATTCGCTCGCCGGCATTCACCTTCCGGCGGATTGTCGATAGCACAGTGTTCCTCAATTTCCGTTTGAGTCCGTAGTCGTAGCGGCGGGTCGCCACTCCGGAAGACGGTCGTAGTAGGTTCGAAAGAGTTTCAGGGACTCACGTTCCTGTTTACCCATGCGGTACGTGAACTGCTCCAGGTATGACTCCGCCTCTTCAGGGCGCATGTTCGCCGTCGGCCAGCCTTCGGACGTGAGCGCCTTTACATCCGTCAGCGCGCTATCAACGCTCTCGCCGATAGCGCGTTCAAGCGCGGCGAGTGCCGCTGGATCGGTGTCTGAGCGTGCCAGCCAGTGGGCGTAAACGAAAGGGAGGCCCGTCATCTCGTTCCACACCTCGCCCAGGTCGTGGACGAACGGGAAGTCGTCGATACCGCTGCGATTACGCAGCGCCTCGTCGCCGATCAGCAGGATGGCGTCGTGCGGCTCGTCACGTGTCACAAGGGCGTCCGGCTCGACACCCCATTGCTCTTTGAACAGGACGCGCATGAGCTGAACGGTGGTCGCCGTTTGTTCCGTTATGGCGATCCTTGCCCCCTCCATCTCCGCAGGCATTCGGGAGCTGAACAGGAGGATGCTTACCGACATCTGTTTGGTCGCCACGCAGAAGTCACCGACCGGCGTCAGATCCCCGTCCATGCGGAACCACTCGGCCACCGGCAGCGGGCCTGCGTCGAGATCACCTCGCTCTACAGCAAGCGCCATCTCTCGGGGCACGTACTCCACCAGATCGGCGGTGTCTTCCGGCATGCGTTTGTAGAAAACGGCCGAGTTCAGATACGGCATGAGGCCTACGCGAAGTTTCTGGGCCATCAGGCGTACACCTTCAGCTCGTTGTAGAGGGCGTCGCGTTCAACAGGCACCCGGCCGGTCGTCTTGATCAAGCGGGCCATCCGATCACGAGCAAGTCCGGCCGGCGAATCGGCCTGCGCCGCATGTGCGATGCGCTCTTTGCCGATAGTGCCGTCCATGTCGTCTGCGCCGAAGTGCAACCCGAGCGCCGCCGTCGCCTCGCCGAGCATCACCCAGTACGACTTGATGTGAGGGACGTTGTCCAGCATCAGGCGGGCAACAGCGATCATCTTGAGATCGTCCATCGGCGGCGTGTGTCGCGGCACGAGCATGGTGCTGCCGATCTGATATTCGAGCGGGATGAACGCCAGGAACCCGTTCGTGTCGTCCTGAATCTCACGCAGCCGAACCAGATGATCGACTCGCTCTTCCATGGTCTCGATGTGGCCGTACAGGATGGTGGCGTTGGACTTGATGCCCATGGCGTGCGCCGTGCGATGGATCTGCGCCCATCGATCCGCGTTCGCCTTCCCGGGCAGTAGCTCCCGATGTATCCGCTCCGAGAAAACTTCCGCGCCTCCGCCCGGCATCGACCTCAAACCGGCCTCTTTCAGGCGCGCCAGAGATTCCTCAGGCTCGATCTTCCAGCGCCTGTCGAAGTAATCGATCTCGGACGCCGTGAAACCCTTGATGTTCACCTTCGGGTACGCAGCGTGGATGTCTTTCACGAGCTGTTCGTAGTGCTCGAAAGTCCAGTCCGGGTGATGCCCGCCGACGATGTGGACCTCCCCCATTTCGGGATCGATCGAATCCAGGATTTCCTGCGTGCTCAGCTCGTACGCGTCCGGGTCTCCGGGCTTCTTTGCGAAGTCGCAAAAAGAGCAGCTCAAGACGCAGATATTTGTAGGGTTGATGTGTCGATTAAGGACGAAGTAGACCTTGTTCCCTGACACGAGCCTTTTCTTGTAGTCACCCATCTTCCCAAGCGCCGGAAAATCGTCGCTCTGGAGCATCGTGACCCCTTCATCAAAACTCAGCCGCTCCCCCGCCTCAACCTTCTCCCAGATCGGCGCAAGCGCCGGGTCTATGAACTGGATGCCGTTCGCTTCCAGAGTCTGTAGCGTCAATTGGACCTGCTCTCGTTCTTCTGCCTGTTGTGTTTCAACTGAAGTACTCGCCCCACCGACGCTCCACCTTCTGGATCACATCGGTGTCCATCACAAGGGGCCGAGGGTATGAGGACTTGAGGGATGCATCGATCCCCATCACCCCGGAATACGCGGGGACGGGGCCTCGAAGCTCTGCGCCGGTGAAGACGATGTCCTGTGCCGGGTCAAACCGGGTGAAGATGCCCCACAGGAGCGATGTGTCGTCTTCGAGATCGATGTCTGGCGAGACCACGGCGATCATCTTGACCTTGGATAGCAACGGCGACGCGACAAGCGCCTCAAGGACGCGGCGTGGTTCGTTCTCTACCTGGACCACCAGTAGCGTCTGCTCTACGAACCGGGAGCGCGTTACGCCGGGCGCGATCGCAGACAGATCGCCCGGCAGCGGGATCGCTGTGTCCGGGGATGCGCCGCGGCCGGTGGCGTCGATGATGAGCTTCCCGCCTGCATGCGGGGCGCCCTGTCCGGCCGCTCCGCCGGTGAAGTCCAGCGTATCGACCGGCCCACGGGCGATTATCTGTACGTCCCGCTCCACGTCGAAATTGCGGCGCATGGCCTGAACCACACGTGCGAAGCTGCGCACGTTAACGTCCGGGTCAACCAGAACGATCACCTTGGTCAGCGCTAACTGCCCCGTGCCAAGCAACCCGAGCGCCGTCTTGAGCGGCTCTCGCTCGTAACGTGTCTCTACAGATACGACCAGCAGGTTGTGGAACCCGGCCTCAAAGTAGGCCCACAGGTCCGTCAGTTCCGGGTGGATCAGCCGGGCCAATGGTTTGAGGACTTCCTGCGTTGCGTCGCCGATGAACTTGTCTTCCTGCGGCGGCTTCCCCACGACGGTCGCCGGATAGACGGGATTCCGTCGCCGCGTGATCGTCTTCACCTGGAAGATCGGAAACTCGGCCGCTTCTGAGTAGTGGCCAAAGTGATCGCCAAACGGCCCTTCCGTACGGCGCACGTTTGGCGGAACGATACCCTCAAGTATGAATTCAGCCTGCGCCGGCACCTGCATATTCAGCGTTGCGGCCTTCGTCATAGGCGTCCTTGCGTTGCGTAGGAAACCGGCAAACGCCGCCTCGTCGAAGCCCTCAGGGAGTGCCGCTACCGTGGCAAGCCACATCGCCGGGTCGCCTCCGAGAGCTACCGCCATCTCCATAGGACGGCCTCGTCGCTCCGCCTGCCAGTGATGGACTCCGCCGCCTCGCTGGATCTGGATGTGCATGCCGGTGGTCTGGCCGTCATACACCTGCATCCGGTACATGCCGATGTTGCGGATGCCCGTTTCCTGATCGACCGTGTGTACGAGCGGCAGGGTCACAAACCGGCCGCCATCTTCGGGCCAGCACTTGAGAATCGGCAACTTACCGAGATCGGGGTTCGACTCCACGACCTGTTGAGCCAGGGCTCTGCGTGATTTGCCCGGGCGGAAGTTCAGGAAGCGCTTCGCCATCTTACGGTTGCGCCAGATCGCCTTGAAGGACGGCGGGTTCATATCCTGCATGAAGTGGAGCAGCCGCTCGCCCAGCTCCTCCGGCTCTCCGCCGATCGCCATCTGAATACGCCGGCGCGACGCAAGGACGTTGATCACGACCGGGTATGCAGACCCTTCAACGTTCTCAAATAACAGGGCCGGGCCGCCTTCGAGCACGGACCGCGTTGCGATCTCCGTGATCTCAAGCTCCGGACTCACCGGCACGTTGATGCGTTGAAGCTCGCCGTGCTGTTCCAGGTAGCTCAGGAAAGACTGTAGGTCTGTGAAGGCCATCTCAGTCCCCGGTCCCCTGCCAGCGTCGCAGGAGGTTCGAATCGACTCCCAGCCCGTCCAGCACGCGCCCGGCGATCATGTCCACGAGATCGTCCACGCTCTCCGGCAGGTGGTAGAAGCCGGGCATGGCGGGCATCACTATCGCCCCAGCCTCCGTCACGGCGGTCATGTTGCGCAGGTGGATGAGGCTGAGGGGCGTCTCGCGCGGCACGAGGATCAGACGCCTCCGCTCTTTCAGCGCCGCGTCCGCCGCCCGTTCAAGCAGGTTAGATGAGATTCCAGTTGCTATACGAGCCAGCGTTCCCATCGAGCACGGCACCACCACCATGCCCGCACACTCGTACGATCCACTGGCGATGGTCGCTGCGACGTTCCGCTGATCAAACAATTCGATAGAACCGGACCCGGATCCAAGGTCCAGGTTTTCCGTAAGAATTTGTGTATCTGAGTCCCGGTCACCCGTTAGCACGATGCCCAGTTCGATCTCGAACACGCGCCGACCGGCGTCCGTGACTACGATCTTCGCGTCGTGCCCGGCTTCGACCAGTCCCTCGATCACCCGGCGGGTGTATGGCGCGCCGCTGCCGCCCGAGATCCCGACAACATAGTTCGACATCAGTTCACCAACGTTCCGGCGATGACGAACCCGGCAAACACCACGGCGATAACGCCGTTCATGGTGAAGAACGCCGCGCCCAGTCGTGAAAGATCGTTCGGCGATATCAGCCGTTGTTCGTACGTCAGAAGCGACGCCGCTGCTCCGGCGCCAACGTAGTACAGCGCATGCACGTCCAGTAGCGTTCCGGCGATTACCAGTGCGATCACGGTCATCAGGTGGAATGATCGAGATATCCAGAGTGCGGCCCGGATGCCGAACCGGGACGGTATGGAGTTGAGGCCCTGGGCACGGTCGATCTCGATGTCGGCGGTGGCGTAGATGATGTCGAACCCGGCGACCCAGAACATGGCGCCGATGCCGAGCCACGTAACGCCCCAGTTGAGCTCGCCGGTCAGCGCAACCCAGGTAGCCGGCGGGATGATGATGTAGACGGCGCCGAGGGCCAGGTGGGCGAGCCAGGTGAAGCGCTTGGTGTACGGGTAGAACACAAGTACGGCGATCACGATCGGGCTCAGGTACCAGGCAAGCTGGTCGAGCTGCGATACCGCCAGCAGGAACGCCGCCAGAGCGACGCCCATGTAGATCCACACCTGTCGAGAGGTGATCAGTCCCGCCGGTATGGCGCGGCTCGCTGTGCGAGGGTTACCTGCGTCGATCTTCGCGTCGATGACCCGGTTTGCGCCCATGCCGAAAGTCCGGGCGCCGATCATAGCGACTGCCAGCCAGACGAGAGGATTCCAGTCCGGAAGTCCGTCGGCGACAAGAAATGCGGTCGCGGCGGCAAACGGCAGCGCAAACACTGAGTGCTCAAACTTGATCGTCTCGAAGAACAGCAGGATCCGGCCCCATGCCGATGTCGAAGCCTGTGGTGTAGTGCTAGCCATTGTTGTCCTCCATTTTCGTAGCCCCGCCGGAGTCGGGCCGCTCAAGCCCGCCTACCAGGATCGTCCTGAGCACCGGAAGCGCCTCGGCCGGAGTCGGCGAGCCGCGGTATACCCAGTTCACGACAATTTCGTTGACCGCCCCGAGCCAGGCGCGCGCCACGACCTCTGTGTTGGTTGGAGATATCTCTCCCGCAACCACCGCCCTGTCGAGCCCATCCTGGATGACGGCGGCAAACTGTCCATAAATCTCGACCCGCTTTTTCTCGAACGCCGAGCCCATCGAATAGCCCTGCACGAGAAGTACTTTGGCTATCCGACGGCGTCGTCCAAGCCGGGTCAGTACCTCGGTAAGCGCCGCTTCCGCGCCATCAAGAGGGGAGGCGCATTTCGCGGCCGCTTCTTCCGCCCGGCGAGTCAAGCGATTAGCGAGCCGGTCGATTACGGCAAAGAACAGGTCTTCTTTGCTAGGGAAATGGAAGTAGAAGCCGCCCTTAGACAGGGAGGTCCGCCCGGCAATGTCTTCAACCAGCGTCTCGTGATATCCCTGTTCGCCAAACGCGTCTTCGGCGGCCTCAAGGATGCGTTCACGGGTTGTTTCGCTCTGGACGGCCATTGGCGCTCGCAAAGGGGATTGTGACTTTTACTACCGACCGACTGGTCGGTCGGTTCACGCAAAGTTTAGACTGCGCGCCGTATGTGGTCAACGAAATAAGGCTTGTGCCTGATTTTGGGGAGTCACAGATAACCCCCTCCTAATGTAAGAGGGGGTTCGGGGGGGGGGTAACTTGGGGCGACAACCCCGGTCCAACAAAGCGACACCCCGGTCCGACTAACTCGTCATTCCCGTGAAGACAGGAATCCAGTGACAGCCTCCACCCTGACGACATGTGACCGTTCAGATAGCGTCTCCAGGCCCCACCTACGTATGACCAACGCGGTCGGTCCAATCAAAACGTGATGGAGTGCGAGCCGGGAGATCCTTCGCCTCGACTCAGGATGACAGATGCTGATGAGATCGATACCTGCCATCATTCTCTTAAGCCCCGGGAAACCAACGTGACTTCTGATATAGCTATCAGACCGTGCGAAATCGCAGACATCCCGTCGATCCTTCAGTTGTGGATAGACGCCGACACCGTGACCGGTCCCACCGATAACGCGGCAGCCATAAAGATCCGACTGCAACGCGATAAGCAGCTATTCCTGCTAGCGGTAGACGGCGCGCGCGTAGTTGGCTCGCTAATGGGCGGCTGGAACGGATGGCGAGGCGACATGGCCAGGCTGGCCGTACACCCGGACTACCGCCGGCGCGGCATCGCACGACGCCTCATTTCGGAGGTCGAATCCCGTTTGCGCGATCTGGGGTGCAGCCGAATCACAAGCCTCGTGTTCATAAACGAACCCGGCGCACCATAACTCTGGTCAAACGCCGGATACAAGCCAGACCCCGCCATAGGCCGCTATTTCAAGAACATCTAGGACAAGCTCTACCGCCGTCCGAAACCTCGTTCGAGATCTGGCTGGCTCATGTGGATCATGGTCGGTCTGCCGTGCGGGCAAGTGTGCGGCTGTTCTGCCTTCTCAAGGCTTCTTAACAGCGCCCTGCCCTCGTCGTCCGTGAGTCGCATCCCGGCTCGTACCGAGGAGTGGCAGGCCAGCGTGGCGATCATTCGCTCACGCCATGCGTCGTGCCGCCCCCCGGAAGCCACCTCGTCTAGCAATCCCCGGAAAGCGTCGCCCGCCGACGATGTGCGGTCTGCCAGCATTCTTGGAATTGCCCGAATTAATGCCGTGCCCGGTCCGAACGGCTCGACAATAAACCCCATCCCGGCGATCAGGTCTCCCTGGTCGGCCAACAGCTCTTCCTGTCGTGGGTCGAGCGCCACCGGCTCCGGCTCGAGCATCTGTTGCGCATCTGGTGCGCCCGTGTTGAGCGCTCTCGTGATCTCTTCAAATCGGACGCGTTCGTGCGCTGCGTGCTGATCGATCAAGTAAACGCCGTCGGGACCCTCGGCGATCAGGTACGTCTCCTGCGCCTGGCCGATCATCCTGAGAACCGGCAAGGTTTCCCGTTGCGTCTGCCCGGGATCACCCGCGGGCTGGGATGCAGGCACGTCTGTCGAACCCGGTTCGGGGCCGGATTCCGTTGCGACGCCAACCCCGCCGGGCGGGACCGTTTCATGGCGTGAAGGCCACAGCGGGTTTTGCTCAAGATCGGTCCTCGGCGCATTCGGTACCGGGCGATCACCAGCGCCGCCCACGCCGGCAAAGGCGTGAGACGGGGTGGTCGGACGGAACGACGGCACGGGTGCATTGGCGATAAGTACAGATCGAACGGCACGTTGCACCTCTCCAAACACCAGGTCCTCGCGTAAAAACCTGACCTCCGTCTTCGCCGGGTGCACGTTGACATCCACGTCGTTCAGCGGCACCCGCACCAGCACAACCGCGATCGGAAATCGGCGCTCGCCGAGAAAGCCGTGATACGCCTGCTCGATGGCATACGTGATGCGTCTGCTCTGTATCCACCGACCGTTGATCCCGAGGGTGATGAACCCTCGATTTCCTCGACTTATCGAGGGCGCTCCGGTCGATCCTCCGACGGCGAAAGCAGCAGGTGCGCCATCCGAAAACGGCTCCGGTTCCGGCATATCCAGCATCGCCTCGGCGATACGTGCGCCGTACGTGCCGGCGACCGCCCCACGGAGATCGCCGCCGCCCGGGGTCACGAGACGCTGCCGTCCATCAGCACTCAAACGGAACGCCACATCGGAACGAACCAGCGCATATGAAGTCACAAGCGACTGGATACGCCCGAGCTCTGCGCCCGGAGATCTAAGAAATTTCCGACGGGCTGGCACGTTCGAGAAAAGCCCTCGGACGGCAACCGATGTCCCGGCGGGAACGCCGGTCTTGCCGAATTCCTCACGCTCCCCGAACTCCAGTAACAGACGTTCGCCCGCGTCCCGTTCGACCGGCCTGCTAGATGCCTCGACCCGTGATACGGACGCGATGCTGGGCAATGCCTCGCCGCGGAATCCCAGCGTTGCGATGCCGAGCAGGTCGGACGTCTCATCGACCTTGCTTGTGGCGAATCGCTCAAACGCCAGCTCAAGTTCGCCTGGGGCTATACCTGCGCCGTCGTCGACCACCCGAATCAGCTCAGATCCACCGCCGTCGATCTCGATATCGATACGTCTCGCGCCCGCATCCAGGGCGTTTTCGACCAGCTCCTTCACCACAGAAGCCGGGCGCTCAATCACCTCACCAGCAGCGATGCGGGCGGCGGTGGCATCATCCAGCAGGCGAATCACCAATTAACCCGATCCGTTACGCGGGCTTACGAATCGGATGAACGAAGAAGTTCCCGAATCGGCGTAATCGAGCAGCGCATTCGCCACGTTGATTAGCTCTTTATCGTCGTCATCGGCGAAGAAGTAGGGCCGTACCACCACTCCGCCGAACTCGTGGACGATCTCCTCGTGGTCATCCACCACAAGGTGCGGCGACACCGGCAGATTGGCCCGTTCTACTGCGGCCCGGTAATCGGAGGTCGGTTTCTCGAAATAGTCGGTGACCATGGGATCGATCTTGAGCCGGGTCATTTCGTACTTCCGGATGCCAACTCCGGACCAGATATACATGGCGTGCCCGGCCTCCGTCACACGACTGAACAGCTTGTCAGCATGCGGCCGGAGCGCTCCATTGGCAGAAATCAATGTGTAGTCAACGTCGATAAAAAAATTCAAAAGAAGTAAGGGGCTCCACAACCCGATGAAGTGATGCGCCGAGTATAGCTACCGAAGACTCGTTGTCGTGCAACAAGTGGGGCGGCGACGTATCCCAGTGGCCCCCGGATATTTAGAGCTTTCTGGAGCTACAGCCGCCGGATGTGTCGGTCGCCAAGCAAGAACCACAGTCCTGTCAGTAGGAGTCCCGCACCGGCAGCGACCGACGCAACACGGATGTCCCATACGTCCGATATCTGAGCGAACGCCAGGATGCCGATCGGCATGAATCCGAAGTTCATCATCCAGATTCCTGAAATCCGGCCCCGATACTCGTCTTCCACGACCTCCATGAGAAGGGCGTTATTTAACGATCGTCTACCGGCATCGGCAAGGCCCATGAAGAACAGCATCACGAAGGCCATGAGAAGCACCGGCGCAAGGCCGAGACCGACAACGGCGGCCCCCGACAACAGCGTTGAGCCGATAAGCCATAGCCCGCGGTGCGCACCTCGCCTCAATCCGGCGATGAATATCGATCCGATAAACGCGCCCAGACCGAACACGGCCAGCATCCAGCCAACCGTCTCCGGTCCGCCGGCCGAGATCGCTTTTCCAAAAATATCGTCCACGTACGCCGGCAAAAAATTGCGGGCTGCATTGGCGAACATCGTGGTCCCGAGCGCTATCAAAAGAAGCCCGATTACGGTCCGGTTATGAGCTGCGTAACGCAACGCGTCCTTCAGATCCCCGAAGACATTGCGTCTTGTTCCGGCGGCCACCACCGAAGGCAACATAGCGCTAAATATTAGCGAGGCTGCGTTAAATACCAGGATCGTGTCGTACGTATACCCCGGGCCAACCCATGCATAGATAATGCCGGCCATCGCAGGCGCGACAAGTGTCATCAACGACATCCCCATGCCGTTCAATGCCAGAGCATTTGCCATAAGGTTTTCGCCGACAATGGCAGGGATGATCGACTGCCTGGCAGGCATCAAAAAGGCAAACAGGGTTCCCTGGAATATCGATGCGATAAACAGGTACCAGATCGTGATCGTGTCGGTGTGAATCGCCATGCCGATCACCGCGGCGTTGGCGACCATACCGAGCTGGCCAACCTGGATGATGCGTTTTCGATCGACCCGGTCTGCGATGACGCCGCCAAACGTGCCAAAGATCAACATGGGCGGCGCAAATCCGACCGAAATTAACCCGATCATCTGATATGAACCGGTCAGGTCCCACGCCAGAAGACCGCGGGCGACCATCTGCATGTTCATGCCGCCCATCATCAGCAACATGGACAGCCACAGGTATCGGAAATTCTTGTTGGTGAGGGACTGGAATGTTCTACTCCAGTAGCCCTCAGCGACCACTACGTCTGGACGTTTGTCCAGAGAAGCGGCAGCGGGTGATTCCGCAGAACTTGAGGCTTCCTGTGGGTCACTCGCCAAACGTCATTCGCTCCTACCCGTTGATCGGATGATGGGTCGTAATGCCAGAGGTCCTGTGGTCCCCTGTGGTCCAGGTCTAACCCAGCCGCCTGAGGCCTTTCATCCACACCATGAACAGCACCGAGGACACCAATAGCAGGATGCCGAGTCCCATCATGGAAGCCTGTGCGCCGTAGGCCTCCATGGCGATGCCAAGCGGCAGCATCCCGAGGGCCACGACGGAGAACGACATCATGAACAGGCTTGCCACATGCGCCCGATGCTCGTCATCGGTAAGTTCCATAGACAGGGCCTGCCCGAGTGCGAATCGGCCCACTTCTGCGAATCCGATCGGGATCATGAGGATCAGGCCGATCCAGTAGATCGGCAGGCTGGCAAACAGGACGAAAGCAACGCCAGAGATCACCGACGTGAGCAACAGGATCAGGCCGCGTTTTTGCCCGCTCCTCAGGTTGGCGATGCCAAGTGCGCCGACCAGCGAGCCAACGCCAACGATCCCAACAAGCAGCCCGGTTTCAACTTCCGAGGCGCCGTATATGTCGATAGCGATCGGCGGCAACATCATCCGGAACGGCATCGTCATAAGCGCCGCAAAGCCGGAGAAAATCATCACCTGCATCAGAACCTTGCGCGTGGCGACATGCCGGAGCCCTTCAGTCCAACTCGCTATTACCGATCGCCGCGGTGCGTTCGGGTTGGGCGGGAAACTGCCGATCATGCCCGTTACCAGTACCGCGAGGACGTTCAAACTGGCGACGACGATATACACACCCTGGGGGCCGAACTGCCAGTACAAAACTCCGCCTATCGCGGGGGCAGCCATCGCGGTCAGGCTCATGCCCGCGGCGTTCAACGACATTGCGTTGGACATCAGTCCCTTGCCGACCATCTTGGGGATGATGATCTGGCGGACGGGCATCATTAATGAGAACAGCCCGCCCTGGATGACCGAAGCGATGAGCATGTGCTGCCATATCAGCTGGTCGGTGAATAGCAACACGGCGATGGTGGCTGCTAGGATCACCTGACCCGCCTGTACCAGCTGGATCATCAGGCGGCCTTCTACACGCATCGAGACCACAGGCGCGACGATCGATCCGATCAGCATCGCAGGGCCAAAGCCCACACCGACGATGCCGGTCAACAGGAAGTTCTCGTCTGTAATATCAAATACGAGAACACCGCGAGCGAAGAACTGCATCTGCGTCCCGCTCATCCCGGCAAGCATGCCAAGCCAGAGGAAGAGGTACTGACGCACCTTGAGGGACTCAAACGTCCTGTTCAGTACTTTCCAGATCCCGCTGGGCGGGTTCTGAACGGTTGCCGTGGCGCTGGATCCGGAAGATCCGGATACGCCGACAGGTCCGGAAGTTAATGAGCCCCTATCAGGAGGAGAAGCATCGTCTCCGGACGATGCTCTTTGCCCTCTATTTGGTTCCGAAGCGGCCATTCTCCCTCACAACTAAGACAACTTTCGCGATCTACCCTAACCGATAGATTGAAAAACTGGGTATTTAGCCAAGTTTCCTGAGCTGCTTCATCAGGCCCAGTGACAACACACTTGTAACAAACAGGATGAGTCCAAGTACGAAAAGTGTCTTTTCAGCGCCGTACAACTCCATCGCCAACGAAACAGGAAGAATGCCGAGCGGCATCAACCCGAATGTCATCTGGAACAAGCTCGCAACACGAGCGCGGTGCTCGTCGTCCGTCAACTCCATGGAGAGCGCCTGTCCAAGCGCGAATCTTCCCGACTCTCCAACTCCCATAAAGATCATTACGATGATGCCGACCCAGTAGATCGGAAGGCTCGCGAAAACGACCAGGCCAAATGCCGATACAAAAGAGGATGCCATCAACACAAGACCACGTTTTTGGCCTTCCCGCAGCGCAGCGATAGCGAGCGCCCCTATCAACGACCCGACACCCATCACTGCCACCAGCACTCCGGTCTTAAAACTGGAGGCGTCAAAGATGTCGCTGGAGATCGCCGGGATCAACATCCTGAACGGCATGGACAGAATCGTGCCCAAAGCGACGAAGATAATCACAGACATCAACGTCCGGTTTCGTCGGACGTAAGCGATACCCTCTGCGGTGTTCGCGATGATCGAACGACGTGGAGCATTCGGGTCCGGCGGGAATTTTGGCAGCATGGTTGTCAAACCGATGGCCGCCACGTTCAGGGCAGCGACAAGGAAGTACACACCCTCGGCGCCAATGAATCCGTAGAGAACCCCGCCAACTGCCGGCGCAACCATCGCCGTGAAACTCATCGCCGCCGAGTTCAACGACATGGCGTTGGACATCAGTTTTTTGCCGACTATCTTCGGGATCACGACCTGCCGGGCCGGCATCATGAAGGCGAAGACCGCGCCCTGGAGAATGGACGCCACAAGTATGTATTGCCAGATAATCTGGTCCGTCAGAACCAGTATCCCGATCGCAAGTGCGATCCCCACCTGGCCTAACTGAGTCGCCTGGATGATGGTGCGGCGTTCTATACGCTCGGTAATTGTCCCGCTGATTACGGAGCCAATTAGCATCGCGGGAGCGAAGCCGACGCTCACGATGCCGGTGAGTGTGTAAGAGCCAGTGATTTCGTAAACCAGGATGCCTCGGGCGAGCATCTGCATCTGTGTGCCGCTCATCCCGGTCATCATGCTCAACCACAGCAGCCGGTAATCCCGAATGCTGAGCGACTCAAAGGTCCGGCCGAGCAGGCGCGATGCACCGCCCTTACGGTGGGCCAGAGGTTCGGATACGTTGGTCACACCGGTCGCCGAAGCGCCGGATGGAACCTGGTTCAACGACCCGCGATCGGGCGGCATCGCATCGTCTGTTGACGACGCCCTTTGCCCGGGCGTTGGTTCAGAAGCAGCCATTCATCCTCACAGAAGGGATGGTCTCCGGTTCGGGCCTCGCTCCTTTATTGGAGCCTGGTCGAAGCACCCGTGGAGGTTTGATGACACTGGCGCGGGCGTGAATGCAAACCACCCTGTACGCATCTTCTGAGCGAAATCAGGACGATGGAGATCACCAATTAATCGAGGCTCAGTATATACCCGCCACCCTGTGAGATTGTCACGTTTCATGACCGGTTCCCGGTACGTGAAGACCGAATGCCGATACAATCTTCAAGCCAACCTTGACCGGGGTGCCGGTTCTTGCCCTGCACATGCCGATCCCCGGTAGTTCATGACTGTCCAAATTGTCCACCAACTTCCCAAGTCACCCGGGCAAGTCAGAGGAAACCTTTGCTAGAAGCGCCAAATCTTCGCGACGTGATCGACGCCGGCCGACGGATTGCCCCCTACATGCACCGAACTCCGCTCCGACAGTACCCGGCGTTAGGACGTCTCATCGGGCCCGGCACGGAACTCTGGGTGAAGCACGAGAATCACCAGGTCCTTGGCTCCTTCAAGCCCAGAGGCGGCATCAATCTTGTGTCCCAGCTTGGCCGGGATGAACTCGACCGCGGCCTTGTAGCGGCCTCCACTGGAAACCACGGCCAATCGGTAGCTTTCGCCGGCAAAACATTCGGAGCATCGGTGACCATCGTTGTGCCAAACGTGGCAAACCCGGGAAAACTTCAGTCGATGAAGGACCTCGGGGCGACCGTCATCCAGCACGGCGATCTTTTTGACGAATCCCATGATTTTTCGATGCAGCTCGCAGCCGAAGAAGGTAAGCGGCACGTCCACTCGGCCAACGAGCCGGACCTGATCGCAGGGGTGGGAACCTACTCCCTTGAGATCTTTGAAGATCTTTCAGATATCGACGTGCTGATCGTCCCGGTTGGCGCAGGCAGCGGAGCCTCCGGTGCGGCCATCGTCACAGCTGCCATATCGCCATCAACGGAGATCATCGCCGTCCAGGCAGAGGCCGCGCCATCGGCCTTCCGGTCATGGGGTGCGGACACGCTGATCGAGGCGCCCATGGCGACAGCAGCCGAGGGGTTGGCGACGGCGCGCTCATACGAACTGCCTATGGGCATCCTGCGGGAGCACGTGAAGTCGTTCGCACTGGTATCAGAAGACGAGATAAGGGCTGCAATAGTCCACTACCTGGGGCACGCCCGATCGCTCGTCGAGGGCGCAGGCGTGGTTTCGCTGGCGGCGGCGATCAAGCTGAAGGATCGGCTTGCCGGTAAGCGCGTCGTCGTCGTGGCCAGCGGCGGAAACCTGTCGATGGCGCATCTGCGTGAGGCGCTGGGCGGGTAATCGGTCACCCTGTCATTCTGAGACCGAGGCTAAGAATCTCCCGGCTTTCCGTGCGTTCGGTTGATCCAGTAGATAACTTCGCCCATGTCCCCGCCGATTTGGCGGTCGCGTCACAGTCGAAAGAACAGTCTCGAATGTAGGGTCTGGGTGTTCATTTTGGATTACCCGGGAGATTCCTGAATCAAGTTCAGGACAGGCTCTTCGCCTCGGGCTCAGGATGACAGGTACCAGGGTGGCCGATGGATGCTTCACGCGCTGAGGGCGGAGCAAGCCCCGCACCTACAGGGTTCGGGGCGTAGGTGTGGGCAGCTGCCCACCCGCTGGCGGATCGCAATTTGCCGGCACAGGGTACGACCCCGCCTCA
>Ga0114996_10004036_pt1 | contig 17820 bp, 8 predicted proteins | sample ArcticOcean_MG_C_4_FD_87039 | JGI IMG/M metagenome (GOLD analysis project Ga0114996, IMG submission 87039) | Marine microbial communities from western Arctic Ocean - ArcticOcean_MG_CB4_134 | ecosystem: Environmental > Aquatic > Marine > Oceanic | place: Arctic Ocean: Canada Basin | collected...
GGACATCACATAGGCTCCGGAGTATATAGCATTTCACAACACCCTTGCTTCTCCTCAGCAAGCGGTGAAAACACCAATGCTCCAATTATGCCAAGTTACCCAGTGTGGCGCAATCGCCCTGGGCTCACGTTCGAGTGGGATGAGGGTAAGGCTGAACTGAACCTGAAGCAGCATGGAGTGTCCTTTGAGGAAGCCGGCACGGTTTTCGGCGATCCGCTCTCATGCACGATTCCCGATCCTTTGCACTCCCAGGAAGAAGACCGGTTTGTGATAATTGGTGAGTCGCACGAGCGTCGCTTGATTGTTGTTGTGTTTACCGATCGTGACGAGACTATCCGCATCATCACTGCCCGGTGCGCAACCCGGCGTGAGAGGAAGAACTATGAAGAAGGCATCGACTGATAACAGCGAAAGTGAAATGCTGGATGAATATGATTTCAGCGAAGGTGTTCGCGGCAAGTATGCCCACCGATATGCCCAAGGCAGCAATGTGGTGGTGCTGCCGCCCGACTTGGCACAAGCATTCCCAACGGCCGAGGCGGTACACGATGCGCTCCGCGGCCTGGTGACGTTGGCGCAAAAGTCAGCGACGAAGTAACCCCGTAAACTTCAACTCCCCACATCGAACTCCACCCCTTGTGCCAACGGCAGCGAATCACCCCAGTTGACGGTGCAGGTTTGGCGGCGCATGTAGGCTTTCCAGGAGTCGGAGCCGGCTTCGCGGCCGCCGCCGGTTTCTTTTTCGCCGCCGAAGGCGCCGCCGATTTCGGCGCCTGACGTGCCAATGTTAACGTTGGCAATGCCGCAGTCGCTGCCAATGGGTGAGAGGAAGCGTTCGGCCTCCTGCATGCGGTCGGTGAAGATGGCAGACGAGAGTCCTTGCGCGACGCTGTTTTGGATTTCGATGGCCTCATCGAGTGTTTTGTACGTGAGGACGTACAGAATCGGGGCGAAGGTTTCTGTGGCGACGATGGGCATGTCGGCCGTCGCGCGGACGATTGTTGGTTCGACGAAATATCCCGGCCGGTCGGTGCGGTGGCCGCCGCAGACGATTTCTCCACCTTGCTCGCGAATCGTTTCAACCGCCTGCATCATCGTTTCTGCAGCGCGTTCGTTGGCAAGCGGTCCCATCAGCACGCCCTCTTCCCACGGATCGCCAATGTTGACGCTGTGGTAGGCGTTGGCCAGCCGTTCGACGAAAGTGTCGGCGATCGACTCGTGGACGATCAACCGCCGCAGGGAGGTGCATCGCTGTCCCGATGTGCCGACGGCTGCGAAGAGAACGCCGCGCAATGCCAAATCGAGGTCGGCCGATTCGGTCAGAATGATCGCGTTGTTGCCTCCCAATTCGAGCAGACAACGGCCGAGTCGCTGGGCAACAATCGGGCTGATCGCGCGGCCCATTTCGCAACTGCCGGTGGCCGAGATCAACGGCAGCCGCGCGTCGTCGGCCATCCATTGCCCAGTTTCAATTCCCGCGCCAACAGCCAATCCACAAATCGGCGGAATCTTCATTTCTGTCGTAACACGATCAACAATGTGCTGAACGGCGATGGCCGTCAATGGTGTTTGTGGTGACGGCTTCCAGATCGATGCGTCGCCACAGACAGCGGCGACGGCTGCGTTCCATGCCCAGACGGCAACCGGAAAGTTGAAAGCCGAGAGGATGCCGACGACGCCGAGCGGATGCCATTGTTCCATCATGCGATGCTGCGGCCGTTCGCTGGCGATGGTCAGTCCGTACAACTGTCGCGACAGCCCGACGGAGAAATCGCACATGTCGATCATCTCCTGGACTTCACCTTCGCCCTCGCTTTGGATTTTTCCCATTTCGAGCGTGACGAGCAGACCGAGATCGCGTTTGTCTTCACGCAATGCCATTCCCAACCGCCGCACAAATTCCCCGCGAACGGGAGCCGGCGTCATCCGCCAATCTTGAAACGCCTGTTGCGCAGATTCCACCACGCGTTCGTAATCATCTCGCGCAGCCGTCAACACCCGGGCAATTGGTTCGCCGGTGGCCGGATTGAGGGAAACCAGTTCCTCGCCGCCCGGTTTGTCGATCCAGCCGTCGGCATAGACGCCGCTGTTGACGTCGGAGATTCCCAGCCGTTTGAGTACGTCGTCGAACATTCGTTCTCTCCTCGTTCCCACGCTCTGCGGCTGTGTACGAATTGCCTTCAGCCCCAACGGGGCGCGCTCAACGACTTCACTCCAGTATGTTAGCGCGCCCCGTTGGGGCTATCTTTGCCACGGGAACCGATCCCAGGGCGTTGCCGTGGGCTGACATAGTGTGCCCCTTTGGGGCGAAAAACCAATTATTCTCAGCCGCAGAGCGTGGGAACGAGAATATCGGAAACTAATCATCCTGTGCTGCCGCAACGCCTGTTGTCTGCGTTGCAACCTCCGACAGCGCTTCATCCAGAATCGACACTGCGGTTTCCGCTTGCTCGCGGGTGATGACCAATGGTGGGCAGAAGCGGATGCTGTTCTTGCCGCAGCCTAACAGCAGCAACCCTTTGCGGAAACAGGATTGGACGATTTCGTTGCGTTCGTCGATTGCGCGTCGCTTGGTTTCGCGGTCGGTCACCAACTCGATGCCGATCATCAGGCCCTTGCCGCGGACGTCGCCAATGAGCGTGTGCTTCTGCTTCAATTTGTCGAGCCGGGTTAGCAGGAAGTTGCCGACTTGGGCAGCGTTTTCGATGAGTTCCTCTTCGAGCAGCGCGATGGTCTCCAGCGCTGCGGCACAACAAACCGGGTTGCCGCCAAAGGTGCTGGCGTGCGCACCGGGCGGCCAATCCATCACATCGGCTTTCGCGACGATTGCCCCCAACGGCATGCCCGAGGCGAGTCCCTTGGCCGTGCAGAGAATGTCCGGCTCGATGCCCCAGTGGTCAATCGCGAACATCTTGCCGGTACGTCCCATGCCGGCTTGCACTTCATCGACGACATAGAGAATGCCGTGCTTGTCGGCGAGTTGTTTCAGTTGTTGGTGGAACTCGGGCGGCGGGACAATGTATCCGCCTTCACCCTGAATCGGTTCGACGACGATCGCGGCCACTTCATCCGGCGCTAGATTACTGGTGAAGAGTCGGGATTCGATGAACTCGACAACAGCGCGACCGCAATCGTCCTCCGCCGATCCGTCGGCGCGGCGGTAAGGATCGGGATAGGGGACGTGGGTCACGCCGGGAACGAGTGGGCCAAATCCACGCCGCTGGATCGGTTTGCTCGCCGTCAGCGACAGCGCTCCCATTGTGCGGCCGTGAAACGCGCCTAAGAATGCGATGACATGTTGCCGACCCGTGTGATGCCGGGCCAACTTGAAAGCCGCTTCGACCGCTTCGGCTCCGGAATTGGTGAAGAAGACTTTCTTCGGTGTATTGCCCGGCGCGACGTCGGCGAGTTTTCGCGCGAGGTTTGACTGCGGCGCGTAGAAGAAGTCGGTGCCGGACATGTGGATGAGTTGTTCGGCCTGTCGCTGAATCGCTTCCACCACGCGCGGATGGCAGTGACCGGTTGCGCAAACCGCAATGCCCGACGTGAAATCGAGAAACAGGTTGCCGTCCACGTCCTGGATGACCGCCCCCTCGCCGCGTTTGACGGCCAATGGATAGTCACGCGTGTACGACGGCGACGTGTAACGCTCGTCCGTTTCGATTAACGCGCGGGCTTTTGGTCCCGGCAGTTCGGTGCGGATATTGGGAACGTTGGCGAACTGACTCGGAGTCGGCATGGCAGTTCCTTCATCTAGCTGCGAGTCAATGACTCGCAGTCTCTGCAATGCGTTGCATTGCAGCTGGGTGTACTTGTTCCAGTGGCCTGCACAGCAGGGGGATTCTCGCAGAAATCGCGAGACGTGTCAGCGGCAACTGAATCGTATATGTCCCTTGGTTCCAGTCAAGGCGGCATGTGTCTGATTGTTCGGTATTCGCGGGCCGGCGTCTGCCGTTCTGTTGGATTTGCAAGATGTTGCGTAGAATATGCAGCGGCTGATCCAGATCGGTCCAGACAGAACTTCGACGCGACACGTGGAAATGTTCAGCGCCGGCGGCGGTGCTGTTGTTCGACGACACGGGAATTCGCTGGAGTGAAATCATGTCAGGCAATTCGGGCAACCACGCAGAATCCGCGATGAAGGGACCACATGGCGTCATCGCCACGGTTGACGATCGTGAGCGTTTCACAGCCGAGCTGTTCGACGCGCTATGGTCACGATACCGCAAACGCGTGAGTTACGTTGTCGAGTACGAGCGGATCGTCCGCGAGGCCGGGGCGACGTTTGTGAACGACCACATTGCGCTGCGGACATTTGCCTGCCAACAACCGTTGACGGGAATTGCTTCCATCTCTCGCGTCTTCGAAGCGCTCGGTTATGCATCGGCCGGTTGCTACAACTTTCCGAACAAGCATCTCAGTGCCATTCACTTTCAGCATGCGAATCGTGAGTTTCCCAAGGTGTTCATTTCTGAGTTGCGAACGTGGGAATTGAGTCGGCCGGCGCAGCAGATCATTCAGAGAATCGTCGGCAGTCATCGGCTGGCGATTGGTGTCGAGACACTCGCGGCCATTTCCAACCTGTCCGCTGGAAACGCCGAGAATCGCCAGGCGTTACTCGACGCCGTTGTTAGCCAATTTCACGAGTTGCCCTGGGATGCTTCCGAGAAAGACGACGTGACCGCGCTGAATGACGAAAGCCAATACGCGGCTTGGGTCGCCGTGCATGGGTACAACGTCAATCACTTCACGTCGCTCATCAATTCGCACGGCATCGAGACGCTCGACGACATTGAGAAAACGATCGATGCTCTGCGAAAGGCGGGCGTGCCGATGAAGGCGGAGATCGAAGGAGCGGCGGGATCGAAGCTGCGACAATCGGCGACCGAGGCGGCGGTTATCGACGTCGCCGTTCGTGAAAACGGTCAGGAAGCCGTCATGCCCTGGTCCTACGCGTACATGGAATTGGCCGAACGCGGCGACATTGTCGATCCGGAAACGGGCAAGCCGACACGGTTCGAGGGATTTCTCGGCCCGCAGGCAACGCATCTGTTTGAGATGACGAAGGTGAAATAGGCGGTGATCGAAGAAACCCGGTTTTTTCAAAAATCGGGTTTCTGGCAGTCTCGCGTCCTCACGCCCATCGTTGTCTGAATCCCCCCAATTCGCCAAGTTGTTGCTTGCGTTCCAGACGCGATTATGCACAGAATCGGAAAACTGCACCGGAATTCCGTGATCCGATCTTCTCCGGTTGCGTTCTGACATCGTTCCCACACAACTGTGTTGCATACTTGCAACGTGTTGATTCGGCGCATCAGGCCGGTTCGGCTGTTCTGAAGCGAACGGTCGGCGGGATTGTTGTCGCGATCGGATTGACCGACCGCCCGAAGGAGCGCGGGATGCCTGAGTTTCTCGAACCAAGTTTTATGTGGCCCACCTTGCCGGCAACGGTGCTGGTGTTAGTGTGCTGCACGTATTGGCTGATGGTGATGTTGGGAGCGCTAACGGTTGACGCGCTTCATATCGATTTTCACGACATTCACTTCGACACCGACGTCGATGGGTCGCTGCTCGATTTGGGCTTTGTCCCCTTTCGGTTTCTGAATCTTGGCCGCGTGCCGTTGATGTTGTGGCTGAGCGTTTTCGGATTGTCGGCGTGGGTGGTTTCGCGGGTGATTTTGACCAATTTCGACCATTTGGAACCGCATAGCGGATTTGATTTTGCGAATGACTCGTTAGCAATCGTACGGGATTTCGCCATTGCTTCTGGCATTACCAAAATTCTGACACAACCGTTATGCGGGAAGTTCGACGCTGTTGAGCCAATTGGCTCGAAAGACCTGTTGGGAAAAACCTGCCGCATCTCAACAATTGAAGTAACGGAGAAGGGCGGAGAAGCCAACTTTGCGACCGGTGCCGCACCGTTGGTGCTGCATGTGAGAGCTGCTGAAGGAACATTGAATAAAGGCGATTTCGCCGAAATCGTCGATTACTCTCCGGAAGAAAACATTTATTTCGTCAAACGAGCGGAGCAAGAGGTGTAACCATGCCCGATATTACCACCATTCTGATCGGTGCAGCCGTCGTAGTAATAACTCTGATTGGACTTGCGACGCTCTTTTCCCGCTTCTACCGAAAACCGGGACCAGAGGAGGCGATCGTACGGACGGGCGTCAAGGGGTTGACGGTCTGCACTGGTCACGGCATGGTTGTCATTCCGTTGATCCAGGAAGCCCACGTGATGGACATGTCGGTCAAGCGGATCGAAATCGCCCGCGAAGGCGAAGACGGTCTGATCTGTCAGGACAACATTCGGGCCGATATCAAGGTCGCCTTTTTCGTCCGTGTCAACAATGCGACCGAAGACATCAAAGCGGTTGCCGAGATGCTCAATCCGCAACGGGCGTCGGACATCAACCAATTGCGTGAATTGTTCGAGGCGAAATTCTCCGAAGCACTCAAAACCGTCGGCAAGCAGTTCGACTTTGTCTCGCTGTACACCGACCGCGACAATTTCCGCGACAAGATCATCGCCGAAATCGGCACCGACCTGAACGGATATCGGCTCGATAATTGCCATATCGATTATCTGGAGCAAACCCGACTCGAGATGCTCAACCCGCACAATATTCTCGACGCCGAGGGTATCAAGAAGATTACCCAATTGACCACGGTTGAGAACATGGCACGGAATCACTTCGAGGTCGAAGAAGCCAAGACGATTAAGAAGCAGAACGTAGAACGCGACGAGACGCTGTACGAGCTCGAACGGCAACGCGTCGAAGCCGAGCAGAAACAGCAGCGGGAAATCGCCGAAATCACGGCCCGCGAACACGCCGAGGCGGCGAAGGTCCAGGAAGAGCAACGGTTGAAGGCCGAATCAGCCCGCATCGCCGCGGAAGAAGAAATCAAAGTTCGCGACGAAAACAAACAGCGGCAGATCATTGTCGCCATGCGTAACAAAGAACGGACCGACAAGGTCGAAATCGAGCGGGTGGAAAAAGACCGCCTGCTGGAAGTGACCGAACGCGAACGCGTCGTCGGGTTGGCCGACATTGAAAAAGAGAAGGCCATCGAAATCGAGAAGCGCAACATTCAAGAGGTGATCCGCGAGCGCCTCGCCGTTGAACGCGGCGTGGTCGAGGAACAGGAAAACATTAAGAACACCCAGGAATTCATGGGCGTCGATCGGCTGAAACGCGTGACGGTCACCACCGCCGAAGCGACCGCGCAGGAATCGTTGGTGAAACAAGTCAGAGCGGCGGAAGCCAGCAAGCAGTCGGCCGAATTTCAGGCCGAACAGGTTGTGGTCGAAGCCGAAGGCAAGCGGGCGGCCGCCGAAAAACAGATGCAGGCGACCAAGATGCTGGCCGAAGCGAAGACGGCCGATCACGCGGCGATCGGTTTAGGCGACGCCGAGGTCATTGTGGCCAAGGCGGACGCCAAAGAGAAAGACGGAACGGCCGAAGCGGCCGTCATTCAGCGGAAAGCCGTCGCCTCAGCGAAGGGCGAAGAGGCCAAAGCGGTTGCCGTCGAGAAGCTGGGAACGGCCGAAGCGACCGTCATGCAGCAGAAGTTCAGTTCCGAAGCGACTGGTATTGAAGAGAAGGCAAACGCCATGAGACTCTTCGATGAAGTCGGCAAGGAACACGAAGAATTCAAGCTGCGGCTGAACAAGGACAAGGACATCGAAATCGCGGCCATCGAAGCGCAGGAGCACATTGCCGAGGCACAGTCGAACATTGTCGGCGAGGCGCTCAAGTCGGCCCGCATCGACATTGTCGGCGGCGAGACGACGTTCTTCGACCAGATTGTCAGTGCGGTTAAGGGAGGCAAGGCCGTCGATCGGTTCGTCAACAACAGCGACGTTCTCACCGACGTGAAATCGACCTTCTTCAACGGCAAGCCCGAGAATTTCCGCGAGAGCCTGAAAGGATTCGTCTCGCAATTCGGGATGAATTTCGAGGATGTGAAGGACATGTCGGTTGCTGCCTTGATCGGCAAGATGCTGTTACAAGCCGACGACGCCGAGTCGAAAAATTCACTGCAAGGTTTGTTGAAAACGATTCGTGGTGCCGGTCTGGCGGACAAACGGGTCGCAATGCTCGGCGTCACCGCGAGTGCAGCGGCCGATTGAACGACTTCACTTAGCCCGCCGTGACCACACGGCGGGTCGGCCGGCAATGCGGCGTCAATTGACGATCGCACGTCGGCCGCCGGTGTATTCACCGGCGGCTAAATCCCTTGAGGCTAAATCGAGTCGCGACTCCTATGGCAACCGTCGAAAAAGAATCCGCCGTCCAAGCGGCCGAGCCGGAAATTGCGCTGGAGAGCAGCACTTACGAAATTATTCGTAACCGGCTTTCTGGCGAAGGAAAAGAACTGCGCAGCCGGCTGGAGACTCTGAACCACGCCCGCAAAGAGGTTTTCGGATCGATCGAAACCGTCTTGCTGGGGACGGAACGCGTTACGACTGGACACAACTGCGTTCCCCGCGACATGGTCGCCATCGGCAGCCGGTTCCTGTTTGGTTACAACGTGCATTTCGGGCTGAAAACCGAGCGCGGAGTTGCCGACGTCTTCTCCGTGTATGAGTTTCGCGAAAAGTCATTTCACGAATTGCCGCTGGACCTCATCAAAGGGGAGCAATTCGAACGGGACTTCCACGACGTGCACCGCTTCTACAAGGAAGCGGTGTTCGCAAAATTCTTCCGTCGTGGGCCGCATCTGTTTATGGTCTTCCGCGTCGGCAAGGGCGTCGGCGACATCAAAGCTTTCAAATGGCTCGTGCGCGGCGAATCGCTCGAATACCTCGATAATCGTAGCGATCACGAAGTGGCGTTTCCCGCGCAGCACGAGTTCGAATGGAAACGAACGCATCGCGACCTGCATCAGCACGGCGAGCATCCCCACATTTCGATTGAAGACCGTGTGTTTGTCGAGACGGTCGGCGGTGATCTCACCATAAAAATTGAGGACAGTACCGAAACGGGCGAGGGCATCTATTCGGAGCCGGTTGACAACGCCGACCAGACGCTTGACGACGCCGAGATTCACTATTCGATCGTTGGCAACATTGTTCTGCTGAAGATCCGCCCCTATCAGGAAGAAGCGACTCGCTACATCGTTTACAACGAGAAAATTCAGCGGGCGATGCGGCTCGACTCCATCGAGCATGCCTGCGTCCTGCTGCCCGACGATCACGGGCTTATTTTCTCCAACGGGTATTACCTGCAGGATGGGCAGTCGAAGACCTTCGGCAGCGGCCTGAAGGACATGCTGTTCGAGCGGCGATTCGCTGCGCCCAACGGCGAGGACTATCTTTACGTCTTCTATCACCGCCGCTCCGGATCGTACGTGCTACTGCCGTACAACCTCATCTCCCAACAGGTCGATACGCCGATTGTCTGCCACGGCTATTCCTTCTTTGAAGGCGGCGAGATGATCTGCTTCAAGGGGCAGGACGAGCCGCAGAAGCATCACGCCATCCAACTCTGGCAAACGCCCTACGTCGGCGAGAACTACAAACCACCGACACAAACCGATTCATTCTTGTACAAGATTGGTAACAAGGACATCGTTCGCGGCATGTCCGAGTGCTACGAGGTACTCAATCTCATCGAGAAAGAGGACTCCTACGCCGGTCTGTATATCGATCTGGTCAAAGAGGCCGGCGACATCGTCGATTCCTATTTCTGGATCGGTAACGAAGAAACCGGCAACCTGAAACAAACGCTGCTGGAGATCAAGCAGGCAGCGACGGCGGCCGTTGATGAATTTGAAAAGGTCGTCCGCGTCCGCCGGAATACGGTATCGGAGACCAGCCGCGTCAGCAAGCATGCACGCGAGACACTAGCCGACATCAATCGCGGGCGGTTCGAGGCGATCGATGGTTTCGTCAAATCGTTGGCAGAACTGCGAACATGTCGCGGCGAAATTATCTCGCTGAAGGAATTGCGGTACGTCGATCTGGAACTGGTCGAGTCGCTGGAAAACGAAGTCGCCGAGGAGTCCGACCGGCTCGCGGGCCGCTGTGTCGAGTTTCTGCTGAAACCGGATTCGTTGAAACCGTATCAGCAGAAGGTTGAAGAAGAACAATCGAAGATTGGCGGCCTCACGAAAGTGACCGAGGCACGCAAGATCGAAGAAGACATCGCGACGAGCGCGAATGAACTTGAAATGCTGATCGAGATCGTCAGCAACCTCAAGATTGATGACGCCACCCAGCGGACGGCGATCATCGACAACATTTCGACGATCTTCTCGACGGTCAACCAGGCGCGTGCCGGCCTGAAGAAGAAGACGCGTGAATTGCTGTCGGTCGAGGGGATTGCGGAATTCAACTCGCAGATGAAACTCCTGAACCAGGGGGTCGTCAATTATCTCGACATCTGCGACACGCCGGAGAAGTGCGATGAATTCCTGACGAAGATGATGGTTCAGATTGAGGAGTTGGAAGGCCGATTCGCCGAGTTCGATGAGTTCGTCATTCAATTGACCGAAAAACGCGAAGAGATTTACAACGCGTTCGAGACCAAGAAGTTGGCATTGGTCGAAGCCCGCAACAAACGCGCCAGCGCGCTGGCGGCTGCGGCCGACCGAATTCTGAACGGGATCAAGAACCGCGTCGAGAGTTTTGAAACGATCAACGAGATCAACGGCTACTTCGCATCGGACCTGATGATCGAAAAGGTCCGCGACATTGTCGAGAAACTCGGCGACCTCGACGATTCGGTCAAGGTCGATGACATTCAAAGCCGTTTGAAAACGGTTCGTGAAGACGCCGTCCGTCAGTTGAAGGATCGGCAGGAGTTGTACGTCGATGGCGAAAATATCATCAAGTTTGGCAGCCGCAAGTTTACGGTCAATGTGCAACCGCTCGATTTGACGAGCGTCTTTCGCGACGAGGAGTTGTGCCTGCATCTGACGGGTACGAACTTCTTCGAGCGGATCGTCAGCGATCGGTTGACCGCGACGAAGGACGTTTGGAATCAGGACGTGGTTTCGGAAAACCGGGACGTGTACCGTGCCGAGTTTCTGGCACACACGATGTATCTGGCGATCGAAAACCAAGCTTCTTCAGATGATGAGTCGGATGTGCCAACAGCCGAGGAAGCCCGTCAACTCGATGCCGGGCAACTGCAGGCCGCCGTTGCCCGGTTTATGGGGCCGCGGTACAGCGAGGGTTACGTCAAGGGCGTTCACGATCACGATGCCGCGTTGATCATTCGTGCGTTGCTCGACATGGGCGCTGGAATTGGTCTGTTGCGATTCCACACGCGGTCGCGTGCATTGGCCAACGTCTTCTGGAATCGATTCGCCAATGGCGCCGAGAAGAAACAGATGGCGGCCAAACTGAAAGGTTTCGGGGCAGTTATCGAGTTGTTTCCCGACGCCGAGGCGCAATCGGAGTATCAGTCGCGTTTGCGAGACATGCTCGGCGAGTTTGTCGCGCACAGTGAATTATTCCCCGAGTCGCTGATTGACGAGGCGGCCGAGTATCTCTTCTGCGAATTGATTCGCGGGGACGGGTTTGTCGTCAGCCGAACGGCAGCCAACCTATTCCGGGAATTCAACGAACACCTGACGCGCAGTAAGTTCGGCGACCGGTTTGCACAAACGGTGAAGTCGGTGCAGCGCGATCCGGCCGGCTGTTTGCTGTTGTTGCGCGACTGGGTCGAAGCCTTCCTGCAGATGCGCACGAACGGCGACGGTGGCGAGTCGCAGACGCTGGAGTCTGAATACGTCGATGAAGTCGCTGCGCAACTCGTCGATAAGAAGATCGACTCGCAGAGAATTGTGGAAGCCGATGTGGTTTGCGAGTTGGAGGGGATGGTTGGTTCGCATCCGCGAGTGGAAGGTGCCGGGTATCGCCTGCATTATAACGAGTTCATGTTGCGGCTCGACCAGTTCAAAAAGACGGTTGTCCCTCGTTTCATCGAATACGGCAAGCTGAAGAAAGCGCTTCTCGAAGAGGCCCGGGAAGAGATGCGGCTGGAAGAATTCCGGCCCCGCGTGTTGACATCGTTCGTGCGTAACAAGCTGCTCGATACGGTTTACCTGCCGTTGATTGGTGACAATCTGGCCAAGCAAATGGGAGAAGCGGGCGAGCAAAAGCGGACCGACCGGATGGGGTTGCTGCTGTTGGTGTCACCACCTGGGTACGGCAAGACGACGTTGATGGAGTACATTGCGAACCGCCTGGGCATCATCTTTATGAAGATCAATGGGCCGGCGTTGGGGCACGAAGTGACATCGCTGGACCCGGAAGCTGCGCCCAATGCCGGTGCGCGTGAGGAAGTCGAGAAGTTGAATCTGTCGCTGGAGATGGGCGACAACGTGATGATTTATCTGGACGACATCCAGCATACGAACCCGGAGTTTCTGCAGAAGTTCATCTCGCTCTGCGATGCCACGCGGAAGATCGAGGGGGTCTACAAGGGGAAGACCCGCACCTACGATCTGCGCGGCCGAAAAGTTGCTGTCGTGATGGCGGGCAACCCATACACCGAAAGCGGCGAGAAGTTCCAAATTCCCGACATGCTGGCCAACCGGGCCGACGTCTACAATCTGGGCGAAGTGGTGGGCGACAACGCGCCGGCGTTCGAGATGAGTTATCTCGAAAACTGCATGACTTCCAACCCGGCGCTGAACAATCTGGCGACTCGCAGCCAGCAGGACGTGTATGCCGTCATGAAGATGGCCGAGCATGGAAACAAGGACGGCGTGGAATTGGATGGCAACTACTCGTTGGAAGAACTCAACGAGATGGTTTCGGCGATGCAGAAACTGATGCGCGTCCGCGACGTTATTCTGCAGGTGAACCGGGCGTATATTGAGTCGGCCGCCCAGTCGGACGATTACCGCACCGAGCCGCCGTTTAAGCTGCAGGGTTCGTACCGTAACATGAACCGGATCGCCGAGAAGGTGTATCCGATTATGAACGATGCGGAACTCCAGACGCTGATCGTCACAAACTACGAACAGGACTCGCAGACGCTGACTTCGGGAACCGAGGCGAACATGCTGAAGTTCAAGGAGATCATGGGCATCCTGAACGATGAGGAAGCGAAACGCTGGGACGACATCCAGCGCACGTTCCAGCGAAACGTGCGGATGCGGGGGATGGGCGAAGACGACAAGATCGGCCAGGCAATTGTCGAGTTGAGCGCATTCGGCGAAGGTTTGAATTCGATTCGCCAGGCAATGACCGAAGGGGTCTCGCAGCTGTCTGCCCGAGATGATGACGATGACGATTGCGAAGTCGCCGCCCGAATTGGAGAATTGATCTCGCACGTCGGCGGACTGCGTGAGGGCATCGCCACAGTTTCGGAATCGCTGTCAGGCGGATTGCAACACGTTGGGGAACTGGTTCAGCAGACTGCCGAACAGTCGGCCGCCCGCGTACTGCCGCCAGCGCCGGCACCGGTTGCATTCGATCCATCGGTGTTCAAGGAGTTGGCCGAGGCGATTCGAGCGCAGGCCACTTCACAGCAGGTCGTTCCAGAGCGGGCCGAGTCGTCGCCGGACGAAGATGGCGAACCGTCGGTCATCTCCGAATCGATTCGGGGCGGTGGACCGGGCGGCGAACAGAAGATTACGGTGATCAACAAGATCCCCAGGACGATGCTCAACGTGATGGAGCAGCAGTTCAAGCTGATGCATGGCTGGATGGAGCCGCTGACGCAAATGACGCATTCACAGAGCGCCGACGTGCAGGAACTCAAAGAGTTGGTCGAAAGCTGCATGCGGGACTACGAGCAACTGATGCGCGGCCTGGGAAAAGCACGCGGGCGGTCCGATTAGTAGCGTTTGGGCGCGTCGGAACAGCCGGTAAAAAGCCGGCCGCTCGCTCATAAAGCCGTCCGCTGGCTCATAAAACCGGCCGCTCGCTCGGCGATCAGTCGAAGAATCCTTCGCTTGGCTTCTTCATTTCTGCTTTCCACTGGCGCAGTCGCAGGATGCAGATTGCACCGCCGGCCAGTCCGCTGACGAGATGACGGCCATCGGGCGTGAAGGCAATGTCGCCGACGTAACGAGGTTTTGGGCCGAAGTGGAATTGCTGTTCCTCGATGCCGTAGTGCATATCGTGAACGAAGTTCTTTCCGTCGCCAATCGAACGGGCCCAGATTCTTCCTTGTGGCTGGCATGCGACGCGCGTCTCTTCCGTCGAGGTGCGAAACGGCTCGTGTCCGAGTCGTCCCTGCTTGAAATCCCAGATGCGCACGGCATCTTGCCCACTGTCTTTTACGGCAAAAAGGATTCGCGTTCCGTCGGCGGTGAATCGCAGGTCGAAGACTCTGCAACCCCTGTCGGCAACCTTGATGCTTGTGGACTTCTTACCAGTTGCGACGTCCCAGAGGATCACGCCGTCAACGTGTGCAGCCCTCGTCCCGACGGCGATGGACCGACCATCGGGACTGTAGCATAGACAGAGAATGTCTCCGTCATGGCCATCGAGGGATTTCAGCTCTTTGTGAGTCTTCGTATTCAAGATCAGGATCTTTCGATCAGCGCCCGAAGATGCCATCGGGATGCGCGGCCAGCGTTAACACCGGATGCAAGTGCTTGCGCATTTCGTGCAATTTCTTGCCGGTTTTTACGTCCCACAGCCGTACGAGTTGATCGCGGCTTGCCGTTGCCAACACGTCCCCGTTCTGCAGAAACTCAACGTCGTTAATTGTCTCGATGTGGGCGTCGATGCGGCGCAATCGCTTGCCGGTCGCCACATCCCATAGGCAGACAGACCCATCGAATCCGGCAGAGGCGATTCGGTGGCCGTTGGGGCTGACGGCGAGTGACGTGATGATGCCGTGGTGTCCCTCCGGATCGAAGCGTGCCTGACCCGTATCGGCTGCGAACAACCGCACCGAACCATCCTGAAAACCCACAGCGAGCGTTTCTCCATCGGGACTGAATTCAAGGCATAACGCCTGGGGTTGACGGCTTCTCGATTCCTTCCACTCGCGCTGTTTACCGGTCGTCGCGTCGTAGAACGCCAGATTGCCGTTTTGGATTACCGCCAATTGTTTTCCGTCCTGACTGATGGCCGATGCTTGCAAACCACCACCCAGAGGAATCGACAGCCGATAGGTCCCGCCACCCTGTTTCCAGTCCCAGATATCCAGATTGTTGTTTTCACCGTGGAATGCCAACAGACTACCGCGGACTGTAAGAAGGCCATGGCCTCGAATCTCGCTCTGCACGGGGTCGCCGGTGTGAGTGTTCCATAAACGGATCTCTCTGCCATTGTCTGTCGAAACCGTTGCCAGCATGCTGCCGTCGGAATTGAAGCCGATCCCGTATCGTTGACCGGGCCAATAGTGCAACCGTTCGCCGGTACTCACATCAGATAATTCCGTCCCGGCTTCGTCACTGGAAGCGATCATCTTCCCGTCGGGGCTGAAGGCGACGGCAAAGACTCTCTTGTCATGTTCGAGCGGCTTGCCAACAAGCTCACCGGTTTGCACGTTCCATATTCCGACTAACCTATCACGATAGGCGGCTGCCAACAGTTCGCCATTGGGACTGAACGAGAGCGAATGGCAGTTCCAAAAGTTGAAGTGTATTGCACGGACTTGCTTTCCAGTGGCGACGTCCCACAGCCGAATGTACACATCTTCGCTGCTTGAAGCCAGCAGTTTGCCGTCGGGGCTGAAGGCGACCGATTGGACGTTCCGGGCGGCATGTGCGAACCGATTGACTCCCAGAACGGCCACGAGTTGCTCCGGCGCGGAGTCGGCGTCTCCATTGCCGGCGATCAATCGTTGCTCGTCGGTCAGTGTTTGGCGACTCAAATGATCGGCCGGCCATTTCAAATGCCACATCAACCAGGCTGATTCCAGAGACTCCGGCGATCCCGGATACCGTCGTCGAAATTCGATGAGACGATTTTGCATGGCGGTCAACTGCTGCTCGTCGTCTTGTTTCACGTTGATCGACTGGAAATCCTCCGCCAACCGTGTGAATTCTTCCTGCCGCACGGTTGCCAGCTTGGGCGTCCATTTCGTCTGAAATGTGACGACGGCACCTCGCTCAGGCGACAAAGTCTCCTCGATGTCTTCGTAGCCTTTCCGTTTCAACCGCAGCGTTTGTTTCCCCGATTCGCCGGAGAGCTTGATCGGCCCCTGATTGGGCAATGGAATTTTGTGACCATTGAACGTGATCGAACCGCCGGCCCGCATTTCTGGTGGCCAATCGACGATCAGCGTCGTCTTTCCCATCCAGACCCAACCAATGTATCCCGCAATCAGCAGCAGAAACACTCCAGCTCCGCCGAAGATGATCCAGCGTTGGGCCGAACTGGACTTGCGTCGGTGGCGAATTCGAGACGCAGATAAACTGGATTGACTCTCGTTGGTTTCTACCGACACGATGGGAGACGCGGTTGACGCGAATGGCGTCGCTTCCGCAGTCGTCTGTGTCGATGGATCATCGTTGCGCATGATCGAGGCTTCACTACCCAGGTCTTGCAGGAAATGCTGCAATTCCGAGTCGGCTGGTGTGGCTGGCGTTGCGGGAGTGGCTGCTTCTGTTTGTTCGGCAATAGGGGCGAAGGTTGGTGGGGACGTCTTATCGGCGGATGCGTCCGTCGTTGCTCTTGGCGAGATGTGAGCGAACGGCACCAGCGCCGCAACGACCTCGGCGGGAGTTTGGTAACGATCGTCTGGATTGCGGGCGAGCATACGCGAGACGACCGCATCGATTTCAGGTGGCACATCATCACGAACGCTGCTGGACGGCGGGGCGTCCCGTTCGTTGCGCGCCAACAGTTTTTCGATCAACGTCTTGCCGGTGAATGGAACCTGGTTGGTCAAGAGGCGAAAGAACGTACAACCCAGGCTGAAAATGTCGCTGCGGACGTCGGCCGTTTTGGAATCGCGTGCTTGTTCGGGAGCAATGTAATCGGGCGTCCCCATCAGTTGCCCGGTATGCGTCAAATCGGCTTCGGCTTCGGCGTCGCTGACACGGGCAAGTCCCATGTCGAGCAGTTTGACTACCGGCTCGCTCGAGTTGGAAGCGTGTGTGACCAGCAGATTGCTGGGCTTTATGTCGCGATGGACGAGATGGCGTTCGAAGGCGTGTTGCAGACCTTGTGCCGCCTGCATGATGTAGTGACAGGCTTCGCCGATGGGAAGCGCGCCGTGCCGCTTCACCAACGCTCCGAGATCCTCACCATCGACATACTCCATGACGAGGAAATAGGTTTTTCCGGCATGGTCGGCGTCGTAGGCGGCAACAATATTCGGGTGATCGAGCGATGCAGCCGACTGAATTTCCCGATAAAACCGCGCGACCGATTCCTTGTCCTTCATCAGCTTTCGCGCCACCACCTTAATGGCAACCAGTCGGCCGAGCGGCTCCTGCTGCGCTTTGAAGACCGAACCCATACCGCCGGCGCCGATGCGTTCCAATAGCTTGTACCGGCCTAAGAAAAACGCATGGCGGCCGGCGAGCAACATCTCGGCCTGCCACTGCGTTAGAATTTGCTGCGCCACGAGCCGCCGCGCGAACTGTTTTGTGTCGCCGTTCCCGCTGTCGCGCGCAACTTCGTCGCGTATCCGGGCCAAATCAGCAGCCGCAAGCAGGCTGCTCTTCTCAAGCCCTTCGAGGAACTGATTCAGCGAAACCGCAGGCATGGGACACGAATCGGAAATCAGGGTTGGTGCACATGGGGGATAATACGCGGTTAGATTGTAGGGTTCTTCACCGATTTTAATGGGTGTTTTCAGCACGGTTTGAGTTTCAGTTTTCCACAGAAGAACAGGATGCGGGTGCGGTAGTTCGCAAAGTTGCGGAAGCCGCGGGCGTTCGACTTGA
>Ga0114996_10004041_pt1 | contig 17816 bp, 10 predicted proteins | sample ArcticOcean_MG_C_4_FD_87039 | JGI IMG/M metagenome (GOLD analysis project Ga0114996, IMG submission 87039) | Marine microbial communities from western Arctic Ocean - ArcticOcean_MG_CB4_134 | ecosystem: Environmental > Aquatic > Marine > Oceanic | place: Arctic Ocean: Canada Basin | collected...
AAACGTATCCCGCCGCAACCGCAATTTCAAGGTGACGCGCAACGGGGCTCCGGGCTACCTGCTCAAGCAAGGCGTCGGCGACGAGCGCCGGCGAACAGTGGCTCATGAGGCCAGCGCATATTCCGCGCTCAGCTCTCTAGACGGCCCGGCCGCCGTGCTGCCGCGCTTTTACGGGTTCGACGAGCAAGACTGCGTCCTGATCGTGGGGTTGCTTGAAGATGGCCAGAGCCTGGCGGAATACCACCGCGACAGCGGCCGCTTTTCGACCCGGCGGGCCAAGCTTCTGGGCGAAGCCCTCGGTGCTTTTCACGCCGGCGCGAGCAAAGAACGCCTCACGGCGCGTGGGGCATCCAGCTTCGCCCCTTTCACCCCGATGCCCTTCCGGCTGCGGCGTCCGGCGCTGGCTGCCTTGCAACAGTTCAGCGCCGCCAATATGGAGGTGCTGCGCGTCGTTCACGAAACCGCCGGGTATTACGACCTGCTCGACGAAGCAGAAAAGGAGTGGAAAGAGGAAACTCTGATCCACGGCGACCTGCGCTGGGACAACTGCCACGTGGTGCGGCAACCATCCGGGCGGCGCAAGACGGCGATGAAAATCGTCGATTGGGAGCTAGCGGGCTGGGGCGATCCATGCTGGGACGTGGCCATGGTGTTCAGTGAATACTTGACCTTTTGGCTGCTCTCGGCCCCGATGGCCAAGGACACGCCGCCGGAAAAGCTGTTTAGCCTGACGAAGCGGCCGCTGAGAGAAGTTCAGAAAGCTCTGGAGGTGTTCCGGCAAGCTTACGCCCGGCGGATGGGATGGGATCAAGCCGAAGCGCGGACCCGATTTTTCAAGGCGGTGCGATTCCTTGGGGCGCGGCTCATTCACACGACGTTCGAGCAGTTGCAGAACTCGCCCCGGCTCACGACACCGGCGGTGTACCTTCTGCAGTTGAGTTTCAACGTGCTCGAGCACCCGCGCCGGACAGCGGAAGAGTTGCTGGGGATGTCTGCTTAACCGGCATTTCTCACCGGCTGACGGGCCAAGCACATGAGAGGTCCGCCATTACTTCGTTGCGCTTGCTCGCCGTGCTCAACGTACTGTGAGAGTGCGCCTGCGCTCGTCGTTTCTTCGTTTGTCACCACAAGCGGCGCGCGTCTCGTACTGACAGGCCTCTCATGCCCTTTGCCTCGTCATCCGATGAGAAATGCGGGTTAGGAATGAACCGGTAAACGGGACGCCTCGGGTTGGGGTTGCCTTGGCGGGTCGCCCGAACTGCTCAGGGACGGATTATGATCTGAAGCCTTGCCAGAAAGGGTGTCTGGGTGTATGCTTGCCTTGTTACAGACTGACCGCCGCAAGCCGAACCGAAGCTCTTAGCCCGCTTTTCTCACCGCGTGGCGAGGCGAAGTGCGTGAGAGGCGCGTCAGTACGAGACGCGCGCCGCTTGACGAGCGGAGGCGTACTTGACAGTACGTCGAGCACGGCGAGCAAGCGCAACGAAGTAATGGCGGGCCTATCATGTGCTTCGACCGTCAGGCGGTGAGAAAAGCGGGTTCGGCTGATCGATAGCGTGAGAATCCAGGTCCAAGCCCGCGGCCACGAAATTCATTCGAATCCAAGGGAGTGCGAAGATGTCTGACGAAATCGACAAGAAAGAAACGCAGCCGAAGGGCGAGGAAAAAACCGCGGAAGTCAGTGAAGATGATTTGGAGAATGTTTCAGGGGGGGCCCTTAGCGGAAGCATCAGCGGCGCGGAATTGGAAAGCAGCTCGGAAACCCTTCTGAGCGGGCAAAAATCCTCATCAACTTTGTGCAAGACCGCCTCTCACGTTTGTGTCTGCTCGTCTGAGGACTGCGACCTGAGCGCGGCCCGGTAACGGGGAGTTCGCAGTGGCGCGGCCCGTGGCTTCTCGTGAAAACCTGCCTTGAGCTAGTCGAGGACGCTGTTCGGGGCACGGTTTTCCATTCGCCCAGGGCCTTCTCTTGGTTCGGGAAGCGATCGGAGCCTCTTCCTCCCAAGACCAGGGCGGCCTCTTCGGCCCAGAGCGTACGTAACGCCGTCGTGGCGACCCTGCAAGCCCGACTCTACGACAGTTTCTACTCGAAAGGTGCCGCCACCGCCTCCCGCCGGGATGATCCGCGGCCGGCCGGTCTGGCCGACGGGTTTCTCTTTGTTGAACGTCTGCGAAGGGCCAATCAGGGACCCGGGTACTGGACCGATGGCTGGAGAATCGCCTCGATCAGCGGGGAACGCGTCATCGTCGAAAAAAACGGACGGTTGCGCACGGCGCGGACTGACCAGTGCCGGGCCGCTTCCGGGGCCGGGCTAGCGCCAGGCGACGCGGCCGAGGTCCATTTTCCGGGCGAACGCGCGGGAATCTCGCCCGGTTTCTACATGGCCATGCACCGCGGCCTCAAGCGTGAAGACCGCGTCGTGCGCATGTACTGGAACACTACGCCGGAGGGGGCAGTGATCCTGACGCGAGAGATCACATCGGCGCTGGGGCAAGCCGATTTTCAGTTTCATTTCAAAACGGCGTCCTCTCTCGAAGGCTACGGGCGCTGCGACGCATCGGTGCTTTACTTTGGGCGCGGCGACTATGAGGCTATCCGCTCGATCGTGGAGGAGATTTATCCGCGAGTGTCTGACGGGCTCGAAGCAGCCACGCCGGCATTCACCAAAGTCCTGGCCCCGGGGATCGGCCTCGCCGAGGACCCCGGTGAAAAGCTCAGCTTCGGCGAGCACCGCTGCCGCATCCTGGCTGACGGCCTGGTGAGCGCCCAGGAGCAGGGCAGGAGAGCTTTGGCGGACCGCATGGCGATCGTTCAAGCGCGGTTCGCCGAAGCCGAGGTCGACTTGGAGAGGCCCTTCCTCAACCCTGGCTCGACGGACCAATATTTCTTCAAGCCCTCTCGGCGGACCCTCGCCGGCGTTCCCCGCCCCTCACGGCCAGCCTTGAACACATCAACCCCCCGCGCCTATTTGCGGACCGCCCAGTCGATCGCCAGCCGCCTCTGCCGCGAGGCGGTTTGGCACGAAGGGCGCTGCAATTGGCTAGGGCCGCTTCCCTCCAGCGAGGACTCGTTGTTTGGCGCTCTGGGCCCAGGCATCTACGACGGAACGAGCGGCGCCGGGCTATTCCTCGCCGAACTTTCCGCGGTGCGCGGCGACGCCGCCTGCGCCCGAACGGCCGCGGGAGCTCTTCGGCAGGCTCTTTCCGCGGCGGATAGCGTCGCGGAGCCGCAGCGTTTGGGCTTCTACAACGGCTGGATCGGAATGGCCTACGCGGCCGCAAGAGCCGGTAAGTTGCTGGGCGACGCCGAATTGACCGGCCAGGCCCGTTCGTTGCTCGATAGATGCGTGGCCGAACCGGACGGTGACCGCGACTTGGACATCACTTCCGGAATCGCGGGCGGCATCCCGGCTCTGCTCGCTCTTTCATCCATGCTTTCCGGCGAAGCGCTTGCTGAGCTAGCGGTGAGGCTCGGAAACCAGATCCTCGATCAATCTGTCGAGTTCCAGGACGCCCTTTGCTGGCGGACGATCAATGCACGAAACGAGCACTTCCTAACCGGCTTCTCTCACGGCAACGCCGGCATCTGCTGGGCGCTGCTGGAACTGTTTGAAGCGACCCATGACGCGCGCTACCGCGACGCCGCCGAGCGGGGCCTCGCTTACGAGCGGCGCTGGTTCGACGACGACACCGGCAACTGGCCCGATTTTAGGGGGGTTGCGAAGTGGGGCAAAGGCGAGGCCCCGCTCGTGCCCTGCATGACAGCCTGGTGCCACGGAGCACCGGGAATCGCGCTATCGCGTCTGCGCGCCTATCAAATCCTCAAGGACGAGCGCTATAAGGAGGAAGCCATTGCCGCACTGAGGACGACGCGGGCGCAAATGCCGAGCAAAGAGGATCGAAGCTCGATAAATTATTCGCTCTGCCACGGCTTGGCCGGCAACGGGGATGTTCTTCTTACGGGGAGAAAGGTTCTCGGCGACACGGCGCCGTTTGACGATGACGCGGCTGATGACGGGATTTTCGGCGTGGCCAACTTTGGCATCGAAGCCCACGCAAGGGCAGGCGACTGGCCCTGCGGCATCCGCGGGACGAGCCCCGGCTTGATGCTGGGGCTCGCGGGTATCGGCTATTTCTATCTTCGGCTGGCCAGCCCGCCGACTCCGTCGGCGCTGATCGTTGGCCCCGGGAAGCTTTGAGCCCGCCCAGGCGCGGTGGAGCGGTTTCTCGCATGTTATTCTTTGGTTCTGGACCGCCCCAGTCGGCCTCGAACGCCCAATCACCCATGCCCCTTCATATCGACGACCCGCAACTAGAACCCATCGCCGAGAAGGTCATGGCCGGGGAGCGTCTGAGCTTCGAGGACGGGGTTGCCCTCTACCGCTCCCACGATCTGCTCGCGGTCGGATACCTGGCGAATCATGTCCGTGAGAAGCTCAACGGCAACGTCACCTACTTCAACGTCAATCGTCATATCAACCCCACCAACGTTTGCGTCGCTGCTTGCAAGCTTTGCGCCTTCGGCAGGCAGGTGCGCAACGAAGCTGCCTACACCATGTCGCTTGAGCAAGTCTGGCAGGTTGCCGGCGAGGGCTACAGCGAAGCGGTCTCGGAGTTTCACATCGTCGGCGGCCTGCACCCGGAGTTGAGCCTGGACTGGTTTTGCGAAATGATCCGGGGCCTGCGCGAGCGCTATCCGCAAGTTCACCTCAAGGCCTTCACAATGGTCGAGGTCGGCTATCTGGCGCGCCGGGCGAATCTATCGGTCGAAGAAGCGCTTCGCCGTCTCAAGGACGCCGGCGTTCACTCGCTGCCCGGCGGCGGCGCGGAGATTTTTCAAGAGCGGGTCCGCCGCATCATCTGTGACCACAAGATCGATGGCGAAGAATGGATCAACACCGCCCGGACCGCGCACCAGATGGGCTTGAAATCCAATGCGACGATGCTCTACGGCCACATCGAGACAGAAGAAGACCGCGTCGATCACTTGATCAAGCTGCGCGCCTTGCAGGATGAGACCGGGGGATTCCAGACTTTCATTCCCCTGGCATTCCATCCCGAAAACACGCCGATGCGGCACCTGCCGACCACCGGCGGCATCGATGACATCAAATGCATCGCCGTCTCGCGCCTGATGCTCGACAACTTCCCGCACATCAAGGCCTACTGGATCATGATGACGCCGAAGATCGCGCAGATCGCCCAGCGCTTCGGAGCGGATGATCTGGACGGCACGGTGGTGGAAGAAAAGATCTACCACGATGCAGGCGCCACCACCTCCCAATCGCTTCACCGGGAAGATCTGCTGCGTCTGATCCGCCACGCTGGCCGCGAACCGGTGGAACGGGATACGCTCTACCGTCCGGTCAAACGCGACGAAGCCTCGTTTACCGTTTTGGTCTAGATCCCCCCCATACCCTCGCCGAGAGCCCCCGGAGCCGCGCGCGTCAGCAAGCGGCAGGCGATTGATCCGCTCGCCTTGATCCGCTTGCCGCAGCCGATGGATCCGCCGCAACCAATTAGCCAATCCACCCAACCGATTGGTCGATTTGCGGCAACCGCGGCCGCCAGGGAGCGGCTGTGTTTGCCCGGAATGACCTCGCAGCCGCCGTCGCCGTCCAGTCAGCCGCATGGCAGCGGCCGAACCCCGAGGCCATCGCGCGGCGATCGAGATCGTTGATTCTGCTAATCTGAATTCCATTATGCATGTTGACCAGCGGCCGCCCGACGGCTCCGACACCCTGGGCCTAGAAGGCCAATATCTCATTCGCAGCTATAGCCACTCGATCGTGATCGACCGGGGCGAGGGCTGCTACATGTACGACGCAGCGGGCAATCGCTATCTCGATTTCATGTCGGGAATCGGAGTGAACGCGCTGGGCATGGCGCATCCGCGTATGGTCCAGGCGATGCACGAGCAGGTCGACCAATTGGTTCACTGCTCGAACCTCTACGCTCACGCCCATCAGGGGCCGCTGGCCGAGCGGCTCGCCAAGGCTTCCCGGTTACAAAGGGTGTTCTTCACCAATAGCGGGGCCGAGTGCATCGAGGGCGCCATCAAGATCGCCAAGGGCCATGGCCGCAAGATAAGCGCCGACAAATACGAGATCGTGGCGCTCAACAATTCTTTCGGCGGACGAACTCTGGCAGCGATCGCCGTCACCGGCCAGGAAAAGCACCGTGAGCCCTTCGAGCCGTTGATTCCCGGCGTGAAATTCATCGACGCCAACGATGTCGCCGCGCTGGAATCGGCGGTCGGCGAAAACACCGCCGCGATCCTGTTCGAGCCGATTCTCGGGGAAGGCGGCATCGTTCAGATCGATCGAGAATTTGCGGCCAAGGCAGCCGAGCTGGCCCGGAAGCACGACGCTCTGCTGATCTTTGACGAGATTCAAACCGGGCTGGGGCGCACGGGGAAGCATTTCGCCTATCAGTGGTGGAACGACCCGGGGCGGAACGAGTCCGCCGACGTCGAGCCGATTCTGCCCGACATCATCGTGACCGCCAAACCTCTCGGCGGCGGGCTGCCGCTGGGGGCGATTATCGCGAATGAGAAGGCGGCCGGCGTCATCACGCCCGGGATTCACGGCAGCACCTTCGGCGGCAATGCCCTGGCCTGCCGCGTCGCTATCGAGTTCCTCGATATTCTCGACGGACTGCTGCCGCAAATTAATGAAACCGGAGACTACTTCGGAAGCCAGCTTCACGGACTCGTCGAGAAATACGATTTTGTCCAGGGAGTGCGCGGGCGCGGAGTCATGCGCGGCATCAATCTGACAGTTCCCGGCAAGTCTGTTGTCGGTCAGTGCCAGGAGCGCGGACTATTGATCAATTGCACCGCCGATACGGTACTCAGGTTCTTGCCGCCCTATATCATCGAGCGCGGTCAAATTGACGAGCTGATCGGCGCGCTGGATGAGATCTTCGCGCAGGGTCCACCCGAATAGCACGGTCACTCCGGCTCGCCAGCTGACTCGCCGCTCGAACGAGCTGCCCAAAAGGATCTGATCGGGCCGCCGTTCGAGCCCCCACTGAGCAGTGCATGAGGGTTTCCCCCGACCTCTCAACTAGGCGTTCTAGAACTCGATCCCGCGCTCGGAAAAGAAATTCCGCAAGATGTAGAAATTTCCATTGACTTGACCACTAGATGGTGTACACTAGGTGAACGTCAGCAGATGGTACGAATGGGGTAAGCCTTCCCAGCGTGCTCATGCTGGCACCCCGCAGTTTGTCGTGCTCTGTACCTAAATAGTAGTTTTCAGTCTTATTCCGGAGGGGAGTTTATGGGCGAAATCAGCGTTGAACTAGCTGCCCGCGTAGACGAGTTATCGTCTGAAACCACCAAGCGTAGGGGATTGGCATTCCCGCGCTATTTCACAAAAGGCTTAGAGCCTGGGCAGACCCCCTACGATGTCCTCAAGTGGGAAAAACGCACCGCCTCTATCGCCAATGAAAACGGCGACGTCATATTCGAACAGCGCGAGGTGGAGATGCCGCGCGACTGGTCGCAAACGGCGACCAACATCGTCGCCAGTAAATACTTTCATGGCCGCGCCGGGACACCTGAACGAGAGACCAGTCTGGCGCAGCTTGTTCACCGCGTCGTCGACACGATCGCCGACTGGGGCGCGGCCGACGGTTACTTTGCAACTCCTGATGATGTCGAGAACTTCCGCGATGAGCTGGCGCACTTGATGCTCACGCAGAAGGCCAGTTTCAACTCGCCCGTCTGGTTCAATGTCGGCGTCAAGGAAGCCCGCGGCTACGGCTGGTATTGGGACGAAGCGACGAACAAAGTTGCCGCGCTGGACAAGGAATCGCACCGGCCCCAATGTTCGGCCTGTTTCATCATCGCGGCTGGCGACAGCCTGGAATCGATCATGAACCTCGCTAAGACCGAGGGCATGCTCTTTAAATGGGGTTCGGGTACCGGATCGAATTTGTCGAAGATTCGCGAGGAAGACGCCATTCTCAAGGGCGGCGGACGCGCTTCGGGCCCGGTTTCCTTCATGAAGGGCTTTGACGCTTTTGCCGGGGTCATCAAGTCAGGCGGAAAGACACGCCGGGCAGCCAAAATGGTCATCCTCAATGCCGATCACCCCGACATCAAGAAGTTCATCTGGTGCAAGGCCAGCGAAGAGAAAAAGGCCTGGACCCTGATCGAAGCCGGTTACGGCTCGGCGATTGACGGCGACGCCTATGCTTCGATTTTCTTTCAGAACGCCAATAACTCGGTCCGCGTCAGCGACGACTTCATGACCGCTGCGGTCAACGACGAAGACTGGTGGACGAAATCCGTCATCAACGGCCAGCCCAAGGAACGCTACAAAGCCCGCGACCTGCTGAAACAAATTGCCGAAGCCACCCATCAATGCGGCGACCCGGGTATGCAGTTCGACACGACCGTCAATCGCTGGCATCCTTGCAAGAACACCGATCGCATCAATGCCTCGAATCCTTGTTCCGAATACATGTTCCTGGACGACTCGGCCTGTAACCTGTCTTCTCTGAATTTGCGCAAGTTCCATATCTCGAAGGGCCAATTCGACGTGGAAGCTTTTCGGCACGCGGTCGACACGCTCATCCTGGCTCAGGAGATCATCGTCGGCAACGCCAGTTATCCGACGGGCAAGATCGCGGAGAACTCGCGCAACTACCGCCCACTGGGACTGGGATTCGCCAACTTGGGAGCGCTGCTGATGTCGATGGGCGTGGCCTACAACAGCGACGAAGGCCGCGACGTGGCTGGCGCGATCACCGCCGTGATGTGCGGCCAAGCCTACTTGACGAGCGCGCGCATTGCCGAGACCACCGGTCCGTTCGCCGGGTACCAGAAGAATCACGACGCCTTTTTGGAAGTGATTCGGATGCATCGCGACGCGGCTCGCGACCTCAGTGGCGAGCGAGTCGAGAAGCCGCTGCATGAGGCCGCCGGCCAGTGCTGGGAAGATGCCTACAACTTGGGCCAGCGCAACGGTTACCGCAACGCGCAGGTGACCGTGATCGCGCCGACCGGCACGATCGGCTTCATGATGGACTGCGATACGACCGGAGTCGAGCCCGAGCTGGCGCTGGTCAAATACAAGAAGCTGGTCGGCGGCGGCGTCATTAAGATCGTCAATAACACCGTCCCCGAAGCCTTGCTGAAGCTCAATTACACGCCCAAGCAAGTCAGCGAAATTGTCAATCACATCGACGCGACCGGCACCATCGAGGGCGCGCCGCATATCAAGGACGAGCATCTCTCCGTGTTCGACTGCAGCTTCCGGCCACAGAACGGCGAGCGAGCCATTCACTACATGGGCCATGTGCGCATGATGGCCGCGGTGCAGCCTTTCATTTCCGGCGCGATCTCGAAGACGATCAACCTGCCGGAGGAGTCCACCGTCGCCGACGTCATGGACGCATACATTGAGTCCTGGCGTCTGGGACTCAAGGCCGTCGCAATCTATCGTGACGGCTCCAAACGGGCTCAGCCGCTGAGCACCGGCAAGGCGAAGAGCGAGAAGGGCGAGCGGACCGCGGCGGGCGAGCGGATTGTCTACCGGCCCATGCGGCGCAAGCTGCCCGACGAGCGCCAGTCGCTCACCCACAAGTTCTCGGTGGGAGGCCACGAAGGCTACATCACCGTCGGCCTCTATGACGATGGAACGCCGGGCGAGCTTTTCGTTCGCATGGCAAAAGAAGGCTCGACCATTAGCGGTCTGATGGACAGCTTCGCCACGGCCGTCTCGATGACCTTGCAGTACGGGGTGCCGCTACAAGTATTGGTCGACAAGTTCCAGCACGTCAGGTTCGAGCCCAGCGGCTGGACCGGCAACAGCAAGATCCCTTATGCCAAGTCGGTCATGGACTATCTTTTCCGCTGGCTCGGATCGAAGTTTATTTCCGCGGACTACCAGCAGTCCGAGGCCGGCGAAACCATGAACCTGAAGCCGACCGAAGTCCAACCGCAAAAGGAGCTTCCTTTCCAGGCGGGCGCAATGGATGCCCCGATCTGTTCGGAATGCGGTTCGATGATGACGAATAACGGCAGTTGCTACAAATGCGAAAACTGCGGGTCCACCTCGGGCTGTAGTTAAGAAGCGTTCACTCTCCAATCCGTCCTTTCTTCTCCGGGTGGAGGTTCCCCTGTCAGCGGAACCTCCACCCCTTTTTCGTGCGCATGCGGGCTAATCCGCATTCCTCACCGCCTGGCGGGGGAAGCACGCGATAGGCCCGCCGGTACTTCGTTGCGCTTGCCCCGAACGATCGGGCGTCGCCGCGTTGCGGCGATGGACCGGCATGATTGCCGGTCCCTACGGCGGGCGGATCGTACTGACGGGCCTCTCACGCACTTCGCCTCGCCATCCGATGAGAAATGCGGGCTAGCGACAAGCGGCCGCTAGTTCGTTCCGTCAATACAAACCGCTACATCCCACAAGCAGGCAGCGCGGTTCCGCCGCGCTGCCTATATTGCACTACGCGGTTACAGCCCGGGTCATTGCCAACCTGGACCGTACCGTTGCGGGCGCGGCTCTGTTTCGGCCAAACCGCTGATCCATATGAACCGTTTCTCACTTCAGGCGTTCAACAAGACTGCCAATAGAACTAGCCAGCAAGCTGACGGAAGTCGCGGCTAACACCGAAGTGATTATCAAACGGAAGGCTCGTTCGCTGATCCAAGCGACGGACTTGCGGCCCAGGTAGACGCCAATTAGCGTAACTGGCGCCAAAGTCACCGCCAGGGACATCGTCTGAGGAGAAATCGATACGGTCAGGGCCTGCAATGGTATGGCCGTACCGAAAGAGACAACAAAGAGAGCGAGTATCGTCGCGCGCACTGTATCTTTGGCCGAGCCAAGCGCGGACAAACGCGCCACCACCGGCGGACCCGGCATCGCCAGACCGGCGCCCAGGAAGCCGGAGAGGATTCCGGTTCCCATGTCGGTCAAGTTCCCTAGCCGGGTTGATCCGCGCCTAACCCTTGAGCCAAGACACTTCGAACGTGATGTATTCATAAACAATGACACCGCCATGAACAAGACGACCAGCCCGGCCGAAACCCTGAGCAGGCCCACGCTGCTCTGCTGGAAGAAGGCGACTCCGATCGGCACGCCAACGACCGTTCCAATGATAAATCTCGATAGCAAGCCCTTCTCGGCCCGCTTGTAGAGCGAGGGGGTCAGCACCACGGCAATCAGCAAACTCAGCAGCATCGTAACCTGAACGGCCGAAGCGCTGTTGATGACCAGCAGCAAGACCGGTCCGGCGATGAGCCCGAATCCAACTCCCGTCGCCGACTGAAAGAGGGCCGCGACAAGCACGGCGGCTTGAATGGCTAAGGTTTGTCCGTCCATGGGAAAACATTCGGGTGATCGGCGCCGCAGGCAAAGGCGATCCGCCCGACGACGCCCGCGGCGTCATTCAGACAATGGCCGGCGCCTTGACCGAGGGCGCCGAAGATCAAGGATTGAAAGATCCTCGATCGACAAAGATCCTCGATCGACTTTGATCGGCTTTGTTGATCGGCTCTGTTTGTTGATCGGCTCTGAACGACACCGCCCCGCCAAGCTATAATTATTCTGGAGATTCCTGTATCGTCATGCCGAACTCATCGCGCCGAATATGTCTCTACGCTGCCTTTAGCGCAGCTCTGCTCTCCTTTTTCGCCGCCGGTCCCGCAGCCGCCGCGCCCAAGGACGAGACCAGCACGCCGGTCGATTTCAACCGCGACATCCGGCCCATCCTTTCCGACAAGTGCTACACCTGCCATGGGCCCGACAAGTCGAAGAGGTTGAGCAATCTTCGTCTGGACAATGAAGAAGGCGCCAAAGCGGATCTGGGGGGGCGATTCGCGGTTGTCCCCGGCAAGCTCGAAACCAGCCAACTGATCCAGCGTATCACGACGGAAAATGATGCGATTCGCATGCCGCCGGTCCACTCGGGCAAGAAGCTCAACGCCGAGGAAATCGCCCTCTTCAAACGCTGGGTGTCCGAAGGAGCGCAATGGCAGCAGCACTGGTCGTTCATCGCGCCCCAGCGGCCGCAGTCCCCCAAAGTCAGCGATCCGAACTGGCCGCGCAACCCGATTGACAGCTTTGTGCTGGCCCGACTCGACCGCAAAAACTTATCCGCGGCGGAGGAAGCCGGCCGTGCCACACTCATCCGCCGCGTGACCATCGATTTAACCGGCCTGCCCCCAACGCCGCAAGAAATTGATGCCTTCCTGGATGACACTTCACCAAGCGCCTACGAAAAGGTAGTTGACCGGCTGCTGAAATCTCCGCGGTACGGCGAGCGCATGGCCGTCCGCTGGCTGGATGCCGCCCGCTACGCCGACACCAACGGTTACCAGACCGACGCGGAGCGCTACATGTGGCGATGGCGTGACTGGGTGATCGAGGCGTTCAACAACAATATGCCTTTCGATCAGTTCACGGTCGAGCAGATCGCTGGCGACATGCTGCCCAACGCCACGCTCGAACAAAAGATCGCCAGTGGTTTCAATCGCAACCACCGGGGTAACGGAGAAGGCGGCATTATCGACGCGGAATACGCGGTCGAGTACGTGGTCGACCGGGTCGAAACGACCTCGACCGTATGGCTGGGACTGACGATGGGCTGCACGCGCTGTCACGACCACAAGTACGACCCCCTCACGCAAAAGGAGTTCTATAGGATCTTCGCCTACTTCAATAACGTCCCAGAAAAAGGCAAGGCTTTTAAGTACGGCAACTCACCGCCCTTCATCGGTGCGCCGACTCGGGAACAGCAAGAGGAGCTTCGCACGCTGGATAAGAACGTCGCGCTTGCCGAGGATTCATTCAAGGGTTTGCAAGCCGACCTAGAGAGCGCCCAAAAGGATTGGGAGAAAGCGCTCTCCGATTCCGCTGAGGTTGACTGGCTGCTGCACGACGGGCTGGTCGCCCACTACCCGCTGGACGGTAATCTGTCCGGAGTGACGCCGGGGGCTTCCCGCGATGTGCGGACCCGGCTGCGCGATGGGTTGCCCGATTTCACGGAGGGCCGGTTAGGGCATGCGGCACGCTTCGACGGCAAACGATTCATCGAAGCCGGGGATATCGCCGACTTCCGGTTCTACGAGCGGTTCACGCTGTCAGCCTGGGTCTATCCAGCGAGCGCCAACGGTACGATTGTTGCCCGCACCAAGTTCTTACCCAGCGAAGTAGACGGCCTGACAGGCTACGGGCTCTTCCTGGAAGACGGAAAGTTGCAGTTCAACCTGATCAACCGCTGGCTCGATGATGGGAGCCGCGTGGAAACCGCCAAGCCAATCGAGTTAAATCAGTGGCATCACGTTCTCGCCAGCTACGACGGCACGCGGCTGGCGGAAGGCAGCAAGATCTACGTGGACGGCAGATCGGCTGAGCTGACAATTCATCTTGATGAACTCAACCAGCCGTTTGGCGTCAAAGCGCCCTTACGCATTGGCGCCGGAGACAGCGAGGAGTCCCGCTTCGAAGGCCTGATCGACGATGTCCGCATCTATGACCGGGCGTTGCGGCCCGCGGAAGTGAGCATCGTCGCGACCGGCGAGTCGCTGAGCCAAATTGCCAAGATGAAACCCGGCGAGCGCATTCAGGCACAATCGGACAAGCTGAGGCTGGCGTTCCTGGATCAGTATTCGCCCGACGATATTCAGAGTGCCTGGCAGAAGCTTCTCGTCCTGCGCAAAAAACGAGCCCAACTCGTCGAAAGCTTTCCCACGGTCATGGTCATGAAGGAGCGGGAGAATCGGCGAGATACTCACCTGCTGCTGCGCGGCGCCTACGACGCCCCCGGAGAGAAGGTACAACCGGGAGTCCCCGCCGTACTTCCGGCAATACCCGATGGCGCCCCGAATGATCGGCTGGGCTTAGCGCGATGGCTTGTCGACCCCTCCAACCCGCTGACGGCGCGAGTTACGGTCAACCGCTTCTGGCAGATGTTGTTTGGCGTGGGCCTCGTCAAGACCGTTGAGGATTTCGGTTCTCAAGGCGAGTGGCCTGTTCACATGGACCTGCTCGACTGGCTCGCGACCGAGTTCACCGGCGGTGGCTGGGACGTCAAGAGCATCATGAAGACCATGGTCATGAGTGCGACTTACCGTCAGTCCTCGAAAGCCGCGGCGGAGCTGTACGACAAGGATCCTGAAAATCGCTTCTTGGCGCGAGGGCCGCGCTATCGGCTTCCAGCAGAGGTCTTGCGCGATCAGGCGCTGGCTATCTCAGGGCTGCTGGTCGAGAAGATTGGCGGCCCGTCGGTGAAGCCCTATCAGCCGACCGGACTGTGGACCGAGCTGGCCGGCGGCGCCGAGTACCCGCAAGATCACGGCGATAAACTCTACCGCCGCGGACTCTATACCTACTGGAAGCGCGCCGTGCCGCCTCCAGCCATGCTGAATTTCGATTCCGCCGGACGCGAAGCCTGCGCCGTGCGTCAAACCAGAACGAACACACCGCTGCAAGCATTGAATCTCATGAACGATGTCACCTTCGTCGAATCCTCGCGAATGATGGCGGAGCGAATGATGATCGAGGGTGGCACGACGCCTGCCGAGCGAGTAGCTTATGGCTATCGATTGGCAACAGCCCGCCAGCCGGGAGCGCGGCGGACCGAGATCCTTGTCAACAGTTTTCATCATCACCTGGATAACTACGAGACGGATCGTAAGGGAGCCTTGGCGCTTGTCACCCAAGGGGAACACGCCCGCAGCGAAGAACTGGACATTACCGAACTCGCTTCCTATACAACGATCGCGAGTTTGATTTTGAACTTAGACGAGACGATCACGCAGGAGTAGTGGCTCAGGCGCCCGAAGGCCGATGGATCGAAGTTCGGCCAGTTTCGCGCAGCGACAAGAAATAGCGGAGAGACACGATGAATCCGGAACTCGAACACCAACTCCATATGACCCGGCGGCACTTCTTCGGCCGCTCCAGCGCCACGCTTGGCACAGCGGTTCTTGCAAACCTTTTCAAGGACAAGCTTGGGGCAGCCGCCGCGAAGTCTGGCGGGGACGACTCCTTTGCCGGACTCCCTGGCCTGCCGCACTTCGCTCCTAAAGCCAAACGGGTCATCTATTTGTTCCAGTCCGGCGCTCCTTCGCAGTTGGATCTGTTCGACTACAAACCGAACCTGAAAGACCTGCGAGCGACCGAGCTGCCCGCCTCGATCCGCCAAGGCCAGCGGCTGACCGGAATGACGGCTACGCAGACGAGCTTCCCCGTCGCGCCGACGATCTTCGACTTCAAACAGCATGGCCAGTCGGGCGCCTGGATCAGCGAATTGATGCCGAACGTCGCCAAAGTGGCCGACGAGCTGTGCTTCATCAAAACGATGAACACCACGGCGATCAACCATGACCCGGCGGTGACCTTCTTCCAGACCGGGTTTAAGCTCGCTGGCCGGCCGAGTATGGGCGCCTGGCTCTCCTACGGGCTGGGGACCATGAACGAAGACCTGCCCTCTTTCGTGGTGATGGTTTCCAGCGGCTCGGCACGGGAAGGACAGCCGCTTTACGACCGGCTTTGGGGCAGCGGGTTCTTGCCCACGCGCTATCAAGGCGTCAAGTTCCGCTCGGTCGGCGATCCGGTGCTCTACTTGTCAGACCCTCCGGGCATCAACAAACCCGCGCGACGGCGGTTTCTCGATGACCTGGCGAAACTCAACAACCTGTCGCTGGAGGAGTTCGGCGACCCCGAGATTTCCACCCGCATCTCGCAATACGAGATGGCCTACCGCATGCAGACATCGGTACCGGATTTGACCGATCTTTCCGGCGAACCCGACAGCACCTTTGAACGCTACGGCAGCGAAGCCCGCAAGCCGGGGACTTTCGCCGCAAATTGTCTTTTGGCCAGGCGGCTGGCCGAGCGCGGCGTGCGTTTCATCCAGCTCTATCACCGAGGCTGGGACCAGCATACCGAACTCCCCAAGGGCATCCGCAAGCAAACGAAAGACACCGACCATGGCACCGGCGCCTTGATTCAGGATCTCAAAGACCGCGGAATGCTTGAGGACACGCTGGTTGTCTGGGGAGGGGAGTTCGGCCGCACGGTCTACAGCCAAGGACGCCTCACCGAGGACGACTACGGCCGTGACCATCACCCGCGATGCTTCACGATCTTTATGGCCGGCGGCGGAGTCAAGCCCGGCATGACCTACGGCGAGACGGACGAGTTCTGCTACAACGTCGCCAAAGACCCGGTCCACGTCCACGACCTGCACGCCACCATGATGCACCTGCTCGGCGTCGACCACACCAAGCTGACGTTCAAATACCAAGGCCGGCACTTCCGCCTGACAGATGTGCATGGCGAAGTGGTGCGGAAGATTTTGGCGTGATGCTCAGGGCCTTCGTCCCCACCCGTTCCCGGCGAATGGCGATAACAATATTGCTATAATTATGGTGTGAGTCGTGCCGCTCACCGAGGTCCAGTTCTATCGAGAAAACGACGGCGAAGTCCCCGTCCTCGAATGGCTCGAGCAACTGCGCCGCGACGATAGACGGGCGTTCGTAAAGTGCCTTGCTCGAATTCGGCGACTTGCCGATCAAGGGCACAAGCTGCGCCGCCCAGAGGCCGACTATTTGCGTGATGGCATTTACGAATTGCGGGTGAGAAGAGGTCGAGTACACTACCGCCTGCTGTATTTTTTTCATGGGCGGAATGTTGCTCTGCTAGCAAATGCACTGGCGAAAGAAGGTGAGGTTCCTGCCGCGGAAATTGAGCGCGCAATCCGTCGATTGAAAGTTTACAAACAGGACCCGGACAAACACGCGCACGAATTGGAATCACCCGATGCGTAAAACAAAAGATGCCTTAAAAATCCTCGACCAGGTTATTGGGGATGACCCCGAGCTACGAGTCCTCATCGAGAAGGAGACGATCAACCTTCAGATCGCTCGGATGATTTACGACGCGCGCACAGCCGCTGGGCTTTCGCAGAAATCGCTGGCTGAGCTGATTCAAACGAAACAACCGGTCATCGCCCGTCTAGAAGACGCCGACTACGGGGGCCACTCGCTAAGTATGCTGCAGCGTATCGCTGAGGCTCTCAATCAGCGGGTGGAAATCCGCTTCACTCCGCTACGGAAAGAAAAGAGCCGCAAGCCGTACGCAGCGTAGCCGTTCCCGCTCTCCCCGGCGGACTCACAACCGCTTGCAGTCAGCAGTAGTGAACCATGAGCTAAGCCAGCATCTTCTCCACGACCTTACCGTGGACATCGGTAAGACGAAAACCTCTGCCCTGAAACTTGTAAGTCAGCTTCTTGTGGTCGAAGCCCAGCAGATGCAGCATCGTCGCGTGCAAATCGTGAATGTGAACCTTGTCCTCCACCACGTTGAAGCCCAGCTCATCCGTGCGGCCTAGCGTCAGGCCCGGCTTGACTCCCCCGCCGGCCAGCCACATCGTGAAAGCATTGGGATGGTGGTCACGGCCGTCTCCGCCGGTGGCGGCCTGAACCATCGGCGTGCGGCCGAACTCGCCGCCCCAAACCACTAGAGTCTCGTCGAGCAGTCCGCGCTGCTTGAGGTCTTTGACAAGCGCCGCGCTGGCCCGGTCGGTAGCCTGACAGTTCTTTTTCAGATCCCGCACGAGGAAGGAATGCTGATCCCAGGCTTCGTGGAACAACTCGACGAATCGCACGCCTTTTTCGATCAGCCGCCTCGCCAGGATGCAATTGTTCGCGAAGGACGGCTTGCCGGGTTCGGCGCCGTACATCTCGAGAATGTGCTGGGGCTCGGTCGAGATGTCCATCAGCTCAGGCGCGCTCGATTGCATCCGAAACGCCATCTCATAGGAGTTGATGCGGGTCGTAATCTCGGGGTCCT
>Ga0114996_10004042_pt1 | contig 17816 bp, 18 predicted proteins | sample ArcticOcean_MG_C_4_FD_87039 | JGI IMG/M metagenome (GOLD analysis project Ga0114996, IMG submission 87039) | Marine microbial communities from western Arctic Ocean - ArcticOcean_MG_CB4_134 | ecosystem: Environmental > Aquatic > Marine > Oceanic | place: Arctic Ocean: Canada Basin | collected...
GCAGTTGGGGTGATTCGCTCGGGCGAAATGTCTTCGGCCACACCGGGGCCACCGGAACAATGTGCTGGATCGATCCCGATCGACAGGGTTTCTGCCAGTTGTTTACGTCCGGCATTCGATCGCGCGCTCCCTGGCGGCTGGTTCATCTCTCGAATGCGGTTGCCGCAGCGTTTGTTTGATCGCGCTGTTGCAGTCGTTCGTTCCCACGGGCCGCTGCCCGAGGGCTTTGAGACGTCCCCCGACAACTGCATTCCGTCGTGCGCCGCCGTTCAACGGCCAACCCATCCTCACTGTATAGACGGCGACTTTTCGATAAGTTGCTTGTGCCAAGTGATTTACGCATATGTGGCTGATTTTGTCGCGCAACATGAACAACGATTTCGCGCGAAATAATCAGAAAACTTTATCTAAACGGCCTTTTCCGACCGATCAATATAACCAACGAGTGGAAAGTTCCTTCCGCACGAGCCAAATCGCCGTGGAGTTTCCGGGTTCATTGATTGCCTGGCGTGAAATCATTAAGGAGAGCTCTTGATGAGCATGTGTCGCAAATGGGTTTTGACGCTGGGATTAATGGCTGTGACGCCCGGCATTACGATGGCAGCCCCGAAATTGCCATTTTTCAATTCGGGGAAGCAGGCCAAGTCGACTCGTCCGACGCCGGGTGAAAGTAATCAGCGAATTGCTGATGACATCGCCGGGGCGTTACGACAGGCAAAAATCGCCGGTTACGACATTGCCATCGAGCAACGTAACGGCATCGCCACGCTGACCGGCAAGGTGGCCGATAACCGCTTGAAGGCAAAGGCGACCGAGATCGTCGGCCAGGTCCGTGGCGTCAAACGCGTCGATAATCAATTGAAGATCATCGGCGCCTCGGCTGGTCGGCCGGCACTTCCTTCCGGTCGCGAAGCATCGGCCCCACCAATTCGGAGAGTGAATTTCCAGGCTCCGGCACCGGGAAGACTGCCAGCCGAAACCATCTCACAGTCGACGGAGACTCCAGAAAACCCGTTTGGCCAGCAGACTTCGCCACAAGACAACCAGGCGGTTGCTCAGAAGATTGCTGATGCCATGGCGCAAGCCGGCCTGAGCGGCTACGATGTTGAAGTTCGTTTCATGAACGGAACCGCATTGTTGGCGGGAACGGTTCGCGACGCGGCACAGCGGGCAAAGGCCGAGCAAGCGGCTTCGTCGGTCGCTGAAGTCAACAATGTTGCCAATCGTTTGATGGTCCCCGGCCAGCAAATCGCTCCGCAGCGTGGTTATCCCGGCGGCGCCCAGTTTTCTCCTGCCCGATACCAATCGGCTCCGGGACAACAGCCGATGCCCGGTGGTGCTCCGCCACAGCAGGGATACGGTGGTGGTGGCGCTGTTCCCATGCCGCTGAGTTACGGACACCCCGGTGCCGGTGCCCAGCAGGCCGTGTTCAACTCGCCCAACCTTCCAGAACACGCGTGGCCGTCATACGCCTCGTATCCGAATTACTCCCAGGTGGCCTATCCGAAAGACTACAGTGCCAGCGCCTGGCCGTACATCGGACCGTTCTACCCCTATCCGCAAGTCCCACTGGGATGGCGGCAGGTGCAACTGGAATGGGATGACGGATCGTGGAACTTAAACTTCCGCCCGCGGACCGACAAATGGTGGTGGTTCCTGAATCCGAAGAACTGGTAAACCAGATTCTGCTGCCGCTCACGACTTGAGTGTGCTTCAATTACGACATGATATTGTCCCCGGGGTGAAACTGTTCGCCCCGGGGACAACTTCTATTGCAGTCCGAATTATCCGTAAATCCGGCATAATCGGAATATTCTCACAAGTCCGCACGGCTATTCGTTCGATATACAGAACATTGGCAGTCCTACGGCAACTCTGCACAAGGACTCGCTGCATTCTCAATGAACGAGATCATCCGATCTCAATGAACGAGATCATCCGAAAGGGACACGGGATGGCCAGGCTGAAGACATTTACCAAACGGATGGTATTGCTGCTCGGTATCTCATTGGTGACGATGACGAACAGCGGGTGCTGGTTCTGGAACCTGCATCTGCTCGACGGGTTCACCACGGTTGCCCTGAACTACTCACAGTTCTGGTCGACAACCCCACTGATCCCAGTGAGCCCCTACTACAGCGAATTGATTGAAGATACGTATCACGAAGAGGAACGGTACGGGAAGGTGCCGATTCTCGATCCAGTGGAAGGCGAGCACGCTCCGCTGTTCTGCCTCGATCCGCCGACTCCGGACGAAGTCATTCGCGCACTTCCCGACAGTGCAGCCGGCGGAATGTCGTTCATCGCCGAGACGCAACGCAACAACGTCCGCATGGTAATCGAACTGATTGTGGACCGGGTGGACGAGTGCCGATTTTATCCGTTGGCCGGACCAGCGCGGCTGCATCACTGTCACTACAAGTGTACGGTCTACTACACCAAAGTGATCCGATCCGAGTGGCCAGTGCCGTTTGAACACAGCGACGAGACGCAGGATGTGGTCTACGTCGATCACGACCATCTCGTCCGATGTGCCGGCCCTGCATCGCCGCAGTAGGCTGACAACCGACAGCTGCCGTCACGCTCACTACGAAGTACAAATCAGCCCGCAGCGCAAGCAATGGCCCAAGCCACATTTGTGGGTAAAGGCGTCCGGCTTGCACTGCGGGCTGTTTCTACTATGCATGGCAAGCCGACTTGCCGCGATTGCCTGCCGATGAGTACCATACAGCACTCGCGGGCTGGTATTGTTGGACGGCTATCCATCGGGGCAAGCCACCGCATCGCGATGGTTCGTTGGCCTTGTGATGTGCCTCGTCTCTGAGAATTCGCTGAATGGGGTCGGTCTGATGTATTCTCTCACCGCCAACCATCCATCGCGGCCCTTCTGTCTTTCGGCACGATGTCGATTTGGGCGATGGACAATTGGCTTGCTCGTTCTTGCCTTGGTCATTCAGCAGTCGGCGCGGGCCGACGAAGCGCTCGATGAATACAATCTGGCCACCGGCCAATACAAGTTGAAGCGATGGGATCAGGCGGCTGAGAGATTTCAGACGTTCATCAAGAACCACTCCGGCAACATCAAGATTCCGCTGGCCCGACTGTACCTCGGTCTCGCGCTCGTACACCAGAAGAAATATGGCGATTCGCGGACCGTGCTGCGCGGGTTCGTCAAAGACTACCCCCAGAGCAAGCACCGGCCGGACGCCATGTACCGCATTGGCGAATGTAGTTATTTCCTGGGAGATTTGAAGGCGGCCGCACAGGAATTCTCGGACTTTCTGAAGACGTATCCAAAAAACGAACTCGCCGAATGGGCCACCCCGTATCTCGCCGATGCCCAACGCCGCTCGAAGCAACCGCGGGAAGCCGCAGAAACGTATCTGCAGGCGCTTAAGAAATTCCCCAACAGTCGCTTTTCGGAAGAATCAACCTTCGGACTGGCACGCTGTTACGAAGCGCTCAAGCAGCCCGACGATGCCATTGCGATGTTTGGCAAGGTTGCAGCAATGAAGAACGGCACGCGCGCAGCCGAGGCCCAGATGGCGGTGGCATCGGTTCAGTTTGATGCCGGCCGCTTCAAAGATGCAGCGGGAAGTTACGAACAGTTCATCGCGCGATATTCCGCGAGCGACTTAATTCCACAGGCCGAAATCAACGCTGGCTATGCTCACTACCAGGCAGGAGATTTTCAGCGTGCCGTTTCACATTTTGACCGGGCAGCAAAAGACAAAGGGCAGCAGGCAACCGCCGGTTACTGGAAGGGAGTCAGCCGCAAAGCCCTACGACAATATGCCGAAGCTTCGCGGGACCTGGAAGCGGCATTCAAGGCGGACGAGAACGGTCCGTTGGCACAGAATGCACTATTTCAATGGGCCGACACGGAGTTCCACCGCGAACAATACAGCACGGCTCGCTCGCGGTTTCTCGAAGTCGTACAGCGCTGGCCAAAGGGCGATCTGGCTGACGACAGCCTGCATCTGGCGGCCGAGGCCGCTTTGAATGAAGTCAAACTGGACGACGGAGATCGTTTGGTTTCCCGGTTCCGGAAAGAGTATTCCAACAGTGCATTGCGGATGTACAACCGAATCCTCGGGGGGCGGCTGGCGTCGGCACGGGGTGGTGAGATGAACCTGAAGATTGCTGCCGACCACTTTCGTGGAGTCGTCGAAGGCAGCAAGATACCGCGAACGCGTTCGCTGGCACGGTTTCATCTCGCCCGGACGTTGCAACAATTGGACGACGACGACGGCGTGCTTGAAGTCGCAGCTCCAATGCTTGACGACATCGCGAAAGAAGGCGCATCGTTGGAATTCATCGATGTGCTCATCATCGCCTCCAGCAGCCAACTCACACTGAAAAAGTACGGCGATGCCGTCACATCAACGTCACGCTACCTCAAGTCCCGCCCCAAAGGCTCGCAAGCGAACCAGGCGTTAGCCACACGCGCCATCGCAGCGGCCTATCTGGACGACAAAGATGATTCCCAAACTGACCTGACGCGGCTGACGAAAGCAACAACGGCGAGTAAGCTCGCCCAACAAACCACTTACAAAATCGCCGAGATCGCCTACGACCTGAAGGATTGGGAATGGTCGGCCGATCTGTATGGGCGGCTTGTCGCCCGCGGACCAAAGTCGTCGAATCATGCGCACGCGCTGTCGGGGCTCGGCTGGTGTCGTTTTGAGCAAAAGAACTTCCTCGATGCCGCTGACCATTTTGGGCGGCTGGTGGAGCAACATCCCGGCGAAACGGTTCTGGCGCCAGAGGCGGCATTCAAACGTGCCGAATCGCTGGAGAACGCAGACCGATTGCCAGAAGCGGCCAAGGCGTATGGCGAATCGTTCAATACATTCGCACCGACCGAACCGCCACCAACCGGTGCCGAACAAAAGCCACCATTACAATACGCCTTCCTCTCGGGTTTGAATCAGGCCCGCGTATTACGGTCGCTGAAAAAGGTCAAAGAAGCTGACGCTGCTTACGAGCAGCTACTGAAACGGTTCCCCGATCCCACTGCATTGGATAAGCGACTCGACGAGTGGGCGCTGCTCAATTACGACGCAGGAAACTACAAACGCTCGGACGAACTTTTCGCTCGCCTTGTGAAGGAGTCGCCCAACAGCGATTTGGCCGACAACGCGCGGCTTAGTCTCGCCGAAAGTGAACTCCTGGCTGGCCGCGTCGGCGATGCCCGCAAGTCGTTCGATCACCTGCAGCAAGACGTTAAGTCCGACAAACAAGTGCAGGAAGTGTCGCTGCATCACCTCATCGGCATCGCGGTCGAAGAGGAAAGATGGAAGGATGTGAGTATGCGCACCGCCGATTTCATCAAGCGGTTTCCTGAGAGCAAACAGGCGCCGCACGCACAGTTTCAATCGGCCAACGCGTTGCTCAATCAGAAGCAACACAAGGCTGCGCAACAGACGTTGCTAAAATTGAAAGTGGATTTCGAGAAAGCGTCGCCGGATGACCCATCGTGGGTTCCCCAAGTCTGGATCATGCTCGCGGAGACTCACTTCCGTGCCAAGAAATACGACGAGGTCACAGCAGTCGTTTCGGAGTTACGCGACCGCGATCCAAAGTGCCCCGTGCTTTACCAGGCGGATGAGATTCTTGGCCGGAGTTACAAGAACCTCGCCAAGTTCGATGAGGCACGAACGGCATTTCGACGCGTTGTTGCCGACCCCAACGGCCGCCGCACCGAAACGGCGGCCAAGGCTCAGTTGATTCTCGCCGAGACGTTTCTGCTTCAAAAAGACTACAAAAACGCTCAAGCCGAATACTTCAAGGTGTACCACCTCTACAAATTCCCCACTTGGCAATCGGCGGCGTTGTATCAGGCCGCCCTTTGCGACGAGGCGCTGAAACGATGGACCGATGCGGCCAAACTCTACGAGGAATTGCTGGAGAAGTTTCCACGCAGCCGGTACGCCGCACAGGCAAAACAGCGGCTTCCGCTTGCCCGAAAAAACGCAGGCAGTTAAAGTGCGGATTACTGCGGGCCGCAGCGGGAATGGCAACTGCTAACACAACGGGAACCGTTGATTCCAAATGCAGTCGGCTGAATGACAAAGGATGTCCCGGAGGTCCATCGTGACCGACGCAGTATTCAAAAGGATGATTGGTATGAAGTTGTTCTCGTTGCTCAAACGGTGCGCCGTTATTCGTTCCTCCGCCCGCGGCACGGCGCGGTCCACTATGGCAATCGCGTTTGTACTTTGCATTCTTGCGCACGCGCAGTTGTTGTCCGCGCAGCAGCCAGGGGACACAAACGAAGCCGGCCCCGTACCGGTGACGGTGCAAGGCGGCCAGTCCGGCGCAATCAAAGGGGCTGCTGAGAGCGAAAGTGCCAGTTCCTGGAAGCAGTCGATGGAAGCCGTCGTCTCGCTACGAGACTACATCATGTGGGCATTCGTTGGGGCGTTTCTCACGGCCTCAATCATCGCAGTCTGGTTTGCAATCGAACGGCTGGTCGTTCTCCGCAAAGGCCGGGTGATTCCGCGGCCGTTCGTCGAGCGGTTCATCCAGCATTTGGACCAGCGAAAACTCGAAGGCAAGCAGGCGCTGAAACTCTGTGAAGAAAACGGTAGCCCCATTGCCGTTGTTTTTGCCCACGGCGTTCGCAAATGGGGAAAGCCCAGCGTCGAAGTCGAACAGGCCATTATCGATGGGGGAGAGCGTCAGGTCAGCCAACTGCGAAAGCACTTGCGGGTTCTCAACGGCGTCGCCACGGTTTCACCATTGATCGGCCTGCTGGGTACCGTCATCGGCATGATCATTTCCTTCAATGACATCGCGAAATCAAATGCCATGGGAAACCCGCAGCAATTGGCCAACGGAATTGCGATGGCGTTATTCACCACCGCCATCGGCCTGACAATCGCCATCCCCACGCTCATCACCTACACGTACCTCGCCGGACGTATCGACTCGCTGGTGGTGGAAATGGATCTGTTGTCGCAAGACGTCGTGAATCTTATCTCGGCGGAAGGGCTCGCGAATCAGCCGGCCGCATCCGCTCAGCCGCGCAGCAGGCGGTCGCAGAAACCTCAGGCCGCAGCATCGAAGTAGCCGCTGGAGTGTCTTCGTTAGAATCCGCCGCCGCCTCGACGTGTTCCGCCGGACGGCCGTTTCTTGGCAGGCTGTGGCGTTCCCCCGCCTGATACCGTCCCAGTAGGTGGCCCACCCGCAAGTTGTTCGCGGCGCGACGCATAACGAATTGGGAACGACGGCATGACGTCGTAGGGCGGATCGGTATCTTTCTTCGCCGGAATGTTCCACAGCCAGCCGTTTCGCCCGTCAAACATTCTGGTCATCACAAAGTTGTCCTGACCGGAATTCACCAGCAGCGTTTTCGCGAACGGCTTTTCAGTCACATGTTGTGTGAAACCGAGCCATTGATAATCCGGACCGAAATGGCTCAATGGACCGCTGCGTCGCTCGCGCTCCGCATAGAAGAACCCCCAATAATCCTTGGGGAGTGGAGCCGTATTCAGTGCAGTCAACAGAAACGCCATTGTCACATAGCCGGTCAGCACTCCACCGCCCCAACTACCAATTTGATGCAACAGCGGATGCACCTGGATGTAAGTGATAATCAACTGGTCGGTTGCCAATCGAAACAGCGTGACGAACACGACAAACAAACCGATCAACGCAATCATGTCCCAGCGACCGTCTGAACTTTGAGAAATGTTCGAGGCCAGAAAACCTGCCAATGGTTCAAAAAAGTTCATCGCCAACAGGCCGGAAATAATCACATTGATTAGGGACATGCAGGCTGCGTAGGCTCCCTCTCCGGAAAGACACCACGCGATAACCGCAATGATCGCCAACAGCAAAATGTCAATCATTCTCGTCTCTCACTCTGCCAACGCTGCACGATGTATTTGAAATCCTGATGCGATCAGCAACAGGACAAAAACTCTATTTGACCACGCGTTGTAATTCTTCAATCGACGTCATCCCGCGAATGACGAGCCGCAGTCCCTCTTCTTTCATGCTGAGCATGCCGTTGCGGCGGGCCATTTTCTTAATTTGTGTCGCCGCTCCCTTGTCGCGAATCAATTCGCGAATTTCATCGTTGATGACCAGCAGTTCGTATACGCCCATTCGCCCCCGAAAACCAACACCTTCACAAGTGGGACACGGTGACTCCGATTTCTTCGGCGGGCGATAGAATTTTTCCACCTTGCCCGGCGGCAGGTGCAGCTGTTTTAGCAGCTCTTCCGACGGGCGATAGGCCGTGCGACAGTCGGGACACAGATGGCGCACCAGACGTTGGCCCATGATTGCCGAAATCGAGTTGGAAATCATGAACGGCTCAATTCCCAATTCCAACAGACGGTAAAGTGCTGTAATTGTATCGTTGGCGTGAATCGTTGAAAACACCATGTGTCCGGTGTTGGCCGCCTGACAGGCAATTTCGCCGGTCTCTGCATCACGGATTTCGCCGATCATCACCACATCCGGGTCTTGGCGTAGAATACTCCGCAAAGACTTGGCAAACGATTGCCCGGCTTTGGTGTTGATTTCAATCTGGTTCACGCCATCCATCTTGTACTCGACCGGATCTTCAATCGTAATGATGTTCTGCTGCATCGAATCCAAATCGCTCAGCGACGCATACAGTGTGGTCGATTTACCGGCACCGGTCGGGCCGCAGCTAAGAAACAGTCCGTGTGGCAAATGGACAACGTCGCGCAGAGACGCCAGCAGTTGCTTGCGAAGGCCAAGTTGGTCCAAATTGCTGACCGAATTCGACTGATCGAGAATACGCAGGCTCATCTTTTCGCCGTGACGCGTGCCTTGGGTCGCAGCGCGGAAGTCGATTGGCCGCCCATCGGCGATCGCCCGAAAGCTGCCGTCCTGCGGACGCCGACGTTCGGTGATGTCCATCGCGGCCAGCACTTTGAAGATGTTCACCAATGCGATCCCAACCGCCCTGTCGAACGGTTCGGTCGGGTGCATCACACCGTCAATTCGCAGACGAATCGACAATTCATCCTCGTTTGGCTCGAGGTGAATGTCGGTGCCGCGCCGCTGAATGGCGTCGTAAACCAATTCCTTGGCCGCGAGGAATCCTGGGGACTTTTCAACTTGCGCCGACCGATCCGGTTCGTTTCCGCGCCCAGTACCCGATTTGCCAATGAATTTGATCGATGGACCGATTCCCGCTTCCTGCACTTCCTTGGAAACGGTTCCCATCCCCAATTTTGCCAGCACTCGCAGTCCCACTTTTCGCAAATGCGCCGGCGTCATCACCTTGGATGAATCCGGGACACGGGCATTGCGTTCGACAATATAGAAGCCTAACGGGGCTCCATACGCCGCTAACAACACAACACTGCCCATCAGAAACATTGGCAGACAAAACACGGCGAGAAACCCCACCGTTCCGCAGGCAAGCACGGCCGTGTTCCAGAACTGGCTACGAACCTGCAGCGCGCGGCTGTCTTCGTCCACCCATTGCGAACTCCACATCCAAAGCACGAACAGCAGCACAACCGGCACGAATCGCAGCAGACTCAGGTACCACCCAGCGATCTCTGGAGCGTTGCCACGAAAAAACGATCCACTGGGATCACGGGGAAAAGGTTCTCCCGAATCGGCGTCCGCATCGGCGGTTTGCGTAACCGCCGGCTGTTCACCTTCCTCACCCTCCCCGTCATCCGACTCATCTTGAGCGGAGACAGACTGAGCGGCGATCATGACCACGCAGACAACTGCGATGATCCGCAGAATGTCGCGAAAAAGGATTCGCATTGTCGATGGCTTCGTCAGGCAGGAATTCAAAGGATGGAACGACTCCGAAAAAAAATACTACTACGAGATTGTATAGTGATTCGCCCTCAATGTCACACCCGGAAGCGGATGTTCCTGCGCGTTCGCATGACCGTAACAGCAATTTAAGCGACGGTAGGTTACCGCCCCGCTTGCTGGGCATTGCCAGTTACGGCACATACGGCACAAATTCCATTCCAAAAGTATCCGCCACCGCCTGGTTCGTCACCCGACCCGCGGCCATGTTGACGGCTTTCGCCAAGCCGGGGTCTGCCGTGCATGCCGCTTCCAATCCCTGCTGCGCAATGCGGAGCGCATACGGAAAGGTGACGTTACACAGCGCGTATGTACTCGTGCGGCCGACGGCTCCCGGCATGTTCGTCACGCAATAATGCACCACGTCGTCAACAATGTACGTTGGCTCAGAGTGCGTTGTGGGGCGTGAGGTCTCCGTCGCGCCGCCTTGATCAATCGCTACGTCGATAATGACCGAACCTGGCTTCATGAACTTCAAATCGTCGGCACTCACCAATCGTGGAGCACGGGCACCGGGAATCAAAACGGCTCCAATTACCAGATCGGCCAACCGCAACTGCTCGCGAACATTGTGACGGTCGCTGAATATTGTATTCACATTCGCCGGCATGATGTCTTCCAGATACCGCAGCCGATCGACGTTGATGTCGAGGATGGAGACATTCGCCTGAAAACCGGCAGCAATTTGCGCGGCGTTCTTGCCAACCACTCCGCCACCCAAGATAACTATGTGGGCCGGTGCAACACCCGGCACACCTCCCAGCAGAATCCCGCGTCCGTCCTGCGGTCGTTCCAGATATTTCGCACCTTCCTGAATGCTCATGCGGCCAGCGACTTCGCTCATCGGCGTCAAACACGGAAGCCTTCCCTGCGGCCCTTCCAAAGTCTCATACGCCACTGCCGTTGCGCCCGTCTCCAATACGCCCCGCGTCAATTCCTCATCGGCGGCAAAATGAAAATAGGTAAAGACCAACTGCCCCGAACGCATCAGTGGAAACTCGGCCCGCTGCGGCTCCTTCACCTTGATGATCAGTTCCGATTCTTCCCAAATTTGTTCGGCCGTCTCGACGATTTCCGCACCGTTTTCGACGTACATTTCATCGGGAATGCCGCTCCCCTGGCCCGCATTTTTCTCGACCAGCACGCGGTGACCGGCTTTGGTCAATTCTTCGGCACCGACCGGAATCAACGCCACTCGGTATTCATCCTGCTTGATTTCCCGCGGCACGCCGACGATCATTGATTCGTTCTCCATCACAAGTGACTGTCCAGACCGCCTCATTTCAGCAGAGGGGGTCCAAACATGCAATGATAATCCGTAAGGAATACCAACCCAACAACTTGCGTCTGTTTTCGTTCGTCCATTGCGTCGCCAATCCCCGAAAGTGTAGCCAATTTGTAGCCAATGTCAGGCGGTGGTGGTTTCCTGAATTGAAATCGGGAGACAATAATCTCCAGACGTCGCCTGCATTGTGGGTCGGCCTCTGTGTTTGCGGATGAAGAAACACACCTTTCGCCCGGAACTCCCGTGCGGCTACAATCAGCGACAGGAGGCACTGCGATGGCTGATGAGGAACGGGGCGGCGTGAGACGGTGGGCAGTGAGAATCGGCAGCGTTCTCGTTGCGCTGCTGTTGTTGTACGTGCTGAGTATTGCGCCGGTGTACGTTCTGCTTGTTGACAGAAACTCCTTCACGGGAGAACGGGCCGAGTGGTTTATGTCGTTTTATAAGCCGTTGTTTTCCCTTGCTCGCCAAAGTCCGTGGTTTAGACAACTGTTGGTGTGGTACTTGAGTTTGTGGCAATGATGTGCAGCACCCTGAACTCCCATGCCAACGGCGCAAATTCGTGTTTCAAACGCGGACACTACCCGATCAGCAAGGGTCAGATTTCAAATGACCACACCCGTCTCAGGCGATGGCTGTCGAAAACAGATTGCCGAGCCGGTCGGCCGCCTCTCGCTGCATGCCTGGCATGACGTGCGAGTAGGTGTCGAGTGTCATCCCGATTGTGGCGTGTCCCATTCGTTCCTGAACGACTTTCGGATGCTCACCCTGCAACAGCATCAGCGTCGCGTGAGTGTGCCGCAGGTCGTGAAACCGCCGCATTGGAACGCCAGCCCGCTTGAGCAGTGGCTTGTACGACCGTCGCACGAGGTTGTTCTTGTCAATCGCGTTGCCAGCCGTGTTGCAGAAAATCCATTCGGCACCAGCGTGACCTTCGGCGAGCATTCGCTTGCGATGATCCTGCAACGCATCCATCGCCATTTGTGGCATTTCCACAAGCCGCCTGCCCTTTGCTGACTTCGGCGACGTGACAATCACCCTCCCGTGTTTGACTCGCAGAGTGCGGCGCACCATGACGGTTCCGGCATCCATGTCGATGTCTTCCCACTTCAACCCGAGCAGTTCGCCCTGCCGAAATCCGCCCATGATCGCAAGCACATAGAGTGCCTCGAACCGTTCGCCACGGGCTTCAATTAGCAGTTTTTGCGATTCGGCTGCCGTGAATGGCTGGATCTCCCGCTTCGGTGCCTTGGGCGGATCGACGGCATCACAGACGTTTCGCGGCACGAGTTGCCAGCGGACAGCCTGATTGAGCGCCCGGTGCAGGACCGCATGGCACACAAGCCGAACGTGTCCCGACGCCCCGCCTTGCTCCATCACTGAGTACATGCCCTGAACTTTGGCTGGCGACAGCTTCCCGAGCTTCACGCCGCCGATGTGTCGGCTGATATGAACCCGAATCGCCACTTCGTAATTGTCGTAGGTCAATTCCTTGACCGACGGACGCACCGAATCTTCCAGCCACCGGGTAAGAAAATCCCCAACGGTCAGCTTCTGGTCGTCACACAATGTGCCGTCCAGCTTTTGCGACTGCAACTTGGTCAACTTCTCTTGTACTTCGCCGCGTGTCTTTCCGTAGACGGTTCGCCGCTTCCGCTTACCGTTGGCATCGTGTCCGATGGTGATCGTCGCCGCCCAGCGATTGTCGCCCCGCTGAAAGATGCTGCCTTCGCCGTTGCCGCGTCGCTTGGTTGGTCGTTTCTTCGTGCTGTCGCTCATTGGTTTGCCTTTCGTTGGATTTGTGGATTCAAGCATCTTTGATGGCACCAGCGTCAAGGGCATTCTCAGCCGCTCCACACGCCATTGCCAAGCACTTTGTGACTTCCGGTGTAAACCCTGCCGCCTCGAATTCGGCTGCATAATCTTCGTGCGGTTCGGTCGGCGCGAATTGTTCAACGACTTCGTTCGCGTCAAGAGGTGTTCCCGGTACACCGCCTGCATATTCAACCGCGTAGTCTCGCAAGCGATCTCGCACCCACTCAGAGCTACGCCCCATTAAGTCAGCCACGCCCTGCATCGAACGCCCGATGCTCGCTTCGTAAACCAACCGACACCACTCTGACCGCTGTCGCCTCGTGAGTGTTTCCTGTTGGATTGGGAGTTTGCTGTCTGCAACTTTTCGCATCGTTCACCTCAGTGTGTGAGAAGAAATAGCCGGGAGCCGAAGCCCCGCCGCCCTGACGTCAATTTGCTGCCGAGACGATCCGCAGCGAAATCAATTTCCCGATGCGCGCAAACTGATCGCGCAGCATCCAATGCAACTGCGAATGGGAGCGTCGAACCGCACGCAGGAATCGGTGCGGCTGTCGGTGACATTGGCGAGATGCGCGAGTAGAATCACGTGTAGCCATGACTTGCCCTTTCATATCAAGGGTGATTTGTGGTTAGCTGGCGTCGGGTGTTGTCGCACCCGGCGTCGGCGTTTTTATGCTGACGTCCGGGTTTCTGAATGTCAAGCAGATTTCTCAGACTCTTGCGAGTCGCCCCTCTGTAATGATCTGGATAACTGAATGAGATTCAAAAAAGGCGACTTGATCACCACGAAGAGCACGTCGGCTCAAGAACCGCTTGCCCGAGTTGAAAAGGTCACAAGAAAAGGTGTCGTCCACTGCGTCAATCTTGTAGCGTGTGCAACGATGAAGGAAGGTGACACATTCCAATTCACTCCCGATGAAAACACGCGATACTTGTTGCACACGAAAAAGTGACTTGTTGGTAAGTTGCAAAGAACACCGAACCCGCTGGCGATGTCGGCGGGTTTTTCGTTTCGTGTTTGTCGCGCGTCTGTCGCCCCGTTTCTCACAGGTCATATCCATCGTGTCAGAACATCAACGTCCCGTGTGGGCGACGTGGTGGAGAAATCGCTTGCTTTTCTGAGTCGTCGGCATCACTGCGCGGTCTTTTATTGGCCCGTCGCTAGTTTTGTTATTTGCACTGTCGATTCTGTGAACTATGTTTTCAGAATTGGGCTGAAACCGCGTGTTTGCCGATTCAGAGAAAGAACTTCAAATTAAGGTTGGATTCAAATGAATGCGCGAAATCGAAACAAGATGAAACGAAACGGGTTCACTTTGATCGAACTGGTCGTGGTTGTGCTGATTCTCGGAATCATCGCCGCAGTCGCCGCACCGAAAATGTTCGATACGGCTGGTGACGCCCGTACAAACAGCACGCGACATTCGTTGGTCGTCGTCCGTGACTCCATCGAACTCTACCGTGCCCAAAATGGCGGTTATCCGCCCGCCGCAACGTTTACAACGGCGCTCGAACCGCATTTGCGCGGTTCGTTTCCGACGTGTCAGATCGGCAACACCAATGCCAACATCTTCACATCGGCGGCCAATCCGATCGTCGTGGGCGGTGCCGGCGAAGGTTGGGCGTACAATCAAACCACAGGCGAATTCGTCATCAATCACGCCGACGGAATTGCCTTCTAGTTGAACTTTGGGAACCATTTGGTATGTTTCCTTTCAGCGGTAATCGAGTTGGTGAAGACCAAGCCTACCCAGACAGCAGCGGAAGCAGGCTGCGTAACGGAATCTGATTGTCAAAGAACACCAAACCCGCTGGCGTTGCTGGCGGGTTTTTTCGTTGCGCGTTTGTCGCCCGCTACAGCTCCTATTAAGCGAAGTCGCTCGGCGTTCCGCGTTACCGATGCTGCCTGAGGGACTGAGGCGATACGATCGGAAAAAGCAGCATGACCGGCCCGCTTTTTTGTTATCGAGAATGTAGCGCTTCGTCAGCCGAGTCGACGGGGGGCTATGATTGCCATGACATCGTGGTTGCGAGGCCACATCGCGTTTTAGTGACGAGGAGTTTCCGTGTCCGCGTGCGTTCCCCACATCCTGCTCGCCGAAGACAATCGCGATCTGGCGATGGTGTTGGGCTTCAATCTCAAGCGTGGGGGCTTTCAGGTCACAACGGTCTATTCGGGCCGACAGGCATGGGAAGCGGCACAGAACCAGCAATTCGACCTGGTGCTGACCGACTACCAGATGCCCGAGATGGACGGCACCGAACTGTGCCGCGCCCTGCGGAGTGACGTGCGCTACGCCGAGACACCGCTGGTCCTGATGTCGGCGCTTTGCAGCGAACTCGACGTGCCTGGATTACCGTTGGGACACAATTCTGTTCGCAAAACTCGTAGAAACGCGTACACCAAAATAAATGACCGAATTAGCGGACACCCTACCTGCACGCGATTCTCATGCGTTTTCGCGAAATCGGCCTCGATCGGATGATTCCGACTGGGGCGGCCTTCAGCCTGCACGTTTTAATCAACGTTTGACGCGACGCCTTTTCTACAGCGGTCGGGCGATGCAACTGCGGAAATTTTGGAACCACATGAACGGACATCGGTGTGTCGGTCGAACGGAAGTTGAAAGGCGATGTCAGGCAGAGGCATCAGGGTTGACCAAGCGGTTATACGTCGCGCGTGCGAAATTGGGAGTGGGCAACCCAATTCGCGAAAATCTGGCGTCTAATTACTCGGTACACACCGACACGCAGCCAACTCAGGTGATCGGCCCAAGCTACGCCCGAATCTGGTACGATGCTTTCAAAACGCCCCTCGCTTCTGCAGAGAACCGCGGTTGCCGTCCGCCCCGCGGGCTGCGCCAGGTCCGGCACTAAAGACGCGGCTGTGGTGCAAAATGGGTGACCGAACAAGCTGTCACGTCGACAGTCCCGCGGGGTCCGGTAGACGAGCCCTGTTGAGATTTTATCGGACTCTTGACTCGCACGAATTTCGCCACTAGGCTGGATTTGATGTCATCTTCCGCCTCAATCCCGACATTGCGAGTCCTGGCCATTATTCGCCAGGGTTTCACGTGACTGCGCGCCTAATTGCAGTCGGGTTGCTGCACGCCACTTTCTGTCGCGACGCTATTCGCGCAGACAAATCTCAACGTTGAGCTGCCTCGGTCTGTCAGCTGCCCTCTTCGGAGGGGTGATGACGATTCCCTATCGTATTCGCGCCCTGACTACGATCGCAGGTGTGTTGGTGCGGGCCGTTCTGCTTCCCGACTGCGGCGAAGATGAAGTCGGCAGACCCGTTTTAGGGTGCCTGCGACCTGGGCGTGACAGACTATGTCAATCTCCCTGTCATTCCACTTGTCAATACTTGCCTGAAGGATAAAGACCATGCGACGACTTCCACCACTTCCCAGTCCGAGCTCAAACCGCCGTGGATTCACGCTCATTGAACTCCTGGTTGTGATCGCGATTATCGCGATCCTGATCGCCCTGCTGTTGCCCGCCGTGCAGCAGGCTCGAGAAGCGGCACGGCGCGCGCAATGCAAGAATAATCTGAAGCAGATGGGGGTGGCTCTTCACAATTTCGAATCCACCTATCAACGTTTCCCAGCCGCGGGTCAGGCCAAGCGGGGAGGCACGGGGCCAAACGCTGGTCAAAACGTCTTCTTTAACGAAAAAGGAACTCTCGAGAGCCTCGGCGACGCGTCTCACTCATTCCAAATGCTGATTCTTCCGTACATCGAGCAAGCCAACGTCTACAATCAGATCAACTACAAGTACCGTTACGATTACTCAGCTACAGCTCCAGAAGCACCGACGAATCAGCAGGCTGCGAAAACTGCTATGCCGACCTACATTTGTCCGACAACACCGCGCAGCTCACTGGTTGACTCCGAGGGATACGGCTACACGGATTACTCAGCACCGGTCACCGTTCGGCCGGGCCTGAGTGGGAGTTCCAGCCAGCCTCGGTACAAGTGTGCCTTGAATGGCGATACCGATCGCACGATCAAACGAATCACGGACGGAACAAGCAACACCATTGCCGTGGCAGAAGACGCGGGTCGCGCCGACACTTCAACGGGCGGCTTTATGGTCGTCAAACCGGAAGTCATGGACGACGGAACTTCCGCCAATCGGCGTTCCTGGGCGTGGGCAGATCCGGACAACGCTTTCAATGTGGATCGGCTGATCAATAACAACAAAGTACCGGCAGGTGGTCCTCCAACCTGCACTTGGGACATTGTGAACTGCGGTCCGAACGAAGAGACCTTCAGCTTTCACACCGGTGGCGCGCAGGTCTTATTCTGCGATGGGAGCGTGCACTTTCTCTCCGAAAACATCAGTGCCCGTATCTTCACGGCACTGATGAGCCCGGATGGCAGCGAGGTGGTTGGCGAATTTTGAGGCCGACAGACCGGGACGCGATATGCAACTCCGGACAAGAGCTCGCACCTGGTCATAGTGCCAACACATGGTTGAAATCTCCGTGAATCGGTGCGAATGAGCGATGTGACTTCGCGACGGAGTAGGTCGACCGACCTTCCGTTCACATGTCGGGCTTGAATCGCCCATCGGCGGCCGCATTTGATGCGCCCAACGACAGTGAAGCCCAATTCAGCGCGATAAGGCCGCGTTCGATCAGCTTCAAGCGCGATCCGCGGCAGGCTGAACGCGTTTCGATCTAATTCTGTCCGCGAAACTCGTCGAATCGCGGACGAACGCTTTATCGACCGTATTAGCGGACTCCACGGACGCTCACGAACTCATGGGTTGATCGGGATAGGGGGGCGCCTCGCGGCGCCACCCCTCCCACACCACCGGGCATACGGATCACGTACCACGGCGGTTCGATCGGGTTATGCTTCGGAAGGAACAGCGAGTCGGGGTAGAC
>Ga0114996_10004044_pt1 | contig 17806 bp, 13 predicted proteins | sample ArcticOcean_MG_C_4_FD_87039 | JGI IMG/M metagenome (GOLD analysis project Ga0114996, IMG submission 87039) | Marine microbial communities from western Arctic Ocean - ArcticOcean_MG_CB4_134 | ecosystem: Environmental > Aquatic > Marine > Oceanic | place: Arctic Ocean: Canada Basin | collected...
CTCGGATGCTGGGGCCTTCGATGTCCGCCTGCTGCTCTCCTTGGACGCCCAGGTCGGGACCGATGATACCCAACTGGATTCATTCCGAATCACTTCGCTGGCCAGCGGTGCATCCTCCGAGATCACCCGCGAGGTCACGATTCCAGGCGGGCATATCGGGCAGTTCCACTGGGTCGTTCTCCTCGATTCATCCTCTGAGATTCCCGAGGATGATGAGACGAACAATGCCGCTGCCTCAATCGCCTTCACCATCTCCGCTCCCGCGAAGGACCTACTCGCCTCTTGGGTCGAGGCACCGGTCTCTGCAGAACCCGGTCAGACCGTGGTCATCCACTGGGGTGCGGAGAACCTGGGTCAGGAGGCACTTGCTTTCGACGTTGAAATATGGCTCTCCGAGGACCGTACGCTTGGTACGGGTGACATTCGTCTTTCTCAATCCAGAGTACCTGCTCTCGCGAGCGGTTCGATGTTGGTGGAATCACAGACCGTGAATCTTGTCGGCCAGACTCAGGGCGTGTGGTGGGTTCTGCTCTCATTGGATACCTCGGATGAACACTTTGAGGATGATGAGAACAACAACCTGCGCATCTCCAACAATACCCTGACGGTGGATTCTGGCAGCCCACCTCCCGCTGGTGAGACGTTGCCCGGGTGTGATTCAGCTGATACGGACGGAGAATTCCCTTCCGATGCGGCGGCGACCCGTTCATCAGCACACCATCTCGGACTGAATCCGAATCTCACACTGGATGGTTGTCTGGTCGGTTTGGATGAGGTGGATTGGTACGCCTTCGTCCTCAATGCTGGCAACAGGACGACAATCGCATTCGGTGCTGAGGGGGCTCACCTTGAGGTATCGGTTGTGAACGGCTCAGCATCACTTGGCCAGGGGCTGGTCGATGACGACGTTCGATGGGTGACGATCTCAGCCTTGAATGAAGATCTGGAAGGCACCTCCCTGTTGTTCCACATTCGAGTGACGTGGGACCCCGCAGCACCGGGTGGCCCATACCAGATGCGCATCGTGACCACGGATGCCAGCATCGAGACGGATCTGACCCCGCCAACAGCGCCTACAATTGATGCGTTGGATGAATGGACTCAAGCCAACGAGGTCGAGCTGCATTGGAACGATGTCTTGGATGATGAATCTGGGCTTTCCCACTACCAAGTGCGATGGGCAGGCGGACTCTGGGCGACCGTCGATGCCAACCACACGTCAATCAATCTCAGCATGCTCAGCGATGGCCGTCATTCGTTCGAGGTTCGAGCCATCGATTCGGCTGGAAATGTTGGCCTGGCCAACGCGACATGGATTAGAATCGATCGCGTTGCACCATCGGTCCAACTCGAGCAGGCTGACGCCCAACGGACCCCTCTATCCGTGCTGGTCGTCAATCTCACGATCGATGATGGGTCTGGCAGCGGACCCTCGGTCGTCGAATGGTCCTCGGACAACCATAGTTGGTCGGAATTCCCGGATGACGGCATTATCCTCTGGCCAGACTGGACCGTCCTCGATCTCCATGTGCTCGTGACCGATGGTGCTGGAAACACTGTCCATGAGCACCTCGCGATCATCGCGCCGCAGACTGCTGAAGGAACCGACGGTACAACCACTGAGGGTGATTTGCAAAGCAAGGGCAGCGGTGAAATAAGCACGATGATGGCTGTAATTGTCATCCTAGCGATTATCACCCTCTCGATCATCATCGTATTGGTGGGCCGGCGTGCGAGATTCGTATCGGATTCCGAGGATGATGAAGAGGAATCTGATCACAGGGACGTTGACGAGGGTGTGGAAGAAACAGCATCGACCACGATGGAGGCGGCCATGCATGTCGCCGACTATACCCATCTACCCGGAGGCGGCACCTATGACAAGTCGACCGGCCAGACTGCCTATATCGATCCAGAAGGGCGCTGGTGGTGGCAGCAGCCGGATGATTCGTTCTTCCATGACCCGGGAATCAATGCCATCGATGCCAAGCGGGATGGCCTTCCTTGACGGCGACGAACAGGCCCTCGCCGCGCGCACACACCTCGCCATCCGCGCTCAGTTCCATGCTGATTTCGGCGCGGTCCCCATCGAGGCTTTCGATCTGACTTGTGATGTGCAGAGGCACGCCGTGCGGCGTGGGTCGGCGCAGTTTGACCGTGTAGCGCGCCGTGACCGTGCACGAGGGCTCTGAATCGCCGCGCGCCGCCATGATCGCCATCGCCGCGGTCCAATTGCCGTGGCAGTCGAGCAGTGTGCCGATGATGCCACCGTTGATCATGCCTGGGAAGGCCTGGTGGGCTTCCGAGGCCTCAAAGGTCATCGAAAGACCGTTTTCAATAGGGAAAGAGCGGATTCGCAGCCCCTCCGCATTGGCCGGTCCACAGCCGAAGCAGATGCTGTTCGGCGCATGGCGTTCCTGTACGCTCCGGTCTGTCATGGATTGAGCAGAGAATCGGCCGCTTTTGAGGATTCCAGTGAGAACTGGCTCCTACGGAGCCCACAACACGGTTGCATTGAAAGGGAGCGGCAACTGAGATGAGGCCATCCGCTGACCGCGGATAGGGGATGGTCCCATGCCTTCGACGGGCGACAGTAACGAGGAGAAGCCACGGAAGAAGCGTGGTAAGACCCTCAAGGTCAGTAATCAGATTCCTCCCAAGCGGCGTCGTGAGATTGAGCGTGCGCTGGACTCTCAGGAGACCTCACGGCCCGAATGGGACCGGCTCTCCGGAGCCAAGCAGCATCGGTTCTTCAAGAAGCGAATCAAGCCCGGCACACTGCGGCACATCGAGTTGCCCTTGCTCGATGTCAAACTGGGTGATTCCTGGCCGACACCGGTCACCATCATCCACGGTCGACGACCGGGTCCGACGATTGCCATCACCGGCGGTGTTCATGGCGATGAGATGGTCGGCCAGGTGGTCTGCAGCCTGCTCTCTCAAGACGTATTCACCGGTCCAGGTCGGCCTCTGGACCCCGATACGATGGCCGGCACGGTTCGTCTCGCACCCGTGCTCAATCCGCCCGGCCTTGCGCGCCAGACTCGGTACTTCCCCGATGGGCGCGACCTGAATCGAGAATTTCCCGGTTCGGAGGCGGGTTCGACAACCTCTCGAGTCGCCTTCCGTCTGGTGGAGGAATTGATCGAGGGCTCGGATTTCTTGCTCGACCTGCATACCGCAGCCCGCGGCCGCGACAACCTCCCTCAGGTACGCGCTGACCTCGCCCACCCGCCGAGCAATCGGGTGGCGCGCGCCTTCGGCATCGAGGTCATCCTCGATTCGAAGGGACCCAAAGGAAGCATGCGTCGCGCCGCTGTGGATCGCGGCATCGGCGCGCTGACCTACGAGGGTGGCGCGGCCAATCTCGCCGATCACGAGGCGGTCCAGATCGCGATCCATGGGGTGCTCAACGTGCTGCGCAGCCTGCACGTCATTCCCGGCAATGCTGCGCGGCCACGCTTCCGCCTGCTCGCCGCCGGATCGACCTGGGTGCGGGCCGAAGAGGGCGGACTGGTCGACCTGTTCATCGGCCGAGGCTCCTATGTCGAGGCCGGCGAGGTCATCGGCCGCATCGTCGACCCACAGCGCCCTCACGAGAGTGCGGACATCCTCGCACCCTCACGAGGTCTGTTCATCTGCACGGCGAACAATCCAATCGTCACACCGGGAACCCCCGTGGGTCATCTGCTGCCGATCACCCGAGGAGTGAGGCTGATTAAGAAGGGACTCGACAAGAAGACCAATCGTCTCATCGTCTCAGGTACCGAGGGCGAGCCTGTCTGGCGCGAGGAGTTCGAGGTCGAGGAGATTGCCATCGAGGGCGAGTGGTCTGGCGGCGGCGTCGATGCCGAGTGGCAACAGGGTTGGACCGGCCCCTCCGAGCGCGAACATGTCGAGGCGGCCGAGGAAGAGGACGCGGCCTGATCATTCCTCTTCGTCACGTCGTGGTCCGAGCAGCACGGGCAATCGTTTCACCGTATTCATCAGCGCGGGCGCCATCAGAACCAGAATCAGCACACCAATCAGAATCGCGATCGAGGCATTCTTGTCGTCGAACACGGGTGTGGAGTCATCCATCACAGTGGTCGAGCCTGTTCGAAGCTGTGTCTGACCGGTTCTGCCGATGACGAGCACATGATCAGCATCGAGCATCTGCTGACCATCCGAGATCGGAATCGTCCACGCCGCCGCCGTGCCGTTCCACGAGAGATTGGTCCGTCCCGCCACCGCAGTCAAATCATCGACGACCCAGATGTCGAGCGACACGGCGCTGGCATCGTTCAACTCGATGCGAATCACACCGCCTTCTCGCGTCGCATTTCCACCCAGAGAGGAGCCCAATGGCTCGATTGCATCGACCAGATCGTCGATCTCATCCGTTTGTGAGCGCGACATCAGTCGCCAGCGGTTGTCGACCACGAAGGTCGGATAGCGATCGACACCGGCCTCGCGATGCCTCTGACCCGCCTCGTCGAAATACTGATTATCGTCGATCTCAGAGGAATGGAGTTCGACGATTGCGACATCGGGATGACTCTCGTCCAATTGATCGGCGGAGAACTCCGCGGGTCGGCACGGATCACACCACTGCGCGGTGAACAATTCAACCACATGGTCGACCTGATGCACCTCTCCTCCGTCGAGCGGAATCTCCACAGCGAACACGATTGCGGGCTCCTCCTCCGGCGGAATCGACACGATTCCATCACCACCCACAGTGGGCAGGAGCAGGATCACCACCAGCCATCTGAGGCGCATGTCGGACCCGTTCCCGACCCTGCTTAAGTAGGCTTGACCTGAGCGAGGCTCGTGGACGAGAAGAGCGGTTGGATGCGTTGGCATCACCTGCCGATGTTCCTGTTCGTCGTGACCATGCTCGTCGTCGCGCTCGGCGGTGCGGTGCGCATCAATGATGCCGGCGAATCCTGTCCGGACTGGCCTCGCTGCTTCGGTTCCTGGGGCTTCGATGTGTCCGAAGAGGAGCAGGGCATCTGGTACGCAGAGAATCCCGACGAGGTCGATTCCCTAGGTGATCAGCATCGATACAGCACGGGGGATATCTTCCTCGAATGGTCACATCGCATCCTGGCTGGTTTGATCCTCGGCCCACTCTGCATCCTGCAATGGTTCGTCGCATTCCGAAGAAAATCGCGCATGCCTTCGGTTCACAAGGCCTCGGCGGTCGCACTCGTGCTCGTCATCGTCCAAGGTGCGCTCGGCGCGCTCACGGTGCGTTATGACAACATCCACTGGTCGGTCGCTGCTCACCTCGTTCTCGCCCTGTCGCTGGCGCTCTCTCTGCTGTGGGCGTGGATTCGCTGGATGGAGGCTGAAGCTGTGCTGCCGGGCTGGATGAAGGTGGCTGGAGGGCCCGCGCTTCGCACCCGCTTGGCCGACATGTCGCTGGCGACGCTGGTCGTGCTCGTGTTCGGCGCCTTCGTGGCCTCGACCCCCAATGCGAACGAGGCCTGCTCGGTCGGCTCTTTCTCGGCCTGGCCTCTGTGTCAGGGCAGTCTGTTCGCTTCACTGCTCGAGAATCTGCAATTCGCCCATCGTCTGGCGGTGGTGTTCGTGCTCGGCTGGCTGGTGTGGAATATCCTCGGCATGGAGCGTGGAACGGTGCGAAGATTGTTGCACGCGGGCTTGGGTCTCTACGTGCTGAATCTGGTGCTCGGCGGAGTCTACATCCTGACTTGGGATGACGGCTTCATCGAGGCGTTGTCGCTGCTTCACCTGCTGCTCGGGTCGACCTCATTCCTATGCATCGCCTTCGCCGCGCTTCTGGTTCGCAACGCCAGTTCCGAGGAAGAGGAGTGATTCCGAGCCCCTTCGGGGCTGGCGATGGCCTTATGACACCCCGGCAGGTCGGCGGGTCGCAGCCAAGTGCTGTGAGTGATCCCCATGGTCAAACCGGCGCGCCCCCACACCCGCTTTGAGAAGGCACGCATCATCGGTGCGCGTGCCCTGCAGATTAGCATGGGTGCACCCTTGTACGTTCAGGAAGACGACCTCCGTGTCGCCTTCCGCGAAGAGCTCGTCAGCCTGTACGGCGTCGATGAGGCGAACGTCCGCTTCGTGCTCGATCCACTCAAGATTGCGTCTCTGGAATACGAGCGCCACCTGATTCCGATCGACGTCGATCCCCACGAGGACTGAATCTCTTCTGACGACGCCCTGTAAGGACGTTATTCATAGGTCGCAGGGGCCCGCGTGGTGAACATGAGCGAGACGGAGGGTGCGCCGGGTGCCACCCTTTCTGACTGGTTCCGTCTAATGAAGCCGGGAGTGCTCGCTCTGCTTCAGGTCACGGCGATGTGCGCCATCCTGATCCATGATCTGATCGAATGGAATGCTGCGGGACGGACCGGCTTCGATTTCGCAGCCACGTCGCGCATCATGGCTGTGGTCTTCGTCGGCGGATTCCTCACCGCAGGCGGCGCGCACACCTTCAACAACGTGCTCGACCGCGACATCGACCCGCAGATGCCGCGTACGGCGACCCGAGCGATCGCTCGAGGCGCCATTTCACCCGGCGCCGGTTTGGCCTGGGGTTTGTTCCTCTCGATCGCTGGCGTGGTCTGGCTGGCCGAATTCGCCAACCCCGTCGCCGCCTTCTGGGCGGCGTTCAGCATCCTGTTCTACGTCTTCATCTACACCCTCTGGCTGAAGCGCAGCACGGTACAGAACATCGTCATCGGTGGCGCGGCCGGTGCCACACCCCCACTGGTCGGCTGGGCCGCAGCGATGGGTGCTGCAGTCTCGATTTCGAATCCGTTCGCGCTCGGCAGCGCATTGCCGTGGCTGATGTTCGCCCTCATCTTCCTGTGGACCCCGCCTCACTTCTGGGCATTGGCATTGTACCGCAGTGATCAGTACAAGCGAGCCGGCATCCCGATGATGCCGTGGGTCAAGGGTCCCCAGCGCACCTTGGTCGAGATGCGGGTCTACGCCCTGCTGCTGATTGGCATCGCCGCCATGCCATGGCTCGACCCAGGTCAGGTCGGTGCCCTTCCGGCCTATGTCTACACGTTGATCGCCCTGGTGCTCGGCGTGTGGTACAATCAGTCGGTCATCGCAATCGATATCCACGAGCCGCGAGATGCTGACGGGCGCATTCCTTCAGCGGCGCGGTCTTTCTACGTCTCGTTGTCCTATCTCGCGCTGATGTTCCTCTCCATGGTCTTCGTGCTGCTCTCCGCCGAGATTACGATTCTGCTGCTCGTGCTGGTCATGATCCGAATTCTCGCCGCTCGCCAGGGTTGAGCAGGACTGGCGTTGAGTTCATACGCATCACCACCCCTTCGGGTGGTGCACGTCCTCGTGCAAGGTGGGTCGAATGCAGGAGAGCGACCTCATCTACGACTGGAATGTCGTTGATTATGAGTTCAAACGCGACCCGGCCAACCACCCCCATGGAATTTGGTTCGACGACGAGACGCTGCGCGATGGGCTGCAGAGTCCAAGTGCTCGAAATCCGACGATCGAGGAGAAGATCGAGCTGCTCTCCTACATGGAGCGCCTCGGCATACAGAAGGTCGACCTCGGCCTGCCCGGCGCGGGTCCATTCCACATCGGACACATCGATGCGATGCTCGGTCATATCGGCGAGAACGGCTACCAGATTCGACCCGGTTGTGCGGTTCGCACCGTAGTCTCCGACATTGAACCGCTGGTCGATCTGCAGGCCAAGCATGAGATGCAGATCCAGGCGAGCGCCTTTCTCGGCACCAGTCCGATTCGCCAATACGCCGAGAACTGGACCATGGAGCGCATCCTTTCGACCGCAGAGAAGGCCGTCACATTCGCTGTCGACAACGACATTCCCGTGATGTTCGTCACCGAGGATACGACCCGTTCCAAACCCGAGGAGATCAAGGCCGTCTACACGCGCGCCATCGAACTCGGTGCCGATCGTATCTGTGTGTGTGATACCTGTGGCCACGTCACGCCCAACGGAGTCAAGAAACTGCTTCGATTCATCCAAGATGAGGTCATCCCCGATGCCGGCGTGAAGCGCCGCGACATCGAGGTCAATTGGCATGGTCATCAGGATCGCGGCCTGGGCGTTGCCAACAATCTGGCCGCGGCCGAAGCCGGTGCGGATGTCATCCACGGCACAGCCCTTGGAGTCGGTGAGAGAGCAGGCAATGCCCCGCTCGACCAGACCCTGGTCAACCTCAGCCTGATGGGCGTCATCGAAAACGACCTCACCCTGCTCAACGAATACATGCAGAAGGCCCACCAATACGTCGAGGTCGCCCTGCCACGAAACTACCCGGTCTTCGGTGAAGATGCCTTCGAGACCGGTACCGGCGTGCATGCCAGCGCGGTCATCAAAGCGATGAAGAAGGGCGACCATTGGCTGGCGGACAGAGTCTATTCGGGTGTGCCCGCGCAGGATTACGGTCTGGAACAGGTCATCCGAATCGGTCACATGAGCGGCCGATCCAACATTGTCTACTGGCTTGAGAAGAACGGCCATGAAGCGAGCGACGAACTCATCGCCCACTTGTTCGAGATTGCCAAGAGCCAGCGCCGCCTGATGCCTGACACTGAAGTCGAGGCCGCTGTGCAGGCTTTCCTTACCTGAATGTGGATGGAGTACACGTCCGGGGGCAGTGTGAAGTAAATTGAGTTCAACTCTCCGATATGGGCGGAAACAACACCAACGCTGTCATCACCTGAAACATCCGCACATCGACCGATAACCCAATGACCTTGAAAGCGATGTGTGAGCGATGCTGATTTCCGAGCACTCCGCAGTCGGCGCCATGGCGGCTTCCGCGTTGACCTTTGCGTGGAATCGACGGCGGCCTGATCGGTCCCTGTCCGTGATGTGGCTGGCCGCCTTCGGTGCGATTGCCGCCAGAGTTCCAGACTGGGACATCAACCTCGTCGCGGGCCTCGGTCTCAGCGGTTCGAACTGGGCCCATCGAAGCGTCTACACTCATAGCATCCTCGGGATTGTGCTGTTCGGCATCCTCGTGACCAGCAGCCTGGTTGTGGGGGGTATTCTGACCAAACGCTGGGGCAAGGTGAACACGATGCCGACACACATCGTCTCAATCATCCTCATCGTCGCCTTCACAACGCACCTTCTGTTCGACATGCTGGAGGCCTACCCGATTCGGGTCCTCTACCCCTTCTCCAGTCACGAGTCCAGCGGATGGATTCCGAGTTCGGTCTATCGGAACCAAATGTTCGCCCTCTTCACCTGGATCGTCGGGTTCGGAACCGCCATCGTGTTGAGTCTCGCCGATAGAAGGTATGCGCTACGCGAGGGGCAATCGGAACCGTCGTCACTCCACACTCCGACCCCCCCGGATACTGAGACGCGAGTCAAAGACTGAGTCAGTTCAAGCGAACTCTCAAAGCGGTTCAACATGGCCCAGAGGGCCATGAAGCAGTTCGGTCTGGTCCTCGTTCTACTGCTCTCGGTTTTCTCCCCGATGGTTTCAGCGGAGGATATATTCGAGGAGACCGACCACCTGTCGTCCTATTCTCGCGCGGTGCAACTCGCCTTTGCTCGATGCGATGTCGTGGATTTCGAGGGTATCTGGCTGGTCGTTTCCGATCATCTTGAAGGGGCCGAGACGTTGCTTCCAAATTCGATATTGATTGAATCGACCGCCGTCGAGATCAAACGAATGCGATCCACGAATCAGATTGAAGCCGCCTGCGCTCAAGTGGAGGTCGATCACGAACTGAAGTCCGTGCCCAACGACCCGAAGTTCGGCGATCAGTGGCACCTGCGCAACACCGGTCAGACCAGCGGTGTGGTCGGTGAGGACGCCAATGTCACGGGGGTCTGGGATGCTTACCAGGGCACGAATGTGACGATTGGCATCGTCGATGATGGGCTCGATCTCGGTCATCCGGACCTGTCGACGAATTACGACTCCACCCACGATTGGGATTACTGCGGCAACGACGGCAATCCCTCCCCCACTGGCCAGAGCGCCCACGGCACGGCGGCAGCGGGCGTGGCTGCGGCCACGGGCAACAACTCGGTCGGCGTATCGGGCGCGGCTCCGGACGCGAATCTGGTCGGTCTGCGGCTGATCGCCTGCAGCATATCGGACTGGAGTGAATCAGACGCACTCGGCCATGAGAATCAGGTCATTGATATCTACTCCAATTCCTGGGGGCCCGGCGATAACGGTGCAATCCTCGAAGCGCCTGGACCGTTGATGGTCGCAGCGTTCGAGGATGATGTCGCCAATGGGCGCGGAGGATTGGGCAACATCATCACCTGGGCGGCTGGCAATGGGCTTACCAGCGATGATGACTCGAACAAGGATGGTTATGCCAATGCGCGACAGACGATTGCCGTCACGGCAATCTCTCACAATGGTGACCAATCCTACTATGCTGAGCCCGGCGCGAACATTCTCGTTGCCGCCCATTCAAATGGTGATGGCGAGGCGATCACGACCACGGATGTCGAGGGTTCAGCCGGCTATACGTCCAATGATTACACCGATGATTTCGGCGGCACGAGCAGCGCGACGCCGCTGGCCTCGGGCGTCATCGCGCTGATGCTCGAGGCGAATGCGAATTTGACCTGGCGCGATGTCCAGCATGTGCTGGTTCACGGCGCGCGCCAGAACGATGCCACCGATTCAGGCTGGAATGTGAATGGAGCGGGCCACGATGTATCGCACAAGTATGGCTTCGGGGCGATTGATGCGGGTGCAGCGGTCGCGCTGGCCGAGAATTGGACAACGGTCGATCCCGCGATCAACATCACGTCGGGAACCCGCAGCATCGGCACGGCGATTCCCGACAATAACGGCAGCGTTCTGAACGACACGGTATACATCCCAGATGGCCTTCAGGTCGAACATGTCGAGGTCATCGTCGACATCGACCATACCTACCGCGGCGACCTTGTCGTCACCCTCACAAGCCCTTCAGGAACAGAGAGCACATTGGCTCAGAAACACGGTGATAGTGGCAATAACTACCGCGACTGGATGTTCTCCACGGTGCACAACTGGGACGAATACTCCGCAGGAAACTGGACACTTTCAGTCGAGGATCAGGGATCGGGTGATACCGGCACCTGGAACGATTGGGAACTGATTATCCACGGCGTGCCGATCATTCTGGATTCGGATGGCGATGGACTCTCCAACGATAACGAGACCGACATCCACGGCACCGACCCCTACGATGTCGACACCGATGATGATGGCCTGACCGACTATGAGGAGGTCATGGTGACATTCACCGACCCTGTGGATCATGACTCCGATGACGATACCCTCAGCGATGGCATCGAAGTCAACACGCATGGCACCAATCCTCTGTCGAACGACACCGACGGCGACGGGATGACCGATTCGCAGGAGATTTTCTTCTACCACACCGATCCGCTGGTATCAGACCCGGATGCGGACGCGGATGGCTGGTATTGGTTCCAGGATTGCAACGATACGAACGCATTGGTCCACCCCGCGATGCAGGAGTTGCTCAATGGCATCGATGATGATTGCGATGAGGACATTGATGAAGGATTCTCGGTGATGGATTCGGACAATGATGGACTCAGCGATTATGCCGAATACTACGATTATCTGACCAATCGCACCAATCCCGATACTGACGGCGATGGCCTATCCGATGGCGATGAGGTCATCATGCACGGCACGGATCCTCTGGTTCCCGACGCCGATGCGGACATGGATGACTGGTATTGGTTCCAGGATTGCAACGAGAGTGATTTCAACATTCATCCCGGGGCACCAGAATTGTTGAATGGCATCGATGACGACTGCGATGAGAACATCGATGAGGATTTCAACGGCTCCGACTCGGATGGCGATGGCCTGCTCGACCTTGACGAATTCAACATCTACAATACCAATCCCTTCGATGATGACACGGATGATGATGGACTATTCGATGGTGAGGAGATCAACCAGACCTTCACCGACCCGCTCGTCCCGGATCTCGACGTCGATGGTGATGGTTTCCGTTGGTTCGAGGAGTGCAATGACGAAGACAGTGCGATTCGGCCCGATGCCTTCGAATTGTGGAACGGCATCGACGATGATTGCGATGACGAGATCGATGGCGGAGTGAATCGTTCCGAGTCGATCCGATTCTGGCCTGAGAGTTCGATGCTCGAACTCAATGCCACCGAGGATGCGTTCGAATTGGGCTCAATCGTCTCGCTGGTCGAAGGGGCTCGCGAACGGCTCAACATCACCTATACTTGGACGCGGAATGGGGTTTTCGTCGGTTCTGAATCCACCTTGAGTGAGGCCGCATGGCCCTGTGAAGAGAGTGTTTCAGGCTTCGGCACCATCCTCTGTCTGCAGAATGGCACGACCGCTCCCTATGAGGTCAGTGTGGTCATCTCCGATGGACGCGCCAACGTATCCCATACCTGGTGGGTGACCTACACGGTCTGGCATCCACCACCACCTCCCCCACCGACCCCTGAGCCTGAGCCTGAGCCCGTGCCCGAAGACAATGGGACCACAGAAACTGCCAACGAGGGTGGATTCTCGTTCGCATCGGCGAAGAATCCGATCGTCATCGCGCTGGCTGGCTTGGTGGTTGTGCTCCTCTTGGTCATACTGAGCACCGGTAAACGCCCGCCCAAGGCGGCGATTCCACCTCCTCCCAGAGGCTTCAAGAGACGTCAATACTGAGGTCGGTCAAGACTCAATCAGCATGGCCACGGCATTGCCACCACCGAGGCAGATGGTGACGATGCCCTTGCCGCCACCGGCCTGCCGGAGGGCGTTGATGAGCGTCATCAGGCAGCGCGCGCCGGTCGCACCGAGCGGATGACCGATCGCGACCGCGCCGCCGTGTGGGTTGAATTTCTCATCTGGAATCGAGCAGGCCTTGGCGATTGCACACGATGCCGCGGCGAAGGCCTCGTTATGCTCGACATAGGTGAGGTCATCAATTGAGAGTTCATTGCGTGACAACAGCATCTCGATGGCGGGAATCGGAGCCGCCATCACACGCGCCGGTTCGACACCGGACGTGCACTGATCCAGCAGCGTTGCGAGGATCGGCCAGCCATTCGCCTCCGCGGCCTCTCGACTCGCGACGAGCACCGCTGCGGCTCCATCGGATAGTTGCGAAGAATTACCCGCAGTCACCCTTCCATCTGGCGTGAAGGCAGGTTTCAGTTCAGACAGATCGCAATCGACTCGGATGCCTTCATCTCTGTTGATTCCATCTGTAGATATTACTTCGAAGTCCATCACTCCTTCATTCCAAGCCGCGTCTGCATGACGATGTGAACGTGTGGAGAAGGCATCCGCAGCCTCTCTGGAGATTTCAAACTCCAACGAGACGGTCTCTCCGGTATTGCCCATGTGCTCGTCATTGTAGACATCCCACAGACCATCATGAATCATGGTCGGTTTCAGTTCACCGAACTCGCTTCTCGACACCTTGTGGGCGAAGTGCGGCGCATGGGTCATCGATTCCATGCCACCGGCGATGATGACGCCGTATTCGCCTGCACGGATGCTGTTGGCCGCCATCATGACCGCTTTCAGTGAGGACCCACAGACCTTGTTGATCGTCGTCGCCGGGGTGCTGAGTGGTAATCCCGCGCCGAGCGCGACCTGGCGTGCAGGCGCTTGTCCAGCACCTGCGGCGAGCACTTGTCCGAACAGCACATCCTCGATGATACCGCTCTCTGGGTCGATGTCGGCTCGTGCGAGCAGACCCTTGACCACATGGATACCCAATTCGACCGCCGAGCGATCGGAGAGGGCACCGCGATACCTTGCGAAAGGGGTGCGCGCGACCGCGCAGATCACAACCTCGGCCATTGAGTCAAGGCACTGGGGCGCGGATTATGAATCCACGCCTAGGAGTGATTGTCAAGCGCCAGCGAAGCCGTAGATTTCGCCATTCAGTAGCGGGGGACGTAATTCCGCCTTGACCAATATGGTGCGAACGCCCCACAGGTCTCCGAAAATACGGTATTTCGTCGTCGCATCCAGATAATCCACGCCCGAGGAGCCGCCCGTTCCTACTCGGCGCCCGATCATGCGCTCGACCATGCGGGCGTGGTGGGTGCGGAACAGCACCATCGCCTCTTCCAGCTCGACAATCGCATCGACCAGAACCCGTGGCCAGGCCAGAAGCGGTAATTCGCGATAGGATTCGATGAACAGCAGGCCCGCACGGGCCCTGCTGACCTGTCCGTCCGGCTTGAGAAACTCGATTGCGCCCTGGTTCGAGGCCGCATAGCGATGTTTGACGGCCTCGACATTGTCGACGCCGAGGGCCTCCATCTTCGCTGTCGCCTTCTCACCGATTCCGGTGTATGCGGCAAGGTGAGCATCGACATAGGCTGCAACCGCCTCGTCATCACCCGCCGAGCCGTAGAAAGAACCCATGATTGGCGTGCGCTCCAGCCAGGTCGTCAACGCGGAGACGAGGGTCGTCTCCTCAAGCGTTGCTTCCAATCTGGCCAATGCTGCCTGATCTCCTTCACCGCGTGAAGCCAATTTCCTGAAGTGACTGAGCGGATCCATCTCAGAGACCCGACCCGTGGCCTCAAGACCGAGCAGAATCTCCATCTCACGCATCTGGAAGGACTCGAAGCCAGACGCGGTACCAAGTCCATCGCGGAAGGCCAGAAATCCCTGTGGGCTCAAAGTCTCCATGACCTTCCACTGGCTGGCGAGCAGGCGGAAAATCTCCGTCACTCGTGCGAGGTGATACACGGCGGTCGGCACCTGGGCCTCTGGCACGTGTTCCGCGGCGAGGATGTTTCGCACCTCGCGCACCTCGCGAATTACCTGCTTGAACCACAATTCAAACGTCTGGTGGGTGATGATGAAGTGCATCTCATCATGGCTCACACCATCACCATCACGCTGGAGTGACAGCAAGTCATGCAGTCCAAGGTATCCGCCATAGGTGTGGTTCGCTGGGCTGCTCATGGTGGGCGCATCGCTCTGATGTTTGAATGTCTTCCCCCCTCCACCGTTCAGGTTTCACAGGAGAGAATCGGTTCTCATTCAAGTGTGCTCATATTGGAATTCCCAGTCGTATTCTCCTTCTCCTGCCCCTTCAGTTCGGAGCATGTTGTTTTCATATTCCCACTCAGCAATCGCGGCCATCTCTTGGTCCCGGTCCGCCTCAACCTTGAGTTTCTGAATCCAGAGATTCATCAATTCCATCGTACGCGTTCTGAATGCTCTGTTCTGCCCGTACAATTCATCTTGCAGTTTCAGAATCCACAGCCGCATCAGTTCTTTCACGTCTTTCTGGTGGTCACTCTCTCGCTTTGCCTTCCTGTTGTTCTCGTTCTTCTCATCCATCTAGCGCTATCGCTCCTGGCCCATTCGGGGTTGATCAGGATGCGTCAGAACATGGTATTCACGACCCTTTAGATTTCTTATTCATCCTATATCAACGGTGGGTCTCGATGTCCCAGCAGCGGAGGCAGCCGCAACCGATAATTACCCCTCGCCGCAGCCGTTCCTAATGGCGATTACAGACTCGGGCCTGTCCGGCTGGCTCGCCGGCTATGATTCGGCCGACATCACGATTGGTGTGATCGCCTCTCATTCCAGCCTGCAGATTCTGCATGGCGCACGTCAGGAAGGCTTCCGAACGCTCGGCATCTGCGTCGGCGAAGGCCGACGCAAGATGTACAGGGCCTTTCCGGGCGCGGAACCCGATGATTGGCTCGTTCTCGATGATTATCGAGACCTGCTCGACCAAGCGGAATGGCTGCGCAAGCACAACGTGATCATCATCCCGCACGGTTCTCTCGTCGAGTATCTCGGCCCAGACAATTTCATTGGGCTCCAAGTCCCGACCTTCGGCAATCGTCACATCCTGAAGTGGGAGGGCAGCCGTGAACTGCAGCGCCAGTGGCTCGAAGCGGGTGGCTGCACGATGCCTCAGATCATCGATGACCCTCATCAGATCAACAGCCCGGTCATCGTCAAGTATGCCGGCGCCAGGGGTGGCCGCGGCTACTTCATCGCTCGAGATTTCCGCGATTTCCGCCGCAACGTCGACCTCGAAGAGGAATTCACCATCCAGGAATATGTCCTCGGCTGCCGTTATTACTTCCAGTTCTTCTTCGACCCAATCGCGGAAGATGGCTACCAAGTCGAAGGCATCGGCAGCCACGAAGGCCAGCGCTGCGGCCGGCTCGAACTGATGAGCATCGACCGCCGCGACGAAGCCAACGTCGATGAATTCTACAAACTCGGCAGCCTGCGAGACATCCGTGACATGGGACTTGAACCCTCTTTCGTCGTCACCGGAAACACCCCGGCAGTGCTCAGAGAATCACTCCTTCCCGAAGCGTTCAGGCTCGCCGAAGGCACGGTCGCAGCCAGCCTTGAACTCGAGGACGGCGCGAGAGGCATGATTGGGCCCTTCTGCATCGAAAGCATCGTCACAGACAAGCTCGAGTTCCGCGTCTTCGAGGTCAGCGCCCGAATCGTCGCCGGCTCCAATGTCGCCATTGGAGGTTCGCCCTATTCAGACATCAACGAGACTGGCCAGTCCACAGGTCAGCGCGTTGCCCGCTGCATCCGCAAGGCGATCGAAAAAGACCAACTCGCTGACATCCTTTCTTGAATTAGAGGGTTCCCTCTGCGTTATGCTACTTGAATCAGCCTGTTTCCACCTATTTCAACTTCAATCGTTGTCTTCACGTCGAAGTATAGCGAAGAAACCTGCACCTATTGCTGCAAGGGTCCCTACCGCGCCAAGCGCTGGCAAGCCACCGCCTGAGCCGCTTCCAGCGGTACCATTGGAGTCTACAAGAACTGTTGAAGTTCCCATATTTCCATAGTCCACTCCGTCGTATGCCAGTACGGCACATGTCACGAAGTCACCAGCTACATATCCCGAAGAGAGTGTGGAACCAACGAAAACCGATGCAATACCGTTGATCGTCCATACAATTGGTGAGGCATCCGGATCGTTTTCTGCATCAGAATATGTGTATGAGCATGTCAGTACATCACCCTCCAGAGGTGAAGATGGTGCAATCATCACCGATGATACCTGAGGAGCTGTGTTGGTTGGTGGGGTATTGCCACCAGTATTGTTTCCAGTGTTGTTTCCAGTGTTGTTTCCAGTGTTGTTGCCGGGGTAGGGCGTCTGACCCCCACCGGTACTGGTGTTGAGGCCATTACTGCAATTGCACCAGATCATATCCGAGTCCCAAGCCACAGGATTGCCATTCTCAAACAGTTCGCCCTCAAGGACCAGGCAGTTCCATCCGGGCTGGACCATGAAGTCGGTCAGGGTTGTTGATGAGGATGGGAAGGACCACACGCCACTGTCGACAAGGCTCTGAGCACAGGTTTCGAGGTTCCAATCGACCTCATAGAATGAGCCGGGTGTCATCTGGCTGACAATCAGCCACTGTTCGGTGTCAAATGACCCCCCGAACACATGGTACATGAGATCGACGTCCAGCGTTGCGTTGCTGGGCACAGTGTTGTTCGAATTTGACGTGACGTCAAAGCAAGGCATCTCAAGATCTACAAAGTTAGCAGGGTTGCTGCTGGTATCCCAAAGAGTTGCATTGACACAATAATTACCCACAGAAAGGTTGCCCATCCAAGATTGAGAGAACGCTGCCCAGGAATTGGATGCAACCCAATTCCAATAGGAATAACTTGACCATCCATTTGTGTCGTAAACCGTGGCTTCAAGCAAGTAGGAACTTCCATTTATAGTACAGTTGATGTAATAATTTGCAAGTACGGTGGCACCTTCGATGTATGTTGAGGCATCAGTCCACGCCATCAAATCAGTGAGAGATGAATTCCCGCCACAA